>Ga0207797_1000305_pt1 | contig 37449 bp, 36 predicted proteins | sample PRCRCaboRojoPR_6_FD_187275 | JGI IMG/M metagenome (GOLD analysis project Ga0207797, IMG submission 187275) | Marine sediment microbial community from Cabo Rojo, Puerto Rico - PR CR 10% Liquid 1 (SPAdes) | ecosystem: Environmental > Aquatic > Marine > Coastal > Sediment | place: Cabo Rojo, Puerto... | reverse complement strand
CAACGGCGACTATTTCAGCGTCGAGGGACGCGACAACCCGGAAAAAGTCAAATATTTCATCAAAAACGCGCTCGAAAACTGGGGCATCAGCTACGTCCTGCTGGTCGGCGGCATGGAGGGACAGAGCTTTTCCTATTATGTGCCGGTCCGCTACACCAACAACCATGCCGGGTCGCCCTACGAGGAGGGCTTCCTCAGCGACCTGTACTACGCCGATGTCTACAAGATGGAAGACGGCGAGGTGGTGTTCGCCGACTGGGACAGCAACGGCAACGGCGTGTTCGCCGAGTTCACCGGCCTGCAGAAGGACATCCTGGACTGCCGGCCCGATGTCTCCCTGGGCCGGCTCGCCTGCCGCAGCCTCGAGGACGTCGAAATCGTGGTGGACAAGATCGTCACCTATGAGACAACGACGGCTGGCAGCGACTGGTTCGACAAAATGCTGCTCATCGGCGGGGACACCTATCCCAACGCGGGCGACCCCGACGCCTACGAGGCCGAAATCGACACCGAGCTGTCAGGCAGCTACATGGACGACCTGTTCACGCTTGAGCGGCTGTGGGCGTCGACGGGAACCCTGACCGGGCAGGCCGACGTCGAGGCGGCTATCAACCAGGGAGCCGGGCTCATCCACATGGCCGGGCATGCCAACCCCGGGACGCTGGTGACGCATCCCCCGAAGAGCGAGGAAACCATCGTCATCCTGGACATCTACAACATCCCGCCCGTGAACGCGCTCTGGGCACTGTACAGCGGCGGCGTGAGCGCGGCCATCGAGCAGCTCCAGGCGTCCTGGATGCCCTCGCTCAGCAACGGGGACATGCTGCCCGTGGTCGTGGTCGGCGGCTGCCACAACAGCCAGTTCAACACCTCGCTGCGCAACATCCTGAAATACGGGTTCACGCACGCCTACGGCTACGGCATCCATGTGCCCAAGTGCTGGAGCTGGTGGCTGACCAGCCATCCCGACGGCGGCTCAATCGCGACGCTGGGCAACACCGGCCTGGGCATGGGCATCCCGGCCTGGAACTACACGGAGGGGCTCGACGGCTGGCTGTTCCCCCGCTTCTTTTACCATTACGGGGTGAACGGCGTCAACGTCGTCGGCGACCTCCAGGGAGCGGCGACCACCGACTACGTGAACACCTTCGCCATAAACGAGGGAAGCGGCGCCGACCGGCAGATGGTCACCCAGTGGGCGCTGTTCGGCGACCCATCCCTGAAAATCGGCGGCTACCGGTAGCCGTCCCTCTTTTTTCTTTTTTTATTCGACGCTGACCCTGAGATGGCAGCAGTCGTCGAGACGCGCCTCGACGACGTCGCCAGGATGCAATGGCCCGACGCCCTCCGGCGTACCCGTCAGAATGAGGTCGCCCGGGCAGAGCGTCATGATATCCGATAGCTGGGCGAGGATGTCCTCCACCGGGTGGATGAGCCTGGCCGTCGTCGATGTCTGCCGCAGCGTGCCGTTGACCGACAGCGAGAGCTCCAGGGCATCTGGATGTGCTATCCGGGATGCAGGGACAACGCTGCTTATCGGGCAAAACGTGTCATATCCCTTCGCCGCTGTCCATGGCAATCCCTGCTGTTTCGCTTCATGCTGCAGGTCACGGGCGGTGACGTCGACGGCGACAGCATAGCCATAGATGTGCCGGGCTGCGTTCCCCGCAGCGATATGGCATCCCCGCCGTCCGATGACCACGGCCATCTCGACCTCGTGATGGACCTCGTCCGCGGCGTGAGGAATCCGGATGGTGCCGCCGTCGTGGATAACGGCGCTGGCGGGCTTGAGAAACATGACCAGGTCGCTTGCCGGCTGGCTGCCCATCTCCATGGCATGCCGTGCATAGGTCCGGGCGAGACAGATGATCTTGCCGACCGGGATGTCATCGCCGTTTTGCACATGGAGCACGGGTGTGCATGGCATAGCCCGTAAACACGCCGGAGGTATAAATGCGGTGTGTATGCACAAACATAAAATACCGCTGCCGTTTTACAATCGTGAAGGTGAACCGATGTGTGAATGGATGAAACAGATAGAAGGCGAGGACAGGGGCGACATCAAGCTGTATGCACTGAGCACCTGCATCTTCTGCATGCGGACCAAGCGCCTGCTCGATAAAATGGGCGTCGGATACCGCTACGTCGACGTCGATACATTGAGCGACAAAGAGCAGGACAGCGCGGTCGAGCAGATGAAGCAGCACAATCCCTCCGGCGGGTTTCCGACCATCGTCATCAACGGGACGGTCATCCAGGGCTACCGCGAGGACGACATAAAGGAGGCGCTCGACCATGCCAACTGACATCGAGGTCACCGACGAGGAAGTCCAGGAGCGCTACGAAAAGCTCGACCGGGAGGCTGAAGCGGCCGGCTACCATCTCAACCCCGACATGGAGATGACACGGCAGCTCATCCGTGGCATCCTGGTCAACGAGAAACGCTATGGCTACGGCGCCTGCCCCTGCCGGCTGGCCGCCGATGACCGCCAGGCTGACCTGGACATCATCTGCCCCTGCGACTATCGCGATGCAGACCTCAACGAATACGGCAACTGCTACTGCGGGCTGTATGTCTCCCGGGCGGTGCTCGACGGCGAACAGGAGGTCCAGTCGATACCCGAGCGGCGGCCACCCAAAGCGGAGCGGGAAAAGGATATGGAGGCGGAGAGCGTCGACAGCGTCGGCGAGCTCTCGCAGCCAGTGTGGCGGTGCAAGGTCTGCGGCTATCTCTGCGCCCGCGGGGAGCCACCCGGCGTCTGCCCGGTATGCAAGGCCGGCAAGGAGCGATTCGAGCGGTTCATGTGACATCCGGCATGTTATTATATCCCTGACGGGTTAGACCTGCCAGGTGTTCCAGCGTGACGACGGCCCCCGATGAGCGGTACCATCAGCGGCTGGCCGATACATCGTTCCGGCCCGTGTTCATCCTGGGGTTTCCCCGCTCCGGCACCACGATTCTCTACCGGATACTGGACAAAACCGGCCGGTTCAACGTGGTATCGCTGTACCATGTCCTGTATCATGACCGGCTGCTCGACCAGCATCTCAACAACGAGGCGGCAGCGGCGGTACAGCGGATAGCTGACTACTTTGACAGATATGACCTGGACACCCGGGAGGCCGACCGGCTCACGGTGGGGCCGCACCAGCCCGTGGAATACAGCTTTATGCTGCCGGAGCGCGGGTTTCCCTGGACGGTCAGCGAAAAAAACAGCGACCGTCTGCGGCTGCTCTGCAAAAAAATCATCTACCTCGAGGGCAACGACCTGCCCGTTTTGCTGAAAAACCCGCTCGACTTCGGGAACTTCCTGCGCATCAAGCAGCTGTTCCCCGATGCGCGGTTTATCTTCATCCATCGGCATCCCGTGGACGTGCTCAACTCCCAGGTACGGGCCATGCGGCAGATTTTCAGGCAGAAAAACCATTACCTGGCGCTGCTGTATGGCACATACGGGGAGGCCTATGACAATCCACTGACCCGGGGGCTGTTCCGCCTCATGTTTTCTTCCTATGTTCCCGTCGGGCTGCTGTATCTCATCCACCGGATGGCGCGGGACAGCCGGTACTATGTCGACCATGTCGGCCAGCTCGCCGAAGAGGACTACGTGTCCGTCACCTACGAGGAGCTCTGCCGGCAGCCGTCGGAGACCATCGACAGCGTTCTCGCCCATCTCGGCATCGATGTTTCCTTCGACGCGGAGCGGTACATCCAGCCGCGGGACACCGACACCGCGCCACGCATCGAGACGCTGGACGGCTACATCTACCGCCGGACAGCGCGGTACTGCCGGCTGCATGGATACCGGCCGTAAATGGCATCCGTTATATACCGAGGAGCCATACAGGTTGCATGCTATCCGGCGATATTGTCGGCGTGCTGGCCGTCTACTGCTACGTCGCGGTGCTTCTTTTCCTCTCCGAAAAAGTGCTCCATGCCTATCCATTGGTCAGCCGGAAGTTTTTGCACATCATGGTCGGCAACGTCTTTTTTCTCCTGCCACTGTTCGAGCATGCATGGGTGATGTCGCTGGTGGCGGCGGCGCCCTTCATCCTGCTCACCTTCCTGTTCAGCCCGTATTCGCCGCTGCACGTCGTGTCGGGCACCTCCGCGGCGGGTCACGGGCTCGGTCTGGTCTACTATGCCATATCCTGGACGGTCCTCGCCTGGGTGTTTTTTGAACAGCCCCTGGTGATAGCCATCGGCATCGTCGCCATGTCCTATGGCGACGGCATGGCATCGCTCATCGGCATCAAATACGGGCGGCGCACCTTCAACGTCAGCGGCGACCAGAAAAGCCTGGTCGGCTCGTTCACCATGCTCGTCACCACCATCGTCATGGCCGGCGTCGCGCTCGCCTTCTATCATCATGTGCAAAACGTTGCGCTGCCACCGCTCTGGGTGCTCCCGCTGGTCGGGGCGGCGGCGACGCTGGCGGAGGCTGTAACGCCCCGTGGACTGGACAACCTGGCGACGTCGCTGTCGGCGGCGCTGCTGTATTACCTGGCGGTGTAACCATGCGGTTCATCGTCATCGACGGGCTGGACGGCGCCGGGAAGGACACCCATGCCGAGCTCATCCAGCGGTATTACGAGGAACAGGGGGAGACGGTGCTGGTGCGCTCCCATCCCGCCGACGACAACCCCTATGGACGCCGTGCGAAGCGGGCGCTGCTCGGCCACGGGAAGCGCGCCCATGGTACGGCCTCGCTGTTTTATGCCCTTGACGTTGTCCGCTCCATCCGGCGGTTTTATGGCCGGGCTGACACTCTTATCATGGTGCGGTATCTGCTGGGCGTCGCCTATCTGCCGTTGCCCCTTGCGAGGGTGCTCTACAGGGTGTTTGCCGCGTTTCTGCCGACCTCCCGCTACATGTTTTTCCTTGACGTCCCGCCGGAGGTGTCGCTGGCGCGTGTGAGCGTTCGCCCGGAGCTGGAGATGTTCGAGACGCTGGAGGGGCTCCGGGAGACCAGGGAGAAGGCGCTCCGCCTCGTCGAGGGCTGGCACGTCGTGGACACCGACCGTCCGATCGGGGATGTCCATGCCGATATGGTCGGCGTCCTCCGGCGGCTGGACGGGGAATGAGCGGGACGGCATCGAAAAACATTATAAGGCGGGACGCCTTCTCTATATTGGTGCTGAGATGCGTGTACCCCGTATAATCAGGCGGTTCATCGAACCCGACGAGGAGGTCGACGTTGAAATCGAGGAGGAGACGGTGGAGGACGACGAGCTCTGGGACATCGGCAGAGAGATCGAGGAGCGAAACGTCGAGGTGGAGGCGGAGGAGACCACCTATTCGGGCGTCCTGATGTCCGAGGCCGGTGAGACAGAGGGGCCTGACATCGAGAAAAAGGAGTACACGTTGCCGCAGTTTTATCTCTCTCACGAGGAAAAAAAGGCGGCCGAGGGCGACGCGTTCGGCGATTCCGGGGAACGGGTCGTCGAGAAAAACTGGGAGAAAACAGCCCCTGAGAGCCTCGACGAGATAGAGCGGCACGTCGACGAGGGCATGCTGGAGCATGAGAAGCAACCGGTGGAGGAGCCCGCGGGTGAGGAACCCATCCAGGGGGAACGCCCGGAGGACATCACCGGCGCAGTCATCGACCGTGACATCGTCTACGAGACCGACGGCGGATACGTGCTGAAGGTCACCTCCAGGGAGGAGGGAGCGGTGCAGACCTCCTATTACTCGGTCAGCCGCGTCGACGGCATCGAGCAGGCGCTCGACAAGATACAGGACTACCAGCCCACGGTCAGGCAGTCACCCCCTCCCGCGCCCCGCCAGGTGCGGCAGCCTGAACGGAAGCAGAAGGGCGGCGAAAAGAAATCATTTTTGGGCTCCATGCTGGGAAAAGAATAGCTACAGCGTTCCGAGCAGGAGGAGCACCCCGATGAGGGTGCCGGTGCCAAGGCTGTCCATGAGAGCGGTGATTATCGGGATGGTGACGTTGTCGGGGTCGAACCCCATGCGGAAGGCGGCCATCGAGGCGTAGTAGGCGATGAAGTTGACGGCGAGGATGAGAATTTCACCGGCGAGGATGGCCGCTCCCACCATGAGGAGGAGGGACGGCGAGGTGGTTCCGATGGCGCCGCTGATGAAAAACGCCGTAACGCCGAGCAGGGCGAACACTGGCAGGCCGATGGTGTGCATGATGGCGAACAGTTTTCGGGCCCGGGCCGGAGGAAACCGGGTGTATTCCAGCGAGCCGAGATGGAAGGCCGACGAGAACTTGGCCGCCAGGATACCCCCGATGGCGCCGCCGTCTTCGAGGAACGCCGGTATCATGATGAGGACGCCGCCGACGCCGATGAGCCCCTCGTAGGAGCCGCCGAGCACCGAACCCGAGATGGTGCCGAGGAGGCCGGCGGCCAGCAGGATGGGAACGCTTTCCAGCAGGATGCGCCGGCAGTACGGTTTCGAGAGACGGGTAAACGGGATGATGATGGCAGCCACGGCGAGGAAGGCGAACGCCGCCGCGAGCACGATTTTCGCCGTTTCATCCATCTGCAGAACCGCCCAGAGGGCAAAGAACAGCAGCGGGAGGGTGACGACGTCGCCGGCCAGCGTGATGAAGGGAGTGGTGACGTTGTCGGGGTCGAGCCCCCGGCGGTAGCTGTAAAACGCGATGAAGATGGTGAAGAGAAGCATGCACCCGGCGGAGAGCACGCCGGCCAGCAGCGCGATGAGCACCATGTCGAGCAGCGTGACCTGGAGACCCAGGAAGCCGGCGATGATGGTGGCCAGCAGACCCAGGTATATGCTCATCAGGATGGTGAGGATGAAGGAGGCACCCGCGTTTTGCCTGAGCAGCCGGCTGCCCGAAAAATCGGGGGATAGCTGGCCGGTGTGCAGGTATGTACCCAGACGGGAACCCAGCGAGGCGAACACGCTTCCCCGCATGCCGATTGCCGGCGGGATGAGCACGATGAGCGCCGGCAGCAGTTCGAGCTGGGACGTGGAAATGCCGAGGATGGTGCCGGTGAGTAAATTGCCGAAGGTGGCAAAAACCAGTGAAAAAAGGGATTCCCGGACTTCTTTACCGCCGAGGAGCGACCGGAGAGACTGGAAAATGATGCCCGGCGATGCGCCGGCAGATGAGCGATAGCTTCCTCTCCCCATAGACATCACATCCGTTTTGACGACCCGGAGGCTCTTCTGTATCCGTCATATACTGACACAGGGAAATTTGCATTGCTTTATATGCTTTTGCATGATAATTGCTACCACGTATCTATTAAGTTTAAATGCGATGACTGTATTACCGGCGAGGATTACCATGAAAGAAGAACTAAATCCATTTAAAATAGCCCAGCAGCAGCTGGATGCCGCGGCAGACACCATGGGTCTCGACGACGACATGCACGCCTACCTGCGCGAGCCAAAACGATTCCTGCGCGTCACCATCCCGGTCAAGATGGACGACGGCTCCACCAAGACCTTCATCGGCTTCCGCTGCCAGTACAACGACGCACTCGGCCCAACCAAGGGCGGCCTGCGATGGCACCCCGACGAGACGGCCGACACGGTTAAAGCGCTGGCGGCCTGGATGACCTGGAAGACGGCCGTGGTCGACGTCCCCTACGGCGGCGGCAAGGGCGGCGTCATCTGCAACCCCAAAGAAATGAGCGAGGGTGAAAAAGAACGGCTGGCCCGCGGCTACATCCGCGCGCTCGGGCGCTTCATCGGCCCCGAGAAGGACGTGCCAGCCCCCGACGTCTACACGACACCGCAGATCATGGCCTGGATGATGGACGAATACAGCACCATCGTCGGCTACAACGCGCCGGGCGTCATCACCGGCAAGCCCCTCGAGGTCGGCGGCAGCAAAGGGCGCATGGACGCGACGGCCCGAGGCGGCATGTTCGTGCTCCGCGAGGCGGCGAAATGCTGCGGCGTGACCCTCAAAGAAAACGAGGACAAGATGCACATGGCCTACGGCGAGCTCCAGAAGCTGGAGGAAACCACGCCCGCCGATAAAGGAGTCACCATCGCCATCCAGGGCTACGGCAACGCCGGCCAGTATGCACATCTGCTGCTGAAACGATTGTTCCGCAACGCAAAAGTGGTAGCGCTGAGCGACTCCAGCGGCGGCATCTACGTAGAGGACGGCATCCCCTGCAACAAGGCCATGGACGTCAAGGCAAGCGAGGGCAAGATAACCGCGTATCCCGGCGCAGAGCAGATATCCAACGAGGAATTGCTCGAAATGGACGTCGACATCCTGATTCCGGCAGCCCTGGAGAACGTGCTCACCGGGGACAACGCGGGCGACGTCAAGGCCAAGATCATCCTCGAGCTCGCCAACGGCCCGACGACCCCCGAGGCGGACAAGATACTGCACAAAAACGGCGTCATGGTATTGCCGGACTTCCTGGCCAACGCCGGCGGCGTCACCTGCAGCTACTTTGAATGGGTGCAGAACATCAACGGCTACTACTGGGACTACGAGGAGACCTACGAAAAGCTCGACGACAAGATGGCCAAGGCGTTCTGGGATGTCTACAACACCCAGAAAGAATACCTGGAAAACGACCAGGACATCGACATGCGCACCGCGGCCTACATCGTCAGCATCGGACGCGTCGCCAAAGCAGCACGGACCCGCGGCTGGGTCTAAACCCTCTTTCCTTTTTCCTCTCTTTTTTAAAATTTCCAAACATTAAGCGAGCGGCGGCATTTATTGCTCGACGACCGGGGCCAGGAAACGCTACGGCCGCATCTCGGACTCGGCGAAGGACACGAAGCGGTTGCCGCCGACATGGGCAAGGAAGCGCTCCGGTCGGATGGGCGTGGTGCCATCGTATGCATCACCTGCGGTGTGCCCGACGACCTCCGCGACAAACAGGGTGTGGTCACCATAGGTGGGGCTGTCGACAACCCGGCATTCGACGTTGGCGAGCGCCTCCTTGATGCCCGGCACCGCTATCTGCTGCGACGGGGTGAACGTCACGTTCATCTGTTCTGTCTTGGCGGGGCCGCTCTTCGTCCCGGCGGTCCAGACGTCGGGGAGCATGTCGGTGGAGGGCACGCTGACGACGAACGCCTGCTCCTTTTTGATGAGGTCATGGGTCTTCCGCCCCGGGGCGATGGACACGCCAATGAGCAGCGGTTTCCGTGAAATCACGGTGACCCAGTCGGCGGTCATCACGTCCGGCGTCTCGGCGCCGCTCACAATCAGAAACGAGCGCAGGGGATACAGAATATGGTACATATCCCTTGAAACGGAAACGAGATAAAATATGTTACGCCGGTATTCGCCGTGGCTGACATGAAGCAGAGCGGGGAAAAGATAATAAACAATTGCGGGGATTGAAGACACAATGGAAATCACCATGGAGCGTCTGCACGACGATATTATGGACCTCCGGAAAGAGGTGGAACGCATCAAACACATGCTGGAAGAAAACTACGAGCTGAGCGAAGAAGCACGGCAGGCACTGGCCAGCGCCCGCAATACGTCGGAATCCGAATACGTGAACCTCGATGACATATGAGGTCAAACGGCATCCCAACGTAGCGAAATTTCTCAAAAAAACACCGAGGGATGTCGCCGACCGGGTTAAAGACAAGCTGCGCCAAATTCGGAAGAATCCCTTTCACTATCTGGAACATTACGCCGGCCAGGATGTCCACAAGCTGCGTATCGGAGACTACCGTGCATTAATCGACGTTGACACCCGGCACCACATCCGGTATGTCCAGGTGATAGACAGGCGAGACAGGATATACAAACGGTGAGGAAACAGGGACAGGCAACCTTTTAATGCCCTCTCGCCATTATGAGGCATGGACAACCTGGGAGACATCGCCGAAAAAATCGAGGGGCGGCTGAACGAAAAAGACGCGCTGCGCGAGGCGACGCTGAAGCAGTGCCGGGACATCATCCGGTGCAGCCGGAAATGTATCAGCCTGCTGCACAACGACGCCGTCGATGAGGCGGCCGAGATGGCAGCAAAAGCTCATGCCGCCAATGCATCCCTCAAGGAAGACATCTCGGAGCATCCGGACATCCGGACGGCCGGATATATGGAGAACGCGTCGCAGGAGCTGGCCGAGGCGCATCTCTTCATGGCGATATATCGCGGGGAAAACCTACCGTCGCCTGAAGACCTGGATGTCACCTATACGTCGTATCTCCTCGGCCTGGGCGACGTGGTCGGCGAGCTGCGGCGGCGGGCGGTCAACCTGCTCCGGGACGGCGATGTCGGCGAGGTGGAACATCTGCTGCAGCAGATGGAAAACATCTGCGACCATCTCATGGAGTTTGACTACCCGTCGGGCCTGGTGCCGGTGAAACGGAAGCAGGACGTCGCCAAGAAAATCCTTGAGCGGCTGCGCGGCGAGGTGGTGATGTACAAGAAAAACCGGGCGGTGGAGGAAAAAATCGAGCTGCTGCTGCGCCATCTCCAGAAACGCCAGGACGAAAGCGACGACTTCGACCTCGACGTCAACTCGGTGTGGTAGCCCTACGCCATCTCGATGACCCGGGCGACCAGCTGTTCGATGCCGTCGGCGGCCTCGCCGATGTCTTTCGCCATGACGTAGGCGGGCGTGGTCACGATTTTGTTTGCCTCGTCGACACAGATGTCGTCGACCGCCCGTGGTACATGACGGCCGCCGAGCGCTTCGACGGCTGCTGCCATGTCGTCCACGTCTCCAAGGGTGACCGTCGGGGTGGTGTCCATGTCCTCAAAGGCTTTGACGACGAGCAGGGGGGAGATGCAGATGGCGCCGATGGGTTTCTCCTCGGCGTAGGTGTCCAAAATGGCCTGCCGAACGAGCGGGTCGATGGCGCAGTCGACGCCGTCGATGGCATAGGTGAACAGGTTTTTGGCCACGCCGTTGCCGCCCGGAAAAATCAGGGCGTCGTAGTCCTCCGGCCGGTAGTCGTCGAGCGGATGGATGTCGCCGCGGGCGATGCGCGCCGCCTCGGTGAGCAGGTTGCGGTCCTCATGCATCGTCGTGTTGCCCGTATGGTCGACGACTTCGTGCTGGAGCTTGTCCGGCGCATAGCAGTCATAGGTGTGGCCGGCGCGCTGGATGGCGAGCAGGGTGATGGTCGCCTCATGTATCTCGGAGCCGTCTTGCACGCCGCAGCCGGCCAGGACGACAGCTATTTTTTTCATGGTCTCACTGGCGTGAATGGAGGCGGGGTTTTATAATGTTGTTGACGGTGCTCCAGATATGGCTGGTTCCGGTCCCGTCGCGGGCGTCCCGATGACCATGGTATGACGCCCATAGTCCATGCCGGCGAGACCACCATTTTTATATATGTGGCGGCATTACAACACCTGATGAAACGACCCTCCATCATAAAGACATACTGTCCCTACTGCGGGCAACATACGGAGCACGATCTCAAGCGGGTGAAAAAGCGACAGGCATCCGAGTTCAAGCAGGGTCAGCGCCGTTTCCGCCGCGTGACATCCGGCTATCGGGGGTATCCGCGACCGAAGCCGCAGGGCGACAAGCCGACGAAGCGCATCTATCTGCGCTACACCTGCAAGGAATGCGGGAAGGCCCACCAGAAGAAGGGGGTCCGGGCCAAGCGATTTGAGTTTAAACGGTGATACAGTGGGACGATTTGTGAAGGTAAAGTGCAGCGACTGCAACAACGAGCAGGTTATTTTCATGAAGGCCAGCACAGAGGTGCTGTGCCAGGTATGCGGCGGCGTGCTGGCGGAACCAACCGGTGGCGCTGCCCAGCTAAAAGGAGAGATTGTTGAGGAGTTAGCGTAATCCATGCCGGCGAAAAACTTCCCGGAAAAGGGAGAACTCGTGGTATGCACCGTCGACAAGGCCAAGGGGTTCGGTGCCTTCGTCACGCTTGAGGAGTATCCGGACCTGCAGGGGTTCATCCACATCAAGGAGGTCGCCCCGGGATGGATTAAAAACATCCGGAACCATGTCAAGGCCGGACAGCGCGTCGTCTGCAAGGTGATGGACGTCGAGCGCAGCAAGGACTCCGTTGACCTGTCGTTGAAGCGGGTGAACGAGCATCAGCGCCGGAACAAGATACAGCAGTGGAAGAACGAGTCGAAGGCCGAGAACCTGCTCCGCATCGTCGCCGACCGGCTCGACGAGGACTTCGAGACATGCCTGGAGGAATTCGGCTACGACCTCGTGGAAAAATACGGGTCATTATATGAGGCGTTCGAGGAGGTCGCCTATGACGAGGAGACGTTGAAAAACGACGGGTTCACGGGCGACTGGGCTGACTGTTTCGTCGAGGTGGCGCAGGAAAACATCGTCATTCCCTATGTCACGATTACCGGATACGTGGAACTGTTTTTACCTGCATCGAACGGCATCGAGCACATCAAAAATGCGCTGAAAGCGATCGAGAAAGACGGCAACGACGTGACCGTGCAGGTCAAATATGTGTCGGCGCCGCTGTACCGGGTCGACGTGACCGCTCCCGATTACAAGCTGGCGGAAAGCGAGCTGCGCGACATGGCCGAGCAGGGCGTTTCGTACATCGAGGAACACGGTGGAACCGGATGTTTCAAGCGAGAGATCGAGTGAGACAGGATATCATGCGCTATTGCAGCAGCTGCCAGAAATACACCCTGGAGGAGCGCTGCCCCTCGTGCGGACAGCAAACCCATACCCCGGAGCCCGCCCGGTTTTCTCCGCAGGACCCATATGGCGAGTATCGCCGGAAGTTGAAGAAGGAGTCAGGAGCGTGATGTAAAATGGAAGATAAGACTTTGCGTATAGACGAGGCGACGATTGTTTTTTCCGAGAAACCCGAGCTGACGGAACCGGTTTTGATAGAGGGGTTGCCGGGCGTGGGCAACGTGGGCAAGCTGGCAGCCGAACACCTCATCGACGAAATCGGGGCCACCAAGTTCGCGGATATCTATTCGACGGATTTTCCACCGCAGGTGTTCGTCAGGGACGACGGCACCATCAAGCTGGCCCGCAACGAGCTCTACTACTGGAAGGGCCCGGTCGACCTCGTTATTCTCACGGGCGACTACCAGGGCCTGTCCACCCGGGGGCAGTATGTCCTCGTGCAGTCCATTCTCCAGCTCGTCCAGGAATATGGCACCCGGCGCATCTACACCCTTGGCGGCTACGGCGTCGGCGTCGAGGTCGACGAGCCAACGGTCACGGGCGCCGCAACGCATCCGGAGCTCATCGAGGAGCTCGAGGAATACGGCATCGTGTTCAAGGACAAGGGTGGCGGCGGCATCGTCGGCGCATCCGGCCTGCTATTGGGCATCGGCACGATGATGGACATGGAGGGTGTCTGCCTGATGGGCGAAACGTCGGGGTACATGGTGGACCCGGGCAGCGCCCGCGCGGTCCTGGAAATTCTGGCCAGCATTTTGGACGTCGACATCGGCTATGCCAAGCTCGAGGAGAAAGCCGAGGAAATCAGCAAGATAGCGCAGCGCATCAAGCAGCTTGAGCAGAGCGGCGGCGCGGACGAAGAAGCCGGCGACCTCCATTACATCGGCTAGGTCGCCGGGATGACACTGCTCGGTATCCAGCGGAAAAGAAGGTTTAGCAGCATGGTAAATAGGCCGCCTGGTACGCCGGCTGTCAAGCTACATATGCTGGTGTAGCCGGACAGGGGCATGGACACCCCGAGGGGGTCTGACCATTCGCTTTCTTCCCCGTAGATGTCTTTGGCTTTGACCCGTATGCCGAAGGCGCCCGTTCTGTTCCATGTATGGGTTGCGCTGGCCCGCTCACCAGGAGGATATGGCCCCAGCCAGCTGCTCATGGTGCCGTCATCCCAGTCAAAGCGGTAGAGGAGCAGGTCTCCGTCGGGGTCGGTGGCGGTGGCGGTGTATGTGTAGGCAGTGCCGGCGGTGCCATCCGTTTCCCCATGGGGGCACTGCGGCCGGGCGGGCGGAGCGTTGGCGTATGGCAGGTCGTGAATGGCTGTCCAGCGCTCCCAGACGGGTTTTGCCATGCCGTCGTTGCGGCGGAGGCCGACCAGCTCGTTGGCTCTTGTTTCTTCGCCGGCGGGCGCCATGTCGTGGAGGTTGAGCCAGCAGACCATGTGGACGGGCATCCCGGCTGTATGGTTGATAAACCAGTCGAGGTATGCCGCCTGTTCCTGCATGGTGCCATCAGTGAGCGTGGAGCTGCTCCATCCGATTTCGGTGAAGGCGATGGGAATGTCGCCGGTGTAGACAAGCAGGTCTGTATAGTAGCTGTCGGGCAGGTCGCCGGGTGTGGCATAGGAGGCGTTGAGATATGGATAGGTGGTAAACCCGATGAGGTCTATCCGGTTTTTGTCCAGCGTGTCTATAAGAAAGAAGGTGTTTTTGTCGTAGAGGTCTACCAGGCGGAACACGACCATGACACGGGTCGCGGGCGACACCTGCTTTATTGCGGTGTATGTCTCTGCGACCAGCGAGGTGTAGTTGTCGAAATCCGGTCGGTTGGGGGCATGGCTGTAGTAGGAGTCAACCTCGTTGCCGAGGCTGATGTAGCGCGGCTGATAGGCGGCCGTGATGTTGACGGCCTGCTGAATCCAGCGCTCCCGGAATGCCGGGTCGCCCATGGTGGTGTCGTCAGGGAGTCCCGGTGGTATATCAAGCCGGGGGACCAGCCCGTGGCCGGGAACCTGCTGGAGGCTCCAGAAGTTCAGGTGATATATCGGGGTCAGCCCGTTGCCATGTATCCACCGGGTGAGCAGCGCCTGGGTGCCCGGTGACGCCAGCTTTGCCTCGGTTTCCCACCAGGGAACGGTCAGCCAGAGGTTGACGAGCTCGCAGCATGACGCCGCCATGGTGTATCCCATCTCGATGTCCTCCAGCGATGCATTGGGATAGTTTTGGGGTGTGGGAACGATGCCCATGAGAAAAGAGCGGTCCTGTGACATGTCGTCCGACGAACGGTTGGCCGGGCTATGCCCGCCGTTGACGCAGCCGGCCATCATGACGGTGACGACCACCAGTACCGCCAGCCAGTGCCTGCCCATGCTTTTCACATGTCAACCCGGAGCGTGGTTATATGTTTTTTGAAATCCCTCGCACATCATCGCTGCCCCAGATAAAAGGTTTTAAATAAATTAGGTGACTTGCGTATGTTGCCATGTCAGCGGACCGCGTCGGCAGATACGAAACCAAACCGTTTTCCAAAAACCGGCGGAACGTGTCGATTATCCTCGGCGAGGCGGCAAAGAAGCACAGCATCCATGCCCCCCTCGAGCTCGACGTCACCATGGCACGGGAAACAATGCGGGATATGGCGGCGCGCACGGGCAACAAGCCGTCGTTCACCGGATGGATTATCAAATGTGTCGCGCAGGCGCTCAGCGAGCACCGGGAGCTCAACGCCTATCGCCTGGGCCCCCGGAAAATCGTGACGTTCGAGGACGTGGACGTGGCCATCCCGGTCGAGCGAACCGTTAATGGAAAATACAGGACCCTGGTCTACATCGTCCGGCGGGCAAACGAAAAAAGCGTCTGGGATATCACCCGGGAAATCCGCGCCGCGCAGCGGGAGGACATCGACGAGGGAACGCAGGTGCTCGGCCGCAATCTCACCCTGTTCGAGCGCATCGCGGTGAGGTCGCCGGCGTTCGTCAAACGGTTTTTCATGTGGCTGCTCCGCAGGCGGGGTGTCATGAAAAAAAAGCACATGGGAACGGTGGGGGTGAGCGCCATCGGCATGATAGGGGATTTCCCCGGCGGCATCGTGCCCCTGGGCGGCACGCAGGCCATGCTCGTGGTGCTCGGCGGCATCGAGAAAAAGCCCGGCGTCGTCGACGATTCCATCGAGATACGGGAGATGCTCCATGCAACGATTTCCATCGACCATGACATCATCGACGGCGGCCCCCTCGTCCGGTTCATTTCCCGCCTCGTCGAGCTCACCCGCCAGGGCTACGGGTTATCAGAGGAGCGTTGACCGTCCAAGCGGCGGCGCAGCACCTTGAGCATCTCAAAGGCGGCCAGGTATACCAGGGCGGCCATGCCGACGAGCGCCCAGTCTGCAACGGCGAGGCCGGTGAAGCGCAGGAAGTCGCTCAGGCCGGGCGCGTAGATGGCCAGCAGGACCAGACCGATGGAGATGGCAATGGAGGCATGCAGGATTTTGTTCGTGAAAAGGCGGCGGTTGAACAGCGAGCGATGTTCCTGTCGCCATTCGAGGATGTTGACATACTGGCAGAACACGATGGTGGCGTAGGCGAGCGCGGTCACCTGGAAATATGGCAGAATGTTGGTGTCGTCGACGGCCAGCGTGATGCCCTCGTGTTCCATGAACAGCAGGAAGTTCGCGAACGCCAGCAGGCCGATGAGCAGCCCGAGCACGGTGAACTCGGTGGCTGACCGCCTGGTTATCATATGCTCCCCGGGGTCGCGCGGCGGCTTGGTCATCACGCCCTGTCCGGGCGGGTCAAAGGTGAGAAAGGTAAGCGGCATGATCTCGCCGAGCAGGTCGATGGCCAGTATCTGCACCGCCAGAATGGGGATGGGATAGTTCCACAGCGCGACGCCGAGCAGCCCGAGCAGGACGAGCGCAAGTTCGGCGATGTTGGTGGTTAGCGACGCATGCACCGTTTTTTTGAGATTGTTGTAAATGGTCCGGCCCTCCTCGATGGCGTGCACGAGCGTCGGGAAGCTGTCGTCGAGCAACACGAGGCGGGAGGCCTCCTTGGCCACGTCGGTTCCCCGCTGCCCCATGGACACGCCGATGTGTGCGCGCCGGAGCGCCGGTGCGTCGTTCACGCCGTCCCCGGTCACGGCGACGATTTCACCCTGCTTTTCCAGGGTTTTGACGATGTGGAGCTTGTCTTCCGGGTCGACCCGGGAGAAGATGAGGCTCTGTTTGCGTCGGAGGAGCTGATGCAGCGTGTCGTCGCTCATCTCTTTGAGCTCCTGGCCGGTGATGATGTCCTCATCCTCCTCCACCGACAGTCCGATTTCCCGGCCGATGGCCCAGGCGGTGATGGCATGGTCGCCGGTTATCATGACGATGCGGAGGCCAGCCTGTTTCGCTTCCTTGATGGACTGGGTGACGCCCTCCTTCGGCGGGTCTATCATGGCGGCCAGGCCCAAAAAGGTGACATCCTGTTCGACCTCGTCGGCCTCATAGCAGTCCTTCGCCTCCAGATCGCGGCGGGCGATGGCCAGCACGCGGAGACCCTGCTCCGAATACCGCTCGTTCATCTCCCGTATCCGCTGCCTGTCGTCGTCGGTGATGGGCACCGCCTCGCCATCCCGGTAGACCCGGGAGCTGATGGAGAGCACGCTGTCGGTTGAACCCTTGACGGTCAGTGCCACCTCGTCGCCGAAGCGGCGAACGGAGCTCATGCGCTTCCGCTCAGACGTGAACGAAAACTCCTGTATCTCGGGGTTTTCCTCGTCCTCCGTCGGGGAGCGCGTCCCCAGCTTGGTGGACATCGTTATCAGGGCTGCCTCGGTGGGGTCGCCGATGGGATACCAGCCGTCGTGTTCCTCGTCGGGCTCGTGTATCTCGGCGTTGGAGGCCATGGTGGCGGCGTCCATCATCACCTCTATCTCGTCTATCTGCTCCTCCGATAACGGCTCGCCGTCCTCGTTTAGGATGTCGCCCTCCGGCTCGTAGCCCGTGCCGGTGATGTCGTAGGTGGTGCCGTCGAACCAGACTGAGCGGACCGTCATCTCGTTCTTGGTGAGCGTCCCGGTTTTGTCGGTGCAGATGACCGTGGTTGAGCCGAGGGTTTCGACCGACGGCAGGTTTTTGACCACCGCGTTGCGATTCGCCAGCCGGTTGCTACCCGTGGACAGGGCAACGGTCAACTGGGCCGGGAGCGCCTGCGGGACGAGCGCCATGGCGATACCGAGCGCGTAGATGAGGCTGACGTTGAGTCCCAGGCCCTGTACCAGGCCAACCCCGAACAGCGCGATGCCGATGACGACGACGGCCATGGTGAGCTGCCGGGCCAGATGGCGCATCTCCTGCTGCAGCGGCGTCCGTATTTCGCCGGTTTCCTGGGTCATCTGTGCGATTTTCCCGGTCTCCGTGCTCATGCCCGTGGCGACGACGACGGCAGTGGCGTTTCCCGACGCGACGGTGGTACCCGCGTATGCCATGTTGGTCCGGTCGGCGATACCCGCCTCCTCCTCGATGGCCTCGCATGTTTTTTCCTGGGCAACGGATTCCCCGGTGAGCGCAAAGTCATTGGTTTTGAAGTTCGATGTCTCTATGACACGGAGGTCGGCCGGTATCTTGTCGCCCTCGTCGACCGTGACGATGTCGCCGGGCACGAGCTGGTCCTGGCCGGTCTCGCTCAGTTCGCCGTCCCGGATGACCTTGGCGGGCGAGGAGATGAGTCCCTTGAGCTTATCGACGATTTTGCCGGCCCGGTATTCCTGTATGAAACCGATGACGGCGTTAACGATGACGATGACGAAGATGACGGTCCCATCCCGAATGTTGCCCGTCAGGAAGGCAATGACGGCGCCGATGATGAGGATGATGACCAGGAGCTCCTTGAACTGGGAGAGAAAGAGCAGCCACAGCGGCGTCTGTATCTCGGCCTGCAGCTCGTTTTTCCCGTGTTTTTGCAGGCGACGCTGCGCCTCCTGTTTTGAGAGACCCTGCCGTGAGGTGTCCAGCTCGTCGAGCGTTGCCTCCGGGCTCATCTGGTAGTAGTCCGTGGATGCCATGGCAGACTGCTCATTACATGAAACCCATATATAATATGTTTGCGTTTTGTTGCACCATAGCTTTTTAAGCGCTGCTTTATTTCATCCCGATGAACGACATGGAGCGCGTGACGAGACATGCAGAGGAAGTGGTCACCAGGGAGGAGCTCGAGGTGGCGCTGCGGCAGGATGAAAAAAAGGCGTATATCGGCTTTGAGCCCTCGGGGCTGGTGCACACGGGCTGGATTATCTGCGCGAACAAGATACGGGACCTGCAGGCTGCCGGCTTCGATGTCACGGTGCTGCTGGCGGACTGGCATGCCTGGGTGAACGACAAGCTCGATGGCGACATGGAAACGATTAAAGCGTGCGGCGAATATATGAAGGACTGCTTTATGGCGCTCGGCGTCGACGGCGTCCGCTACCTGTATGCCAGCGACTATGTCGACGACGATGCATACTGGGAGCTCGTGCTCCGCGTCGCCAAAAACGCGTCGCTGGCCCGTATCCGCCGTTCCATGGACATCATGGGGCGGACGGCGGACGAGGCGGAGAAGGATTTTTCGAAGTTTCTGTATCCGGCGATGCAGGTCGCCGATATTTTTTACCTGGACCTCGACCTGGCCTACGGGGGCATGGACCAGCGGCATGCGCACATGCTGTGCCGGGACATCGCGAAGAAGATGGACAGGAAGTCGCCGGTGGCGCTGCACACGCCGATTCTGTCGAGCCTTGAGCCCGGCTCCCGGATGGATGCGAAAATGTCGAAGAGCAAGCCGTCGAGCTGCATTTTTATCCATGACAGCCGCAGCGACGTCGAAGAAAAGATACGGCAGGCCTATTGCCCCGAGGGTATCGTGAAGGACAACCCTATCCTGGAGTTTTGCCGCTATCTGCTGTTTCCCTCGTTTGAGGAGATGGTTATTGAGCGGCCTGAGAAATACGGCGGCGACATGCATTTCGAGGGCTACGACGAGCTGGCGGCAGCGTTCAAGGAGAAGGAACTGCATCCGCAGGACCTCAAGCAATCAGTTGCCGTGTATCTCAACGAGCTGCTGGAGCCCGTCCGGGAATACTTCGACGAGCATCCCAACAACCTGGAAGCGGTCAGGGAATATCTCGCCTGATAGCGGCACAAATGGTTTCGAGAGAAACCTTTTTATGCTCTGCCGTATGACGGGCTATGGACGATAGCGATGCAACGCCGTCGCTTGGCAGGCTGTTTTCAATTCTCCACTGGCAGACCCGCATCTTTGTTGAGCAACACCTTGCATCAATCAACCTCACCTGGGGCGAATTCCACATCCTCATGCGGCTCTGTCATGCAAAAGAGATGAGCCAGCGAGATGTCACCGAACAGCTCTGCATCAGCAAGGCAACCACTTCCAAGATGATCCAGAAACTGGAGCGGGACGGCTACGTACAGCGAGCGCCGGACGAGCAGGACCGACGTACCTACGTCATCCACACCACCCCAAAGGCACAGCAGCTCCATACAAAACTCAGGGACATCAGCAGCGCGTGGAACGACATCCTCCTCGACGACCTCACCCAAAAGCAACAAAAGGTCATCGTCAATGGGCTCACCAAGATGATGCAGCAGGCCATCCAGGCAAACGAGGAGGCACAGGATGCCTGACGGCGAGCTCACAGAGGGCGTCGCCACCCTGCTCGGCGACCCAAAGCGAGCCATCCTCAAGCTGTCATGGCCGATGGTGATAGCGATGACGGCGCAGACCACCTACAACCTCGCCGACGGGATATGGGTGGCCGGGCTGGGCGCCGACGCGCTCGCCGCAGTCGGGCTCTTCTTCCCGTTCATCATGTTCCTCATCGCCCTGTCGAACGGGCTGGGCGTCGGCGGCAGCTCCGCGATATCACGGCGTATCGGCAGGAAGGACAAGGCCGGGGCTGACAACACCGCCGTGCACACCTTGATTCTCGGCCTGAGCATCGGGCTGGCCTGCAGCCTGCCCTTCGTGCCCTTCCTCGACGGCATCTTTGCGTCGATGGGCGCCACCGGTGACGCGGGCACGCTGGCCACGCAATATTCACGGATCCTGTTCAGCGGCGCCATCTTCATCTTTTTCGCCAGCATCGGGAACAACATCCTGCGCGGCGAGGGCGACGCGAAACGGGCGATGTACGCTCTCGTTTTGAGCTCGGTGCTCAACATCGTGCTCGACCCCATCTTCATCTACGTCCTCGACCTGGGCGTGGCGGGCGCCGCCTGGGCGACCCTGCTGTCAATGGCCACCGCCGCTTTGCTTATCTATTACTGGATTTTCGTCAACCGGGACACCTACGTCGACATCACCTGGCGTGACTTCCATCCCAGCCGCTCGTTGACCAGGGAAATCCTGAACGTGGGCATCCCCTCGTCGGTGGCGATGCTGTCGATGTCGTTCAGCATCTTTTTGCTCAACATGATCATCATCCGCGCCGGGGGGACCGACGGCGTCGCGGTGTTCACCACGGGCTGGCGCGTCGTCTCGCTGGGAACGATGCCGCTCCTGGGTATCGCCACGGGGGTGACCGCCGTAACAGCTGCGGCCTACGGCGCCCGGGATGCCGGTAAGCTGGATGCAGCCTACATGTACGCGATAAAAATCGGCATCATGGTCGAGGCGGCCGTCGCCGTCGCCGTCTTCGCCTTTGCGCCGCAGATAACGTCGCTGTTCACCTACGCCGGGGACACGCACCTGCTGGCCGGCGACATCACCCGTTTTCTCCGCTACACCGTCCTGTTTTATCCCACGGTGCCGCTCGGCATGCTCACCTCCGCAATGTTCCGCGGCGTCAACCGCGGCGTCAACGCGCTCGTTGCCACGCTCATCCGGACGGTCGCGCTCCAGGTCTCCACCGCCTACCTGCTCGGCCTCACCCTGGACCTCGGGCTGGAGGGCGTCTGGATTGGTATCGTCGGGGGCAACATCATCGCCGCCGTGGCGGTCACCTTCCCGTGGGGACGGCTCACGGTCAGGCGGCTGCGGCGATGCTTTCCATCCTGCCCGGCGGAGACACACGAGAGCTGATATCAGCGCCCGGAGGCATGACAGCAAATGTTTTAAATTAGCCCCGGGATGCGATGTATCGGAGGAAACAATGAGGCATCATATCACCGGCATGTTTATCTGTCTCGTGCTGCTGGCGGGCATTCTCTCCCCGGCCATCAGCACCCATGACCCGTCGCCCCGGGATGACACATCCGTTATCTCCCATCCGACAGCGGATGCAGACGAGGCATCGGCGTTCAGCTACACGCTTGTAGATGCCGGGCATGGAGACATCAAACCCGTACTCGAGAACACGTCCACCTATCTCGCCGAGCCCGGCAACCCATTGCTGCCCCAGGCTGTCCATCACTACGAGCTCCCGTTCGGCGTGACCGACGTCGCGGTCAACGTCACCATTCCCGGACACCATGAACAAATGCTCGCCCGGGACATCGCGCCGGCCAGCGCTCCCGTACCCTACGACATGTCCCCTGCCGTTGACGCGGGGTTCCACAAAAATGCTGCGGTGTACGGCAGCAGCCAGGCCTATCCCGATCGGTGGTCGAGCGTCCATGTGGGATGCGGGCTCAACGCCACGGGGCACCGGGTCACCCATGTCACCGTCGAGATATACCCCCTGAGATATCGGCCCGCGGACGACGTTCTCATGGTCGCGGAGTCCGCCGACATCGACATCTCGTACAGCGAGCGAGCGGCACCGTGTATCGGAAACGATGCATATGACCTGGTCGTCATCGCGCCCGAGGCGTTCACCGGGATGCTCGAACGGCTGGTTGACCACAAGAACGGCCATGGCGTGGACACGCTGCTGAAGCCCGCCGAGGACATCTACCGCGAATATGACGGCGTCGACCGGCCCGAGCAGATAAAATATTTCATCCGGGATGCCATCGAGCAGTGGAACACGTCATATGTGCTCCTGGTCGGCGGGCTGCAGTCCCTCCTGTATGGCACGGCCAGGGACACCCCGAACCACGGCACCGAGGACTGGCATCTCCCGGTCAGATATTCGAACCTGCGCGACGAGCAGATGGGCGACCCCGGGTTTCTCTGCGACCTGTATTTCGCCGACGTGTACAGGACCGGCGGCGTGTTCGACGACTGGGACTCCAACGACGACGGCGTCATCGGCGCCAGAAACATGCCCGGGGTGGCAGATGACACGCTGGACCTCTACCCCGATGTCTACGTGGGCCGGCTTCCCTGCCGAAACAGCCGGGAGGTCGAGGCATGCGTCGACAAGATCATCACCTATGAAAACACCGCATATGGCACCGAATGGTTCAGGCGCATCGTCGCCGTTGCAGGGGACGGCCTCCAGGACCAGGAGGACCTCGACATCCGCTGGGATACCAACGAGGTGCCGGACGGCGAGTACATCATCCATGCGCAGAGCCGCAGCACCATCACCGGGGAATGGGGACCCGTGGACGAGGTGGTGGTCACTGTCAGCCATCAGCAAGAATCATCGCTGCATTTCTCGGAGGACGACCATCTCCGCATCGACAGCTACCCGGGCCCGGCCATCGCGGAGATAACCTCGCCATCCGACGGCGACGTGCTCGGCACCACCGACGTCGACTTCACGCCGTCCCAGGCCTACATGGGCTCCCTGTGGGCCAACGTCACCTACATCGACGGGGTCATGCACATCCGGGGCAAGTCATATGACCCCCGCCCCTATGGATACCACACGGACATCAAAGCCTGGGTTGAAAACGAAAACGGGGAGACGGTGTTCAGCCAGCAAAAAACCGACATCCGGAGCTACTGCGACTGCGAATGGACCACTGGCAACCGGGAGGTCGGCGGCGGGCGGGCAGGGGCCTTCCATTACATGCCCGACACCTTCGACAAAATCTTTCTCTGGGCATCAAACGGCAACTTCACATCGCAGGCAGACGTCATCGAGACCATGAGTCAGGGATGCGGCTTCGCGTTTTTCTTCGGCCATGCCAGCCCGAGCACCATGATCGTCAACATGCCCGGCATGCCCGGCGGGTTCAGCCAATCAGCCGAAATCGGATTGCAGCCCATCAACATCGGCACACCCGTTTTTCCGATGAACAGCATCGAAAACACCGACAGGCTGCCCATCGTCGCGGTCATGGGCTGCCACAACAGCCAGTTCAACGTCACCCTGCTGAACTCCATAGCCGGCTGGAACCGGATATGGACAGGCTTTTATCCGACGCCCGAATGCTGGAGCTGGTGGCTCACCCGTCTGCCCCGCAGCGGCGCCATCGCCACCATCGGCTGCACCGCCCTGGGGCCCGGCTCGTTCGACCAGGCCTTCGTGCCCGACACTGGATGCTGGATTTTCCCCGAGCTCTTTCGGCAATACGGCGAGCAGGGGCACACCGTGCTCGGCGCGGCTGTCGGGCAGACCATCACCAGCTACCTGTCAACCTTCGGGCAGAGCAACGCCATCGATGTGCAGATGGTGCAGGAGCTCGCATTGTTCGGCGATCCCTCACTGAAAATCGGCGGGTATCCGTAACATCCCGGCGGTAACATTCCTGGAGCACGGTCCACGCTACTGGTAGGGCTTCACAATCTCGATGACATCGGGGAAATCAATGCCCAGCTCGTGAAGATGATCGATGGCGGGCACGCCGTTTTTGTTCCAGCCCCGCCGCCTGTAGACCGCGTCGATGAGCGTCTCATACTGCTGCTCGCGGTGCTCGCGCAGCAACGCCACCTTTTCCTCCGTGGTTTTGCCGTCGATGTCATGGCCGAGCTCCTCGAGCTGCCCGTCGTAGCGCTCCATCCGTGACTCGTATTCATCGACGGTGACGGGGCCGACCGAGCGGTAGGGGATGCTGTCATGCTCGCGGGTGCCCTTGCCCATGCGGAGGTTGAACACGCGCTGGAAGTTGTAGACCCGCTCGCTCTGCCGGATCAGGTCGTCCGGCCCGACGTCTCTGCCCGTGACGGCCTTGAAAAACGTTGCGTAGTTGCGGACGTGTTCCATGACCTTGGCCGGCTCCTCCGTTTCCTCGTTGTCCTCGGGGACGATGTCGTTCCAGGGGAGCTTGCACAGCCCGTTGAGGCTGAACCAGGTCCGCCACATGGGGAACCAGTGCAGCGCCTCGGCTTTGTCCTCGAACGATGGAAGATACCCGTGGACCATGTCGAGGAAGATGAGCCATGCCTCGTCATGCTGCGGTCCTTTGAGAGCGAGGCCGTAGCCGCCCTGCTGCGCCAGGGATTCCTTGGTGACGTATTCGCTGTACTCGAGCCCCTTGGCCTCCATGCCGATGTCCTGCATCAACGAAGGGTCGACCCCTCTCTCGGCAAGGTAGTCCTTGAGATAATGGATGCCCTTGCCGACGTGTTTGCCGAAGCCCCGTCCCTGGGCCATCTGGTGGAGCAATTCCAGGGCTGCCTCCTGGTTGCCGAAGGTGAGCTGCAGGCCGCCGGTAACGTCGTCGTCTATTTCGCCCATCTCGTAGAGCTCCATGACGAATGCCGTGGCGGTCGCCACCGAGATGGTGTCCAGGCCGTAGGTGTCGCAGTAAAAGTTCATCTCCGCGATATGGTAGGGGTCGGCGATGCCGCAGTTGGGACCGCAACCCGCCACCGTCTCGTATTCGGGGCCGTCGACGTAGACCGTTTCGCCCTTGTAGGGACCGCTGGTGAGCTCGAAGTTTTTGATGAGATGGCTGCAGGCAACGGTGCATCCGCGCCAGCACCCGTCGAAGCCCCGGTCGAACAGCTCCTCGTATTTCGCCTCGCCGACCTGGTCGGCACCCTCATGGCGGCCGTAGCGGTAGTTGTGCGTCGGCAGCAGGTCATATTCGTTCATGATGGGCACGAGATGCGTCGTCCCCACCACGGCCATCCGGTTCTGCTTGGGGTCGAGCTGCACGATCTCCTTGGTATGCTTTTTCCCGATCTCCTTAAGCAGCTCCGGGTCGGCGGGGTTATTGCTCGTCGGCGACACGCCGGTATGCTTGACGACGAGCGCCTTGATGTTTTTGTCACGGAACACGGTGCCTGTGCCCCCGCGACCTGCCTGCTTGTAGCGGACTGCCTGCCGCTGGGGGTCATACCAGGAAAAGTTCAGGCAACCGAAATAGCAGGTATCGGCGCCGCTGCCCGCCGAAACCACGGAAACGGACTTGGGGTCGCCGTCCGCGAACAGCTCCGTCAGCTGGTCGGCGAGCAGATGGCTGTCATCCGGCAGCCCCGGGATGTCCAAAAGCTGCACTCGTCCCTCGTCGCCGTCGATGTAGACCACGACGTCGTTGTCCGCTCTCCCCTGTACCTCCAGGGCATCCCAGCCCGAAAACTTGAGATAGGGGCCAAAGTAGCCGCCGACGTTGCTGTCGATGGGGATGCCCGTCAGCGGGGAAATGCAGGCGACGATGCTCTTGCCGCTCCCCGGGAAATTGGTGGTGCCGCCCAGCGGGCCGCTCGAAATGCACAGCGCGTTCTCTGGGTCATCCCACGCGATGCGCCGGTCGAGAGGAAAGGCATGCCACAGCAGCCACATGTCGAAGCCGCGGCCGCCGACGAACAGCTCCTTCATCTCCTCGGAGACCTCCTTCGCCCGTATCTCGTTGCCGCCAAGGTCGACATACAACGTTTGATTCGTATAGCCCTTCTCCACCCCGGGCACCTCGTATTCATATTCAGCCAGCCTGGTCACATCGGGAGCCATCTTTTTTCACCTCAAGTATGCACGTATTCGGCCGGGTCATAAAAAGTTATTCCCACGGTGTCAGGGAAACATGTACGCCAGAAAAACGGGGAGATGGAGCACCTGGTAGAGCATCCAGCGAGCATACATCCCGGGATGCCATTGATTGAGGAGGTGGCCGTCGTACATCTCCACGTCGTCGTCCCAGCATATCTCCGACGGCATCACCGGGCCCTGCAGCGAGCCGCGCAGGTCAAGGTCGACATCCTGATGCCAGTAGGCCGCCCAGACGAGCTCCGTGCAGTACCAGGCCGTCGCCTCACCATCGGGATCCTTGGACCGGTTGAGCATAGGCCGCAGCACGTTGAGATGCTGGTATGGCGTGCCGAGCTGCGACCTGGCAAATGCGACGGCGGCCTGCCGCTGCGACACGTTCGCCGTGGCAACGCGGCCGTACCGGATGGCCTCCGTATACGGGGCAAGATAGCTCACCTCGACAATCCGGACGACACCGTCACCGGCCGGGGTCGCCTCCACGATGGAGCCGTTGCCGATGTACAATGCCACATGGTCCCAGCCCGGGTCGGTGTCATGGTGGCGCCACTCGCAGAAAAAAATGTCTCCGGGCACGGCTTCCGATGGCTGCGCAGTCGCTCCCGCCATGCCGAAAAGCGGCGGCGTCATAAGGGCTGCCATGGCAAGGACGAGCAGCACCCACATGGTCCGTGGTTTCATATCAGAAGCAAGACATGGCCGCCATATAAATATTGTTCACCGTGGCTTGCAAACGTTAAATATGGCCTGATGGATTATCTACGAGGATGAACAACATGCCCGGAGACGAATTGAAAAAAGAAAAAGTGCGGAGCATGCTGACACCCGAGGTGCTCGTGTGCGGCAGCTGCCAGCAAAAATACAGCGAGCAGGCGTCATGTGCCGGCTGCGGCAAAAACATGCTCAGCCCCGGCTACAACGGCATGGTATACGAGTGCCCGCTGTGCGGCGAGCTGTACTGCGAAAACTGCTGGGACACGATGGAAGAACACCACTAGCCCGGCAGAAGCTGCGCGCAAAAACCTGCATCCCGATGGCAGCGGCGCCGCCTCGCAATTCCCGCATGTCGTCCGTTGCCGTGCTCCAGAGCAGTTGCTGGACGAACGACCAGATGAATGCTGCCGCATGTTGAACGGATGAGCACTTGTGAACAGGACCCTGCCTCCACTGCAGGATGGAGCTGCATGCGGGTGAAGACACCGAAAGGTCGCCTGCAGGGCCAACCGTGCCGGACACCTTGTTTTCCGGAATGTTTTTATCCCATCCAGGGGATGGATGGCATGGACAATCATGGTGATTTCGTCTACGAGCTGGGCATGCTCCGCCGCATCCGGCGGGAGGGATGGCGGCTCGCCGGCATAGATACCCCGGAGAGCGTCGCCGCGCATGCATTGCGGGCCGCCCAGATAGGCTACCTGCTCGCCTGCATGGAGGATTACGAGCAGCCTGCCGAAGTCGCGGCGATGCTGGTGTTCCATGACATGGGGGAATGCCGCATCGGCGACGTGCACAAGGTCGCCAACCGGTACATTGACGCGGACGAGGCAGCAGCGGTCGAAGACCAGTGCAGCGGGCTCGACACGAGCGGGGAGTGCATCCTTGCGCTCTGGCGTCGCTATGAAACGGGTAGCGACGGGGGAAATATCGCCCGTGATGCCGACCTGCTCGAGATGGCCGCTACCGCCCGTGAACATGTCGCCGCCGGCTATACCGATGCAAAGGAATGGCTGGACGCCATCGAACCACGGCTTTGCACCACAGCGGGGCGTCGCCTGTTCGAGGCGTTGCTGGACACCGAGCCGCATGCATGGTGGCAGGGGCTCAAAAAGCTGTAACCTGTGCTTCCACTGAAATAATTATATATCGACAGCTATTTCGGTGGGCGGGGTTTGACATGGTAGAGAGCAGCACCTGCGACATGGATGAATGGCGTCATATCGGCACGTTTGGAACCCGGCTCGCCATGTACCGGAAGGGATACCGGCGCCGGCTGGTCGACGATAACGGCAACATCGTGGTTGAGTACACGCTTGAGTGAAAGGCTATTGATGGCTGTCCCGTGACGAGCGCACCGTGACATCTATTTTGTTTTCTCCGAACGCGGCGACCCAGGGTATGCGGACCTCGACCTCCCGGTTGCGGGGTATCTCGATGCCCTCTATCCTGTTTTTCTCTTTGCCGTTGACTTTGAGGATGACGGTGACGCTGTCTGCATCTGTTTCGCCGGTGTTGGCAACGGTGACGATGGAGGTGACCTTTTCGCCCTCGCTGAACGTGGCGGGCTCGTGCCGGACGTCCTCGACCGACAGCGTGATGCGGGGTCTGCGGAGGAGGGTGGCAAGGTTCAATGTCGCGCTTTTGCTCCGCCGTCGTTTCGGCCGGACGGTGAGGTCGATGGAGGCCCATTCGTCGAGCGATGCGTCGGCGGCGGTCTGGACGTTCAATGTCAGGGTGGTTTCCTCGCCGCCGTCGAGCGCGAAGGATTCCTTGTCGAGGGTGACGTTCCAGTCGTCGGGGATGTCTCCGCTGATGGCCGCCGTGTACTTCAGGCTGTGTTTGCCGCCGGCTGTTTTCTCCAGCGGGTTGGCGACGGTTATATCGTAGGTTGCGGTGAAGCCGGGGGCGACCTCCTGCATCTGTTCGTCACATCGGAGCTCGACGTCCTGCCGGGCGTAGACGGTGAGGAGCATCGCGATGACGAGGAGGACGATGACGCCGGCGATGAAAAGCAGGAACAGGATGGTGTTGCCCATGTCATCCCAGAATGATTTGTCCTGGTCGCCACCCTGCATGACGGCGGTCGTGGTGACCGATGCGCTGTCCTGTTTGGTGGAGTCGTTCTGCGAGGTGGCGGTCAGGGTGAGCGTCTGCTGGCTGTTGTTCGCTGCGTCCATGGGGATGGTGACGGTGACGTCGACGGTGCCGCTGCCGCCCGATGGCAGCGTGACGGTGGGCTGCGCGAGCGTTGCCTCCCAGCCCGGCGACGCGGTGGAGAGGAGGTAGGTGTCGGTGATGTCGCCGGTGTTTTGAATGGTGAACGTGTAGGTGACGTTTGTGCCGGGCCGCCCCTGGGCGCCGCCGGGTGCCCGCACCGACACGCCGTAGGCCTGCTCCGCGACGGTGGTGTTCACCCAGGTTGACGCGCTGGCCGTTGTGCCCTGGGCCGTGATTGACAGGTTGAGATAGGTGCCCGGCGTGGCGTCGGATGGCGGGGTGACCGTGACCTCCGGGTAGGCGTAGTATTTCGCGGGGACGTCGACGGTCTGGGGTTCGATTGCAATGCCCCAGCCGGTCTGGTCGCCAGCGGTGACGGTGTAGCTCATGCTGACGGTTTCCGCCGCGTCGCCCTGGTTTTCTATTTCGAGGGAGGAGGTGGCGTTCTGACCGGGCTTGGCAGTCTGCTCCTGTGGGTACGCCTGCATAGTGAGGCCGGTTTCGGTGACGTTGAAGGGCACGGTGACCGAGGACTTGTGGGTGGTCGAGTCGAACAGGACGTTGGTGGAGAAAAACCTGTCGAGGAGGCTCAGGGGGAAAAACGACAGCAGGTCGAGGCTTTTTTCTATGCGGATGCCGAGTGAATGGTTGATGGGAATGGTGTAGTCGACGTTGTTGATGGTGAAGGTCTTCCGCTTCACCGTGTCGTTGGACGCGAAAAACATGGGGGTCGCGGATGTTGAATCAATTTCGTTTTCGACGCCCGACGGGCCAACGTCCAGCAGGAACACCCGGACGACGCGGAACTGCAGCGGCAGCAGGTCTGCACGGAGGAAATATGCCTCGATGAAGGTGGTGATCTGCACGTCGCCGAACAACTGGGTGCTCGATGAAAACGGGGCGGTGTACCAGCTGACCGAGGCGGCGTTGAGGTCGCGCTGTGAATCCGTCATCTTGGTTGGCTGCTGGATGTCCATCAGCAGTCCGTCGCCCTGGGGCGCCGTTTCGTCGTGGAGGAAAAACGTCTGGCTGCCCTCGACCGCCATAAAACTGGGCAGCAGTAGGACGGCGGCAACGATGAAAACGGAGAGAGGGCTGAGCCATCTGTGTTTCATATAGGGAAAGTAAATGGCCCTCCTTTTATAAAGGTTTTTTGTTGCGGTCTCTCCACAGGAGGCATTTCACAAACATTAAGTAAGCTTTCTGCTTACACATATGGCATGAGAGAGCATACCACAGTTACTGCTACGTTTATTGGTACGACAGGTGAGGGTTCTCGATGACCGACGGCGGCAGCGTCACCCGGTCCGTGCTGTCAGATTTTGAAAAAAAACGAGAACACGTCATCGCCATCCTTCAGCGACTCCAGCAGGAAAAAAGATATCTGGCGGAGGACGACATCGAGGACATCGCCCGCCATCTCGACATGTCGGCCAACGAGGTCTACGGCGTCGCCACCTTTTACACGGGGTTCAAGTTTCATCCACCCGGCGAGCATCACATCGCCGTCTGCATGGGCACCGCCTGCCACGTCAAGGCATCCGACGAGCTGCTCGACGTCGTCAAAAACGAGCTCGGCATCACGCCGGGGGAAACCTCCAGCGACGGCATGTTCTCCCTGGACCGGGTCGCCTGCCTCGGCTGCTGCGCGCTCTCCCCCGTGGTCACCATCGACGGCGAAGTCCATGGCAGGATGACGCCTTCGAAGCTGCTCGATTTGCTTCGCGGCCTGGAGGAAAACCATGGCTGAGCATACCGTCCTGGTCTGCACGGGCACCGGCTGCAGCTCGTCACATGCCCCGCAGATATACGAAGCGTTCGAAAAAGCCATCGACGAGCGCGGCCTGGCCGTCACGGTCAAAAAAACCGGCTGCCACGGCTTCTGCCAGCGCGGCCCCATCGTCGTCGTCGAGCCAGAGGACATCCTGTACTGCGAGGTCACCGTCGACGACGTCCCCGACATCGTCACCATGCATCTGGCGCAGGGCACGCCGGTCGAGCGGCTGTTTTACCGCGAAACCGATGACAGCGAGCCCATCCCCCATTACCACGACATCCCCTTCTACGGCAACCAGCACCGCATCATCCTCCGGAACTGCGGGCAGATAGACCCCGAGGACATCGACGACTACCTCGAGGCGGACGGCTACCGGGGGCTCGAAAAAGCGCTGGGCATGACGCCCGACGAGGTCATCGAGGAAATAAAGGCATCCGGGCTGCGGGGGCGGGGCGGGGCCGGCTTTCCCACGGGCCGGAAATGGCGGTTCTGCCGCGACGCCAATGGAGAGCCAAAGTACATGATATGCAACGCCGACGAGGGCGACCCGGGCGCCTTCATGGACCGGAGCATCCTCGAGGCGGACCCGCACAGCGTCATCGAGGGACTGGCCATCGCGGCCTACGCCATCGGCGCCCGGCACGGCTACATCTACGTCCGGGAGGAATACCCGCTGGCCATCCATCGGTTCACCATCGCCCGGGACCAGGCCCGGGAGCGCGGCTACCTGGGCGATGACATCCTCGGCTCCGGTTTTTCCTTTGACATCGAGATAAAGAAGGGCGCCGGCGCGTTCGTCTGCGGCGAAGAGACGGCGCTGATGGCCTCCATCGAAGGCAAGCGGGGCATGCCACGCCCCCGCCCGCCGTATCCCGCGCAGCAGGGCGTCCACGGGAAGCCGACGACCATCAACAACGTCAAGACGCTGGCGACGGTGCCCGCCATCATGGCCAGGGGAGCCGAGTGGTATGCGTCGATTGGCTCGGAGCGGTCGACGGGCACCGCCGTGTTTGCGCTGACGGGAAAAACGGCGAACAGCGGCCTGGTCGAGGTGCCGATGGGGACGCCCCTCCGCAGCATCATCTACGACATCGGCGGCGGCGTGCCTTACGGCAAAGAGCTCAAGGCGGTGCAGACCGGCGGGCCGTCGGGCGGCTGCATCCCCGCACATCTGGCCGACCTGACCTTTGACTACGAATCATTGGTGCAGGATGTCTACGTGCCGGCGAACTATGTCGACCTGCCCATCGACTATGAAACCCTGGCGCGCGTGGGCTCCATCATGGGGTCGGGCGGCATGGTGGTCATGGATGACGACACCTGCATGGTGGACGTCGCGCATTTTTTCCTGAGCTTCACACAGTACGAGTCATGCGGCAAATGTCCGACATGCCGCATCGGCACCAAAAAAATGATGGACCTGCTCGCCAAGATAAAGGCCGGGCGGGGTGAGATGAGCGACATCAACCTGCTCGAGGAGCTCGCCATCACGGTCAAAAACGGCTCGCTGTGCGGCCTCGGGCAGACCGCGCCAAATCCAGTGCTGACGACGCTGCGCTACTTCCGCGAGGAATACGTCGCCCACATACGGGACAGGCGCTGTCCGGCCCGGGTGTGCAAGGAGCTGATATGGTACGAGATAGACCCCGAGGCATGCATCGGCTGCGGGAAATGCGCCAGCAACTGCTCCGCGGACGCCATCACCGGCGAGGCAAAGCAGCCCCACGTGATTGACGCCAGCAAATGCATCAAGTGCGGCATGTGCTTCAAGGTCTGCCCGACGGGCGCCGTCAAAAAACAGACCAACCTGCCAGGGGGAGGTGCATAGGCATGGCGAGCGTGACCATCGACGGGCAGTCCATCGAGGCGGGCGAGGGGGAAACCATTCTCGATGCTGCAGAGAGAGCAGATATTTTCATTCCGACTCTCTGCAACCATCCCGACCTGCCGGCGTTCGGCGGCTGCCGGATGTGCCTGGTCAAGGTCGAGGGGATGGGCAGCTACGTGCCCGCCTGCTCGACGCCGGCCCGTGACGGCATGGTCATCCATTCCGACATAGAGGAGCTGAACCGGCTGCGGCGGAACATCCTGGAGCTCATCCTGTCGGAGCATCCCAGCGGATGCATCATCTGCGATGACCGCGAGCTGTGCTTCGACTACCATCGGGCGCCGTCCAAGGCCGGCCGGACGACCGGCTGCCGGTTCTGCCCGGAAAAGGACGAATGCGATCTGTACGACATCGCCGCCTCCCTGGACATCGAGGACATCCGGCTGCCCATCGAATACCGGGAGCGAGAGGTCCGGCGTGACGACCCGTTCATCGAGCGGGACTACAACCTGTGCATCCTGTGCGGCCGCTGTGTCAGGGTGTGTGACGAGATACGCGGGGTACACGCGGTCGACTTCGTCAACCGCGGCCACGAGACAACCATCGGCACGGCCTTCCAGGCACCGCTGCTGGACAGCGGCTGTATTTTCTGCGGTGCATGTATCGACGTCTGCCCCACCGGCGCGCTATCAGAGCGGCGGATGAAATGGGGCGGCTCACCAGAGCAAAGGATAACCACGACCTGCATGCTCTGCCCCGTCGGCTGCTCCATCGAGGTCGACGTGACACGCGACCGGATACTGAACGTTCATGCGGCGGGGCCGGGGCACGGGACGACGCAGCTCTGCGTCAAGGGACGTTTCACGCTGCCGGCATTGATGCAGCACCATGAACGGCTCGCCCGGCCAATGGTCCGTGACGACGTTTTGAAGGCGGCATCGTGGGATGACGCCATCGGGGCGGCGGCCGAGCTGCTGCGGCGATACGAGCCACATGAGATTGGCTTCGTCGTCTCCCCCGGAATGATCAACGAGGGCGGGTACATGCTGCGGAAGATAGCGCATGCGCTGGAATGCGACAACGTCGGCGTTGCCTCCGGCATGGCGACCGCCGGAGCGCTTCAGACCATTACCTCTGGCGGTTCCATTGATATAGCATCGGCTGACGTGGTGCTGCTCCTGGGCGTCGACCTTCGTATAACGACGGCGGTGCTCGCCGTGTCCGTCTATCAGGCGAAGAAAAACGGCGCCCGGGTGGTGACGATCGGGTGTGATGGGGCACCGCGCTGGGCCGACCATGCCATTGCAACGCCGTCGGTGCCAAATTTCCTTGACGGGCTGCAGGCTGCGCTTTCCGGCGAGGCATGCAACAACGACGTGGCAACCATGGCGGAGCACCTGCAGAACGGGAGTGTGGCCATCCTGTATGGTCCCGGCGTCATGGCAGATGATGGGACGGCGATAGCGTCGCTCGCCGGGGTTGCATCATCGTGCAACGGCACGGTAATCCCCTGCTGGGATGGCGCCAACGTCCAGGGGCTGCTCATGCTTGACTGTCTGCCCGGAGGCCATGGCAACAACCCGGTGCGGGACATGACCGGCCTGAAGGCGCTCTATCTCACGCAGCCGCTCCCGGACATCCCCGAGCACGTTGAAACCATTATCCTGCAGGACGTGTATACGTCTAATCTGCTCGAGCGGGCGGACGTGGTGCTGCCCGCCGCGTCCTTCTCCGAGGAGCAGGGCAGCATGCTGACGTGCACCGGCGAGCGGCGGATACTGCAGCCGTGCACCACCCCTGCGGGGCAGTCGCGGCCCGACTGGGACATCCTCTCCCGGCTCGGCGTGGCGCTCGGATGTGACGGCTTTGCCTACGACGACGTTGCGGCGGTGACCGAGGAGGCCATGGATCACATCGCCGGCGGGAAGAAACGCCCGGGAGAAAACGACGCGGGCGGCGAAGAGCGGATGCTGCCGGATGGCATGCTTTGCTACCGCGGCCACGCCATCGGGGCGAAGGTTCCCGATTTCGCCCGCCTTGTCGAACAATGGAGGGATGACGATGCATGAGATAGTGGCGATGCGTGACGTGGCACCAAACGTCCACGAGCTGGTCATCGATGCGCCGGACGTGGCGGCGAAGGCGCAGCCCGGGCAGTTCGCCGTCGTGATACCCGACGAGCTCGGGGAGCGCATCCCGATGAGCCTGGCCGGCTGGGATCGCGATGAGGGAACGGTCAGCATCTTTTTCCTCGAGGCGGGGGTGTCGACGATGAAGCTCGCGCAGCACGAGGCGGGCGACGAGATCGATTTCATGGCGCCGCTGGGCACCCCGGCAACCATCAAACAATACGGCACGGTGTTCGTCGGCGGCGGCTGCTACGGCGTCGGCGCCATCTATCCCATCCTTGCGGCGATGAAGGAGGCGGGCAACCAGGTTATCACGGCCATCGAGGCGCGAAGCGACTTTTTGCTGTACAACGAGAGCAAATTGCGTGAGCGCAGCGACATGTTTTTCCGGGCGACCAGCGACGGCAGCATCGGCTCCCGCGGCAAGGTAAAGGACGTGCTTCGCTCGCTCGTCGAGCAGGGCGAAACCATCGACCGGTGCTATTTCATGGGCTGCACATTTATGATGATGGTGTCATCGCGCGCCGCCGGGGAACACGGCATCCCCAGCTTTGTGTATCTCAACCCGTTGATGGTCGACGCGACGGGCATGTGCGGCGTCTGCCGCGTCACCGTGAACGGCGAAACCAGGTTCGCCTGCGTCGACGGCCCCGAGTTCCCCGGCAGCCAGGTGGACTGGGAGGAGCTCTTCCACCGCAAGTCGCAGTATGCGCCATACGAGCGGGAGGCCTACCGGCATACCTGCCGCCTGCGGGGTGACCGCGATGACTGACTACCGCTACCAGGGAGAAAAGCTCCCGGCGGATGAACGAAAACGGCGGATGCAGACCCAGCGCCATGACATGCGGGAGCAGCCACCGATGGCGCGGGTGCTCAACTTCGACGAAGTCAACCTGGGTTACACGGCCGAGATGGCGAAAGCCGAGGCAAAGCGATGCCTGGGCTGCCCGACCGCGCCCTGCGTCGACGGCTGCCCCGTCCACGTCAAGGTGCCCGAGTTCCTCGATGCCGTCGCCGACGGCGACTTCATGGAGGCAGCACGTATCGTCATGGAGGACAACGCGCTGCCAGCGGTCACCGGCCGGGTCTGCCCGCAGGAGATACAGTGCGAGGGACCATGCACGCAGGCGAAGGCCGGCCAGGGATCGGTCGGCATCGGCTACCTGGAGCGGTTCGTCGCCGACTACGAGCGGCACAGCGAGCAGACCTGCTGCTTCGACATCGACGAGCCGTCGGGACACAAGGTGGCCATCGTGGGCTCCGGACCTGGCGGATTGAGCGCAGCGGCAGACGCGGCCAGGGCGGGCCACGAGGTCCACGTGTATGAGGCGCTCCACAAGCCGGGCGGCGTCCTCGTCTACGGCATCCCCGAGTTCCGGCTGCCCAACGAGATCATCTCCTACGAAATCAACCGGCTGCAAAGCATGGGCGTTTCCATCCACACCAACCATGCCATCGGCCGCATCTACACCGTCGACGAGCTGCTCGACGACAAGGGTTATGATGCCGTATACCTGGGCATCGGCGCCGGGCTGCCGTGGTTCATGCGCATCGACGGTGAAAACCTCAACGGGGTGTACAGCGCCAACGAGTATCTCACCAGGAACAACCTGATGCAGGCCTACCGGTTCCCCGAGACGGATACGCCCATCGTCCGTGGTCGAAACGTGGCGGTGGTCGGCGGCGGCAACGTGGCCATGGACGCGGTGCGGAGCGCGCTGCGCCTCGGCGCCTCAAACGCATACCTGATATACCGGCGGAGCCGGGATCAGATGCCCGCCCGTGACGAGGAAATCAAGCATGCGGAGGAGGAAGGCGTCGACTTCCGGCTGCTGAACAACCCTGTCCGGTATATTGGCGACGACCATGGATGGGTCAGCCAGGTGGAATGCATCCAGATGGAGCTCGGGGAGCCCGACAAGAGCGGACGGCCACGTCCCATACCCATCGAGGGCAGCGAGTTCACGCTCGACGTGGATGTCGTCGTCGTGGCCATCGGCACCGGAGCCAATCCATTGCTTACGGAGACCACGCCGGGGCTGAAAACAACCAGCCGGGGCTACATCCAGGTGGACGACAAGCTCCGGACGACAAAGCCGGGGGTGTTCGCCGGCGGCGACATCGTCCGGGGGGGCGCAACCGTCATCCTGGCGATGGGCGACGGGCGCACCGCCGCCGCGTCGATAAACGAATGGCTGGAAAGTGGGGACTGGCCCGCCAGCGGATAACAAAGCGGTAAAACTATAAATAGCAGCCACGGCTTATCGGCTTCTCCATGCGCGTGGAGACGCATGCATGGATCCCAACACAACCATGAACAGAGAAGAAAGACATGGTGGCTCCCGTAACCGGGGCCCGCGGGAGATGCACAAGGCAACCTGTGCGGACTGCGGCAAGGAAACGGAAGTGCCATTTAAACCCACACAGGGACGGCCCGTCTACTGCCGGGACTGTTTTTCGAA
>Ga0207797_1000304_pt1 | contig 37481 bp, 24 predicted proteins | sample PRCRCaboRojoPR_6_FD_187275 | JGI IMG/M metagenome (GOLD analysis project Ga0207797, IMG submission 187275) | Marine sediment microbial community from Cabo Rojo, Puerto Rico - PR CR 10% Liquid 1 (SPAdes) | ecosystem: Environmental > Aquatic > Marine > Coastal > Sediment | place: Cabo Rojo, Puerto... | reverse complement strand
GGTGGGCCAGCGTCTGGGCAGGACCATCCTGGAGCTCGGGGGCAACAACGCCATCATCGTCACCCCCAGCGCCAACATGGACCTGGTCCTTCCCTCCATCCTCTTCGGGGCCGTGGGCACGGCGGGCCAACGCTGCACCTCCACACGGCGCATCATCGTGCACGCTTCGGTGAAGGACCAGCTCCTGGACCGTCTCATTCCCGCCTATGAGTCCATCCGCATCGGGGATCCCCTGGATCGGGACACGGTCATGGGACCCGTGGTGAACGAGCAGGCGGTGAAGGACCTGGAGAAGGCCATGGAGCGGGTGGAGGCCGAGGGAGGAAAGGTGCTCTACGGAGGAGAACGCCTTCAGGGCTCCGGCTACCCCGGCGGCCTGTACGTCACTCCCTGTGTCGCCGAGGCGGAGAACCTCTACGAAATCGTCCAGGAGGAGACCTTCGCCCCCATCCTCTACATCATCAGCTACGGGAGTGCCGATGCCTCACCCCGGCAGGCCGTGGACGAGATCCAGGAGGCCGTCGCCCTGCACAACGGGGTTCCCCAGGGCCTCTCTTCGGCCATCTTCACCGAGAACGTCCGGGAAGCCGAGACGTTCCTCTCCCATCGAGGCAGCGACTGCGGCATCGCCAACGTGAACATCGGCACCAGCGGGGCCGAGATCGGAGGCGCCTTCGGAGGGGAGAAGGAGACCGGGGGCGGCAGGGAGTCCGGTTCCGACGCCTGGAAGGCCTACATGCGGCGCCAGACGAACACGGTGAACTGGAGCACGGAGCTGCCCCTGGCCCAGGGCATCGAGTTCGGTACGGACTGAAGAACCCTGGGGGCTGCCGGGTCCCGGGTCCGTCTCCCCTCAGCCGTTCAGGCTCTCTTCCGCTTCCCGGGAGTGGTCCAGGTCCTTCCAGACCTCCACCAGGTAGGGCTTCAGGTCCTCGAAGACCAGGGCCTGCTCCTCCACCACGGCCTCTGCCTCGGTGGAGGTCATCTCGAGGGTCCGGTTGATGAAGGAGGCCACTCGTCCCAGGTAGAGGGGGGTCATGATTCCCAGGAGCTTCATCCGGTGGTCCCGGAGGTGGTGGTACTTGGCGGCGAGCTCGTAGACGAGCTTGACCCAGGTTTCCACGGGAAAGAGGAAGTCCCGGGCCGACATCCCCGCCGACGTCTCCAGGTCCGAGACCACCTCCGGGGAGAAGATCTCCCGGTAGGTGGAGCCGAAGAGACGCATGCCCTCCTGGAATTCCGTGACCATCCGGGGCTGGTCCACCTTGATGGGGTCCGGTTCCCCCGTCTCCTCCATCCCGTACGTGGGCACGGCTTGGCTCCCCTCCACCCCTTCCCAGAAGTCGGCATGCTGCTCCATGAGGAAGAAAACGGTCCCGCACACCTGGCGGAACATGGGGCCCAGGGCCTCCGCCGGGTCCTTGGCGTCGTGGATCTTCACCCCCAGGTTCGCCTGGCAGACCTTGGCGTCCTCCACCACGGCGTTCAGGGTCATCCAGATGTCGATCCCGAAACGGGCGATGTCCGTACCCCAGACGTCCTGCTCCAGGTAGTGCTTCGCCAGGCGTTGGGAGAAGGCGAAGTCCCCGCCGATGGGCTGGCGGACCCTCTTTCCGTAGACGGCCCGGACCAGGTTGTAGACGATGTTGTTCGTGATGGTGCCGTCGTACTTGTACCGGGAGTAGACCGGGGCCACGAACTCGTAGTCCCGCTCCAGGACCGGCTCGAGAAGGTACTTGACCCAGTCCGGGTCGATGCTCCTGAGATCCGAATCCACACAGGCGCAGGCCCCGACGCTGAGCCGGTGAGCCGACTCGAAGATGGCCCGCAGAGCCGAGCCCTTGCCACCGATGCCCCGGTAGATGGTGACCACCTTCTCCTGCCAGGGTCGGATCTCCAGGTCCCGGACCAGATCCCTGGTGTCGTCCGTGGAGCCGCCGTCAGCCACCATGATGACGGCTCTCCGGTCCCGGTAGTGGTTGAAGAGGCCGTGGGAGACCATTCGCATGACGTGGACAATGGTGTCCTCGTTGTTCACGCAGGGGATCCCGATGAGGATGTCCGCTTCCCGGATCTCTTCCAGGCGCTTCTGCAGGTGGGGTCGGAGTGCGGTGTCGAATTCCCTTGGCATGGTTTCGGAGGGTTGGAAGAAAAAAGAAGACAGCCCGGAAGACCCGGCCTCGGCTCCGGAGACTCCAGGGGCGTGGGACGGCCTTCTATGGGACGGCCTTCTAACGGAGGCTGATGAAGCTCTGGGACAACAGCGAGCCCACCCGGAGCACCACGATCTGTCCCGCTCCCACCATGACTCGGTCCGAGAGGAAGGCGTCGCTGGCCCCGATGGGATCCACCAGGAGCCGGAGCCCGCCCGAGGCGGTGATCCTCTGGGGATCGATGGTGAACCGCTCCGTGCTCTTTCCCACCACGTTGCCCAGGCGGATGTTGGCGCCCCCGTCCATGGCGTAGACGGTCACGTCCAGGAAGTTGTTGTTGTCTACCTCCACGGGAATGGGTTGGTCGAAAGCCATTCCCCGAGTTTGGAACCTCGGTTCTTCCTCCCCGGTCTTGCAGCCCGCAACAGCGAGGAGCAGGAGGCCCATCAGGGCGAAGCGAACGGGGGAGGGACGCCGCTGGCCGGGTCCTCGTCCAACAATACCGGGCATGGGGAAACTCCTCGTGGGGCCGGTGGCCTAGCCGTCGGCCCTTTTCGTGGCATGATACGCCATGGTACCCAGGATGAGGACGATTGTGGCAGCGGCCAGGATCATGGCCGCCCAATCGGGGATGTTCGGGGGATAGCCGGCGATGGGCTCACCCCGCCGGGCCGCCACCACCCAGACGGCCAGCAGGACCCCGGTGAGACCTCCGCCCCCCACCAGGCCCGATCCGAAGAGCACCCCCTTCTCCCGGCGGCGTTCGCTGTCGGTCTCCGCCTGATCGCGGGTGAGGAGCCAGCGGAGGAATCCGCCCAGGAAGACAGCCCCCATGGTGGAGAGAGGAAGGTAGACCCCCACCGCGAAGGCCAGGGTGGGGATCCGGAAGAGGGCGGCGACCCCGGCGATGCCCACTCCGATGAAGATCAGCGCCCAGGGAAGGTTCTGATCCAGAACCCCGTCGATGACCAGCTTCATCAACACGGCCTGGGGCGCTGGGAGCTCCGCGCCTCCCAGCCCTCCCGGCGTGCCCTGGTTCAACACGATGATGACGAGGCACACGAAGCCCGCCGAGGTGATGACGCCGATGAGCTCGCCGATCTGCTGCTTGTAGGGGGTGGCTCCCAGGATGAACCCGGTCTTGAGGTCCTGGGAGGTGTCCCCGGCGATGGAAGCGGCGATGCAGACCACGGTGCCCACCATGAGGGCCGAGGCCTTTCCCATCATGTCCGTCCAGCCCATGAGGTAGAAGACCAGGCTCGTGCCCAGGAGGGTGGCGATGGTCATCCCCGAGGTGGGGTTGGACGTCACCCCCACCAGACCCACGATCCGTGAGCTCACGGTGACGAAGAAGAAGGCGAAGACGGCGATGCACACCGCCGTCAGTCCCCGGGCCCAGACCGTGTCCAGGTAGCCCAGGACCCCGGGGATGAGGGTGAGGGCCAGGAGAATGATCCCCAGGAAGAGGAGGACCGTGCCGAAGCCCAGGTCCCGGTCCGTCCGGTCCTCGGCCTCCGTGGGCTCTCCCACGCTCACGTTCTTCGTGATCTGGCCCAGGCCGAGCTTGAAGGACTCGATCATGGTGGGAATGGACTTGACCAGGGTGATGATCCCCGCTGTGGCCACGGCCCCGGCCCCGATGTAGCGGATGTAGCGATCCCAGATGTCCCCGGCGGCCATGTCCCGGATCAGCCGCTCCGTCTCGGGAAAGACGGGCTCGGCGAGCCCCTGCCCCCAGAGGTTGATGGCGGGGATGATGATGAGGGAGGACAGGGCCCCCCCGGCCACCATGACGGTGGCGATGCGGATACCCAGGATGTAGCCCACGCCCAGGAGGGGGGCGTTCACCTTGGCGGAGATGCTGGCCTTGTAGGGCAGGGCCACCTCGAAGGTGGACTTCACCACCTGGAAGCCCTGGGTCAGGAGCTGGAAGAACATCCCCGCTCCGATACCCCAGAAGACTCCGTGGGCCTGCTTCCCGCCCCCCTCGGCGGCCACCAGGACCTCGGCGCAGGCCATGCCCTCGGGATAGGGCAGCTTGCCGTGCTCCCGCTTGATGAGGTAGCGGCGAAGGGGAACCATGAAGAGAACGCCCACCAGACCCCCGGACATGGCCAGAAGGGTGATCTGGCCCCAGGCCGGGTCCATGCCCCAGATGAAGAGGGCCGGGATGGTGAAGAGGACCCCGGAGGCCACCGATGAGCTGGCGGAGCCCACCGTCTGGGACATGTTGGATTCCAGGATGGAGTGCTGGGCACCCATGGCCGTGAAGACCCGGAAGGCCACCACGGTGAGGACCGCCACCGGAATCGACGTGCTGATGGTGAGCCCCGCCATGAGGCCCAGATACGTGTTGGCAGCCCCGAAGATGACGCCCAGGATGGCGCCCGTGATCACCGCCTTCCAGGTGAATTCCGAAAGGACCTCTCCGTAGGTGTAGGGGACGTAGGTCTGGCCGGGTTTGAGCTCGTAGGCGGTGGAGGGGAGCTTCTTGTGGCTGGAGGTTCCGCTCTGGCCGCTCATGGCTTCCTGGGAACTGGAGTGCTGGGAGACCGGAAGCTCCAGGGCAGGTAGGGCTCCCGGGACGGAAGATGCCCGGGTAGAATGAGCCCCCCGGGACGGAATGGAAAGGGAGAGGAGGAATCGGGCCCCGTTCCCATCATCCTCCGGGGGCCTGGAGCCAGAGGCCGTGGAGCGGGCCTGGAACCTGCAGGAAGAACGGGAATCATGACGTCCGGCATCATCTTCGACATCAAGCGTTTCGCCCTCCATGACGGACCGGGCCTTCGGACCACGGTGTTCCTCAAGGGCTGTCCCCTCTCCTGTCTGGGATGTCACAACCCGGAGGGACAGGCCATGGAGCCCGAGCTCCTGTTTCGCCCGGACCGCTGTACCGAGTGTCGGGACTGCCTGGATGTCTGTCCCCGGGACGCCCTCTCCTGGACCACCGAGGCTCGAGGGCAGGGGCCTGGCCTTCAGATTGACCGGGAGCGGTGCCAGATGAGCCGGGCCTGCGTGGAGGTGTGTTTGCCCGGAGCCCTGGAGGTGGCCGGGGTCCGGCGCACCTCCGACGAGGTCCTGGAAGTCCTGGAGTCCGATCGCCTCTACTTCGACGAGTCCGGGGGAGGGGTGACCTTTTCCGGGGGGGAGCCCTTCAGCCAGCCCGACTTCCTTCGGGAGCTACTGGTGGGATGCCGGAACCGGGAGCTGGGCACCGTCGTGGACACCTGCGGACACGTGCCGCCGGAGGTCTTCCGGGAGGTGGCTGTCCTGGCCGACGCCCTCCTCGTCGATCTCAAGCTCATTGACGAGGCTCGCCACCGGGCCTTCACCGGGGTATCCAACACCTGGATTCTGGAGAACCTCCGGTGGCTCGGGGAACCGGCCGAGGGCAGGGAGGAGGGAGGGGTAGAGGGTGGCCGGGCCGAACGGGGAAAGGGGGGAAGACGAGAGGGACCCCGGACGGGACGTCCAGCGGTGACGGTCCGCATTCCCCTGCTGCCCGGGGTCAACGACGACGAGGAGAACCTTCGGGCCTCGGCCTCCTTCCTGGCGAATCGCTCGGTCCCCTTTCCCGTGGACCTGCTCCCCTACCATCGTTTGGGGGAGGGGAAGTACCCTCGGGTGGGTCGGACCTACCGGCTCTCCGAAACCCGCCCGCCGTCGCAGGAGGCGGTGGGCCGGGCCGTAGCCCTCTTCGAACGAGCGGGGCTGGACGTCACCGTGAAGGGAGAACGATATGGCCATGACTGAACGGGTGCGCCGCCTGCGCCAGGAGAGCCTGGAGGCCCGGGCCACGGTGTCTCTGGAGCGGGCCCGGCTGATGACGGAGTTCTGCCGACGGGAGCACAGGCTGGTGTCGGCTCCCCTGCGCCGGGCCCTGGCCTTCCGTTATCTCCTGGAGAACAAGGCCATCCACATCGGGGAGGGAGAGCTCATCGTGGGAGAGCGGGGACCCGCCCCCAAGGCCACCCCCACCTACCCCGAGGTCTGCTGCCACACCCTGGAGGACCTGGACGTTCTGGACGGCAGGGAGAAGATCCCCTTCGCCGTCTCGGAGGAGGCCCGGAGGATCCAGGAGGAGGAGGTCATGCCCTTCTGGCAGGGCCGGACCATCCGGGACCTCATCTTCCGGGAGATGACCCCGGAGTGGAAGGCTGCCTATGAAGCCGGGGTCTTCACCGAGTTCATGGAACAGCGGGCCCCGGGGCACACGGTGCTGGACGACAAGATCTACCGGAAGGGCCTTCTGGATCTCATCGCCGAGATCCAGGACAATCTGGAAGGATTGGATTTCCTGAACGACCCGGAGGCATACCGGAAGAGGGAGCAGCTCCGGGCCATGGAGATCGCCGCCGAGGCTCTCATCCATTATGCGGGGCGACATGCCCTCCGGGCCCGGGAGCTGGCGGAGGAGACCGGAGACGAGGAGCGGAGGAGGGAGCTGCTGCAGGTGGCCCGGGTCTGTGAGCATGTGCCGGGCCACCCTCCCCGGGGGTTCTGGGAGGCCCTCCAGATGTACTGGTTCGTCCATGTGGGGGTCATCACCGAGCTGAACACCTGGGACGCCTTCAATCCGGGGCACCTGGACCAGCACCTGGAGCCCTTCTACCGGAAGGGTCTGGAGGAGGGGACTCTCACCCGGGAGGACGCCGAGGAGCTGCTCCAGTGCCTGTGGGTGAAGTTCAACAACCATCCGGCCCCGCCAAAGGTGGGGGTCACGGCGGAGGAAAGCGCCACGTACACCGACTTCGCCCAGATCAACACCGGAGGATTGAGGCCCGACGGCTCCGACGCCGTGGGCGAGGTCACCTACCTGATCCTGGACGTCATCCGGGAGATGCGCCTCCTGCAGCCCAGCTCCTCGGTCCAGCTCAGCAAGAAGAACCCGGACCGGTTCCTGAAACGGGCCGGAACGATCGTGGCCACGGGCTTCGGTCAGCCCTCTCTCTTCAATGCCGACGCCATCGTCCAGGAGCTGGTTCGCCAGGGCAAGACGGTGGAGGACGCCCGAGCCGGCGGGTCTTCCGGGTGTGTGGAGGTGGGGGCTTTCGGCAAGGAGAACTACAACCTCACCGGCTACTTCAACCTGCCCAAGGTGCTGGAGCTCACCCTGAACCGGGGCGTGGATCCCCGGACGGGCAAGCGGGTGGGGAAGGACGTGGGACATCCTTCCTCCTGGAGCTCCTTCCCGGAGCTCATGGAGGCCTTCCGGGCCCAACTCCGCCATCTCATCGACGTGAAGGTCCGGGGGAACAACGTCATCGAGCGGATCTGGGCCGAGCACATCCCCTCCCCCTTCCTCTCCCTGGTCATCGACGACTGCATCCGGAAGGGGAAGGACTACCACGACGGAGGGGCCCGCTACAACACCTCCTACATCCAGGGCGTGGGATTGGGGACCGTCACCGACGCCCTCACGGCCCTCAAGTACCAGGTCTTCGAGAGGGAAGCCGTCTCCATGTCCGACCTGCTGGACTCCCTGGAGGCGGACTTCCGGGGGCGGGAGAAGCTCCGGTTGGCCCTTCTGGAGCGGACCCCGAAGTACGGCAACGACGACGACTACGCCGACGACGTGATGCAGGAGGTGTTCGAGGCCTACTTCCAGGCCGTGGACGGCCGGCCCAACACCAAGGGGGGCCGCTACCACATCAACCTCCTGCCCACCACCGTGCACATCTACTTCGGTTCCGTGGTGGGAGCCACTCCGGACGGACGCAAGGGCCGCACCCCCCTGTCCGAGGGGATTTCCCCGGTCCAGGGGATGGACCGACGGGGGCCCACGGCGGTCCTGAAGTCAGCCGGAAAGATGGACCACCTCCGCACCGGAGGGACCCTCCTGAACCAGAAGCTCAGCCCCGGTCTCCTGGACTCCTCGGGAGGGCTGGAGAAATGGGTCCACCTGGTCCGGAGCTATTTCCGGATGGACGGCCACCACGTCCAGTTCAACGTGGTGGACGTCGACACCCTCCGGGCCGCCCAGGCTCATCCCGAACAGTACCGGGATCTCATCGTCCGGGTGGCGGGCTATTCGGATTATTTCTGCGACCTGAGTCCGGCTCTCCAGGACGAGATCATCGCCCGGACGGAACACGGGGAGTTCTGAGGGCCGGCGGGACGTGAAGAACCAACGAGAAGGAGATCACAGTGACCGATAGAGAAGGAAAGCAGGAGGCCCAGAAAAAGGAATCGGGTCCCTTGGGGACCGAGCCTCTCCCGGAATCGCCCCAGGTGCGCTGGGGGCTCGTGATCCACGGGGGCGTAGGGGTCATCCCACGGGAGAAGATGACGGAGGAGACCGCGGCGGAGTACCGGGCCGTCCTGGCGGAGTCTCTCCAGGCCGGCTATGGAGCCATGGAGGAAGGCGGCTCGGCGGCAGACGGGGTGGTGGCCGCCATCGAGGTCATGGAGGATTCCCCCATCTTCAACGCCGGGCGCGGATCCAACTTCACCACGGACGGGGAGGTGACCATGGACGCCTCCATCATGGCCGGGGAGGACCTGGCCGCCGGGGCCGTTACCGGTGTGAGGAGGACCCGAAATCCCATCCGCCTGGCCCGGGCCGTCATGGAGGAATGCCCCCACGTCATGCTCTCCGGAGACGGAGCCGATGCCTTCGCCCGGGAACAGGGACTCCGGTGGGAAGATCCGGAGTTCTTCTTCACCCAGCGCCGGTGGGACGCCTTGCAGGAGGCCAGGGCCCGGGCGGCGGAGGGGCAGGATCGACCGAACACGGTGGATGTGGGCGATCCCCGGACCGCTGACCAGGAGGAAGGGGAGAACCTGAAGCGGGGAACCGTGGGGGCCGTGGCCCTGGACCGACGGGGGATGCTGATAGCCGGGACCTCCACCGGAGGCTCGGCCAACAAGAAGTGGGGGCGGATCGGCGACTCCCCGGTCATCGCTGCCGGGACCTACGCCGGCTCCCACTGCGGTGTCTCCTGCACCGGGTGGGGGGAGTACTTCATTCGCCACGCCGTGGCCCACCAGATCCAGGCCCGGATGGCTCTGGCCGGACGGTCCCTGGCCCAGGCCGCCCACGAGGTGATCCTGGAGGAGTTGGAGGCCCACCGGCCGGGTCTGGGCGGGATTGTGGCCATGGACCGGCAGGGAAACGTCCAGATGACCTACAACACCCAGGGTATGTACCGGGGTTGGGTGGACGAGAACGGAACGGTGCGGGTGGGCATCTTCGAGTAGACGCAGTCTCGCCGGGCAGGGGATGTCTCACCTCGAGGCCCGGGCGGACCTCGAAGAGCTGTTCAACAGAGTGACAAAAGGGGACATCCGGTTGAGGCGGGATGTCCCCCTTTCGGCGTCCCCTGCCGGATTGCTTTGTCCCTGCCCTGATAAAGAAATCCGACCTTCGCCTCGTAGGGAGACCGGGAGCCGGAATCCACCGGCCCTGAGGCAGGATCCCTCCGGCCGTCATGTCGGGGCGTCCTCTCCTCCGTCGTTCATCGCCCCCGTCCCCGGAGGCTCGCCATGAACCCACGTGCTCTATCCCGTCGTCCCGCTCCATCTTCCTTCGTCCCCGTCACCCTCCTCTCCCTCCTCTCCATCCTCGCCATGCTCTTCGTCCAGGCTCCCCTCCCGGCCCAGGAACCCTCTCCCCAGGTGGATCGGTGGAACCAGGCCGCCATGGCCTGGGTCAAACTCCTGCAGGGCGGGGACTTCGAGGCCGCCGGAGCCCGGGTGGACCCGGAGGTGCCGGAGGACGCCATGAGTCCGGCCAGTCTGGCCACGATCTGGGATCAGCTCTCGGCCCAGCTGGGGACCCTGGAGACCCTGGAGCCCGGGACGGTGACGGAACATCAGCAGTACCACATCGTGGACATGCCCGCCGCCTTCCAGAACCAGTCGGTGGTTCTCCGGGTGGTTCTCACCGATTCCCTCCAGGTATCCGGCTTCTTCGTCCGGCCCCCGGAATCCCCCCGATACGAGCCTCCAGCCTACGTGGATGAGACCCGTTTCCAGGAGGTGGAGGTGACGGTGGGGGAGGAGCCGTGGGAGCTTCCCGGAGTCCTGTCCCTTCCCCGGGAGGGTGGCCCCTTCCCGGCTCTGGCCCTCATCCACGGTTCCGGTCCCAACGACCGGGACGAGACGGTGGGGGGGAACCGCCCCTTCCGGGACCTGGCCTGGGGCCTGGCCAGCCGGGGCATCGCCGTCCTCCGGTACGACAAGCGGACCCGGGTTCACGCCCAGTCCGTTCCCCGAGATATCGGCCTGGACGCGGAGGTCCGGGAGGACGCTCTGTCGGCTCTGGAGCTTCTCCGGGGCCGGCCCGAGGTGAATCCGGAGGGAGTGTTTCTCCTGGGGCACTCCCTGGGGGGAATGCTGGCCCCGGGCATCGCCCTCCGGGACGCAGGGGTGGCGGGGGTCGTGGTCATGGCGGCCCCCGTGAGACCCTTCCTGGAGGTCCTGGAAAGCCAGCTTACCTACGCGGCCAGCCTGGAGGAGGGCGAAACGTCGGAGGCTCGAGTCCGCCTGGACTCCCTGCTGACCCGGGTCCGGGCCCTGGGGGCCGGGGAGCTGTCGCCGGAGGAGGAGGTCCTGGGGGCCCCGGTGCGCTACTGGAACGAGGTGGCGGAAGTGGATCCCGTGGCCCGGGCTCGCCGTCTCCAGGCGCCTCTTCTCGTTCTCCAGGGAGGACGGGATTACCAGTCCACACGGGAAGACCTGAGTCTCTGGCGGGAGGGTCTGGAGGGAAAGGAGGGTGTATCCTTCGAGCTCTATCCTGAGCTCAATCACCTCTTTGCCCCGGGAGAGGGCACGGCGACCCCGGAAGAGTACACCACGGAAGTGAAGCACGTGGCTCGGGAGGTGGTGGAGGACGTGGCTGACTGGATCCGGGCCCAAAGCCCGGCGGCGTAGGAGAGGGCAGGAGAGGGAAGGAGGAGGCGCTCCGGAAGAGGTGGCCGCCAAGCCGCTTTCCCCCCGGGTCCGCCGTGGCATGGGGCTTGCCGCCGTCGCAAGGGTTCGCCAGGTTGTTGGCGATGCGGAAGGGGAAGGTCGGTAACCTGATCCCAGGCCGGCCGATCCGTCCATGGAAGGCCCGCGACTCCCACCGGGGATCTCGAAGGGGTGGGGAGAAGCGAGGGAATCGAAAGAACCCGAGATTGAGCTCCCCCGAGGGGCTCGCCCTGATGTACTGGAACGGAGCCATCGTGTCCCCGAAAGGGGACGGACGGAAGCTGGGACGAAAGGGAGGCCCGCGGGCGCCTCGGGTGCGTGGTGGCACGGCTGCCGCGCAGGTCTCCTCCCGGCCCTTCACCCATCCGCTGCACAAGGCGAGGTACGTCCGGCTGTTCTCCCGAAAGGGACGGCCGGTTTTTTCATGGAGTCCAGTTCACCCCGAATGCGTTCTCGAACGCCCGGAGCAGAGCCTCCACATAGGGAGACCAGAATGAGCGATTTCGTAGGGAATCTGATGGAGTCGGTTAAGGCCAAGGACCCGGCCGAGCCGGAATTTCACCAGGCCGTGGAAGAAGTGGCAGAGTCGGTCCAGATCGTCCTGGACAAGCACCCCATCTACCGCCAATCCAGCGTCCTGGAGCGGATCATCGAACCCGAGCGGGTCATTCTCTTCCGGATCCCCTGGGTGGACGATCAGGGCGAGGTCCACGTGAACCGGGGCCTGCGCATCGAGATGAACAGCGCCATCGGCCCCTACAAGGGCGGCCTGCGCTTCCATCCCTCGGTGAACCTGGGAATCCTGAAGTTCCTGGCCTTCGAGCAGGTCTTCAAGAACGCCCTCACGACCCTCCCCATGGGAGGCGGGAAGGGTGGCTCGGACTTTGATCCCAAGGGCAAGAGCGACGGGGAGGTCATGCGCTTCTGCCAGAGCTTCATGAGCGAGCTCTTCCGCCACATCGGGCCCAACACGGACGTGCCTGCCGGGGACATCGGCGTGGGCGGCCGTGAGGTGGGCTTCCTCTTCGGCCAGTACAAGAAGCTCCGCAACGAGTTCACCGGCGTCCTGACGGGGAAGGGCCTGAACTGGGGTGGGTCTCTCATCCGTCCCGAGGCCACCGGCTACGGTGCCGTCTACTTCGCCCAGGAGATGCTGGGGACCCGGAACGAGACCCTGGAAGGCAAGAGGTGCATCGTCTCCGGCTCCGGAAACGTGGCCCAGTACACCGCCGAGAAGGTCCTGGACCTGGGTGGCATCCCCCTCACGTTCTCCGACTCCAGCGGCTACATCTTCGACGACGAAGGTGTGGACCGGGAGAAGCTGAGCTTCGTCATGGACCTGAAGAACAAGCGTCGGGGCCGGATCAAGGAGTACGCCGAGAAGTATCCCAACGCGGTCTACACTCCCGTGGATCCGAACCTGGACCACAACCCCCTGTGGAACCACAAGGCCGATTGCGCCTTCCCCAGCGCCACCCAGAACGAGATCAACGCCAAGGACGCCCAGAACCTGGTGGACAACGGGGTCTACGTCATCTCCGAGGGGGCCAACATGCCCACGGTGCCCGAGGGCGTGGACATCTTCCTGAACAACGACGTCCTCTACGGGCTGGGCAAGGCGGCCAACGCCGGCGGCGTGGCGGTCTCCGGGCTGGAGATGTCCCAGAACTCCCTCCGGTACGCCTGGACCCGGGAAGAGGTGGACAGCAAGCTTCAGCAGATCATGAAGAGCATCCACAAGACGGCCCTGGACGCCGCCGAGGCCTACGGCAAGTCCGGGAACTACGTCATCGGCGCCAACATCGCCGGCTTCGTGAAGGTGGCCGACGCCATGCTGGACCAGGGCGTGGTCTGAGGCCCGGTGTCGCCGGAGTCCTCGGGGCTCCGGAATCGAGCAGGTTGGGGGGCGCGCTTCGGCGCGTCCCCTTCTATTTTTGGGGTCTTCGGCTCTTCCCGACATCATCACTGGTACTAGGAGCACCATGGCCATCACGACTCAGTTCGGCTTCACGGAGGGGTACGGCGGGCGCAGCGGGGGCCTCCAGGACCTCATGCGCAGGCGAGTCCAGAACATCCTCTTCGTCTCCAGCCTCTATGAGTCCTTCATCATGGCCGAGGATGGGCAGCTCAACGAGCTCATCCTGAGCAAATTCCTGGATCTCAACTTGAGCCAGGCACCGAACCTCACCCGGGTCTCCAGCGGCGCCGAGGCCCTGGCCCTGGCCCAGGAAGAGCCCTTCGATGTCTGCATCGCCAGCCTCCAGCTCGGCGACATGAACGCCGCCCAACTGGCCCGGCGGATGAAGGCGGCGAGCCTGAACCTCCCGGTCCTGGTCCTGGCCTACGACCACCGTGAGCTCAAGGAGTTCGAGAAACGACACGGCTTCGACGAGCTGGACCGGGTCTTCATCTGGCAGGGGGACGCCCGGATTCTCCTGGCCATGGTGAAGCATTGGGAAGACAAGGTGAACCTGGACGCCGACGCCAAGCTGGGCGTCCCGGTCCTCATCCTGGTGGAGGACAGCGTCCGCTTCTACTCCTCCTTCCTTCCCGTCATCTACTCCGAGGTCATGAAGCTCTCCCAGAGCGTCTTCTCCGAGGGGGTGAACCTCTACCAGAAGCTTCTCCGGATGAGGGCCCGGCCCAAGATCGTGCTGGCCAGCAGCTTCGAGGAGGCCTGGTCCTACTTCAGCAGTTACCGGTACAACGTTCTGGGGATCATCTCCGACATCCGCTTCCCCCGGGGGGGAGAGGACACCCCCAAGGCGGGCCTGGAGCTGGCCCAGCGGGTCCGGGAAGCCCGGCCCGACATCCCCGTTCTCCTCCAGTCCAGCAATCCGGACAACCGGGAGGTGGCGGAGAAGATCGGCATCGGCTTCCTCCTGAAAGGCTCTCCGGTCATGCTGGAGGAGATTCGCCAGTACCTCACCAAGCACTTTTTCTTCGGGGACTTCGTCTTCCGCATGGGCCCGGGAAAAGAGGAAGTGGACCGGGCCACGGATCTCCGCTCCCTCCTGGAGAAGCTGGAGACCGTTCCCGTGGAGAGCATCGCCTACCACGCCTCCCGGCACGACTTCTCCAGCTGGCTCAGGGCCCGGGGGGAGTTCGCTCTGGCCTATCGACTCCGGCCCCGGCTCCTTTCCGACTACGAGACCGTCGAGGATCTCCGGGAGGACCTCATCACCTCCATCGGGGCCTATCGCCGGGAGCGGAGCCGGAGCACGGTGGCGGACTTCGATCCGGAGGTCCTGTCCGATGCCGGAGGAGTCATGCGCATCGGCGGGGGGTCCATCGGAGGGAAGGGAAGGGGCCTGGCCTTCGCCACACGGCTGGTGGACCAGTTCGGCCTGGAGAGCAAGTTTCCCGGGGTCCGTGTCTTCGTGCCCCCTGCGGTGATCCTGGGCACCGATGTCTTCAACGACTTCCTGGACCACAACCGCCTCCGGGACCTCTCCATCCGGTCCGACGACGAGGCGGAGGTGTCCCGGGCCTTCGCCGACGCTCGGTTTCCCTGGGAGGCCCGGCAACAGCTGGCCTCCTTCCTGTACGACAATCCCGTGCCCCTGGCCGTCCGGTCCTCCAGCCTCCTGGAGGACTCTCCCTACCAGCCGTTTGCCGGCATCTTCGAAACCCTCATGCTGCCGAACAACCACCCGGATCCGGCGGTGAGGCTCGAGGAGGTCATCCGGGCCATCAAGGAGGTGTACGCCTCCACCTTCTCCCGGCACAGCAAGGCCTTCCTGGATGCCACGCCCTACCGGCTGGAGGAGGAGGCCATGGCCGTCATCGTGCAGAAGATGGTGGGGCGGGAACGGGGGGGGCTCTTCTACCCGGACCTGTCCGGCGTGGCTCGGTCCTTCAACTACTATCCCACACCCCCCATGACGACGGCCGACGGGATCGCCGCCGTGGCATTGGGCCTGGGGAAGACCGTGGTGGAGGGGGCGCCCTGTTTCCGGTTCTGTCCCTCCTATCCCGGACACAACGTGGAATTCTCCACCGTGGAGGACATGGTGAAGAACTCACAACGGGACTTCTGGGCTCTGAGGACGGGAACCGAGGAGCCGGATCCTCGCTGGGAGCAGGCGGGTGACCTGGTCCGGGCCACCCTGGACGTGGCCGAGAAGCACGGCGTGCTCCGCTGGCTGGGCTCCACCTACTCGCCGGAGAACAACGCCGTCTACGATGGAATGTCCCGGGACGGGATCCGGTTGGTGAGCATGGCTCCCATCCTGAAACACGATCTCTTCCCCCTGGCCGAGATCCTCCGGGAAATCCTGGAGGTGGGGTCGACCGGGACCAGCTCCCCCGTGGAGATCGAGTTCGCCGTGAACCTCACCACGCCCCCGGAAGAGCCCAGGGAATTCGCCTTCCTACAGCTCCGGCCCCTGGCTGTGAACCGGGAGTTGGACGAGGTGGAGCTGGAGCAGGTGCCTTCGGAGGCCCTCATCTGCGAAAGCCCCTCGGCCCTGGGCCACGGCCACCTGGACGACGTGTACGACATGGTGGTGGTGGACCGCAATCGTTTCGAGCGCTCGGAAAGCCAGGGCTGCGCGGATGCGGTGGGTCATTTCAACGCCCGGTTGGAGCAGGAGGACCGTCCCTACATTCTGGTAGGGGTGGGGCGGTGGGGGTCCACCCATTCCTGGCTGGGAATCCCGGTGCGCTGGGCCGACATCGCCCATGCCCGGGTCATCGTGGAGGCTGGCTTCAAGGACTTCCGGGTCACCCCCTCCCAGGGCACCCATTTCTTCCAGAACCTCACCTCCCTGAACGTGGGGTATTTCACGGTGAACCAGGAGGCGGGGGAGGGCTTCGTGGACTGGGATTGGCTGGCCGCCCAGCCGGCCCGGGAAGAGGTGGGCTGCGTCCGCCACCTCCGCTTCCCGGAGCCCGTGCTGGTGACCATGAACGGGACCCGTCAGATGGGGATCATCCGGAAGCCGGGGCGTTCTCCGTAGGGGGGCCTCCAGGCCGGAGGAGGGGGCGCAGAAGAGCGGCCAGGAGCAAGACCCCTCCGAAGCTACAGACCAGGACCGGCCCCGTGGACAGGTCCTTCCAGAAGGAGATCCCCAGTCCCGCCACGATGGCCAGGGTACCGGCACCCCAGGCGAGAAGGAGGGCCGAAAGGAACCGGTGAGTGTAGAGGAAGGCGATGACCCCTGGGATAACCAGGGTGCTGAAGACCACCAGCACCCCCGCCACGGCCACCGAAAACGTGATCACCACGCCGAAGGTGGCGTAGAAGAGAAAATCCCAGAGGACCAGATGGGGCTCGGCATCGGGATCGAAGGAGATGGCGTGGATGTGGCGCCGGAAGACCCAGTGGAAGAGGCCGATGACGGCATAGACCCCGGCCATCTTCAGGATCGTGGGCATGTCGATCCAGATGAGGGAGCCCGTGAGAGTCTCCTTCACGTGCTCCGCCCCCTCTGCCAGAAGCCCCGCCAGGAGGATCACCGCCGCCGAGGCCACGACGAAGATGATCCCGATGATGGCCTCCTGGGGTACCCGGGAATTCTCCATTCGGGTGATGCTGAAGAGAAAGGCCCCCAGGAGAGTGAAGCCCAGAGAGAAGAGGAGGGAGACACCGGTGCCCGCGTCCCAGCCCATGAGGAGGGCCGCAGTGGCTCCCAGAGCGGCGATCTGGGCGAAGGCCAGGTCCACGAAGATCACGCCACGGACGATGACGTGGAGACCGAGGTAGGCGTGCATGGCCAGGATCACCAGCACGCCGAGAAAGGGCATGAGAATGAGGTCCAGCATGGGCTCGGCCTCTCAGGTCAGGGGGTCAGGGCGTCGGCTTCCCGGAAGGCGTCGATGAACCCGGAGATCCAGAGGTCCACGAGCCGGAAGTACTCGTCGCCGTCCTGGGTCAACGGAAGAGCCAGGGGAAGCATGAGGGGGATGGCGTCGGCTCGCCGGGCCACGGACTCCACCTTGTTCCGGTCGAAGTAGTCCGCCGCCACGATCACTTTCAGGTCCTGCTCTTCCATGAGGGACAGGAGGTGGGCCACGTGGTTCGGTGTGGGGGGAATCCCGGGCTTGGTCTCCACGTACTCCACGCAGTTCACCCCGAAACGCTCTTCGAAGTACTGCCAGTTCTTGTGATAGCAGATCATGTCCCGTCCCCGGATGGGCTCGGCCTGCTTCAGCCATCCACCGAGGCGGTCCAGGAGGGGCGTTCCCTCCAGTTGGTTGTCCTCCAGGAAGCTCATGAGGGTCCCACCCATGGCCAGACGCTCCAGGGTCTCCCCTCCCAGGATCTCCACCAGCTCCTCACCGAAGAGATGTCGGTGCATCTGGTCCCGGAGGGCCTCAAGCCCGGCGTCGAAGTCGGCGGCCCGCTCAGGGGCTACCCGTTTCAGGCCGATGGTGACGTTCTCGGCGACCTGCAGGGCCCGGAGGGGATCGGTGTGGAAGTGGGGATTGCCGTACAGGTGAATCTCCCCCTGACTCCGGTCTGTGGAGACGGGAATGTCCAGGAGCTGGACTCCCGTGTAGGCGGTGACGTAGCCCCGGCCTCCCTCCATGACCTGGCGATTTCCGGCTCGGTCCAGGAGGGTTGGAACCCAGAGCTCCATGTCCAGACCGGTGGTGATGAAGAGATCCGCTCGGCGGAGCTCCATGGCGAAGCTGGGCTTGGGGCGGACGGTATGGGGATTCTGGTTCGGCGAGCTGATGGCCATGGCCGAAACCAGGTTCCCTCCCACTGCATTGGCCAGGGTGGCGTAGGGGGGTTGGGTGGCCACCACCCGTACCATTCCTCCGCTGCCTCCTCCCCGTCCTCTCCGATGTCGCTGTTGCTGCCCCTCCACCATAAGGGGGAAGAGGGTCAGCACGAGGGCCAGAATCAGGCCTTGAATCCGTCGATTGAACATGAACGCTCCTCTCCTTCCACTTCGTTCCCGTTGGTGTCCCGGGGAGCGACGTTCCGTCCCCGGGCCGGCCCAGGCCTCCGGATCCCGAGGGTCCCGGATCGGTCCTGGGACGTGGCGCCTGCCGCGTTATGCCCCGGGAGGCGCTCTGGGATGGGGAAGGGAAACGGGGTGGTACCCGGTCTGGGTGGCGAATCGGGGCGGGAGGAGAAGAGGGATCCGGGCCGTGGGCCGGGGAAGAGAGGGCGGGGGAGCCGCACTCCACTGGTTGGCCCCCATCTGAATGCAGATGGAGTGATCGTGCGGTTTGCAGGAATGGAAGGGCTGCCCCGCGTCGTGAACCACCTCCCCATCGAAGTAGAGATCGCAGTCCAGGACCGGAACGGCACCGGAAAGAACAGGAAGAACCGCCACCAGAAGGGCTGCAGGGCCCTGAGTCCGAAGACGGTGTGATGATCGCATGGTCGTCTCGTCAAACCTCCCGGAAGGAGCCTAGGCGTTGGGTCGGCCCGGTGTCAATCCTTCCGGGTGATCTTCTTCACGAATGCCGGCCCCTTCGCCTGTACGGATCCTCTTTCTTCCGGGCTCAAATCCCCTGGTCACACCAGCTTCGAGCGTTCTGAAACAGTCGGAGCCAGGGACTCGCCGTCGTGCTCCCCTCCCACTCGTAGGGAGTCCATCCCCACTGCCAGGTCAGAAAGGACCGCTCCGGGTGGGGCATGAGGGCCAGGTGGCGGCCATCCGGTGAGCAGAGGGCCGCGATGCCCAGGGGAGAGCCGTTGGGGTTCAGGGGATAGGTCGTCGTGGGTTCTCCTTCGTCGTCCACATACCGGATGGGCGCCAGCCCTTGTTGTGTTACCCGGTTGAAGATCTCCGGGTCCGGGAAGAAGGCCCGGCCCTCGCCGTGGGCCACCCAGATGCCCAGGGTGGCCCCTTCCATCCCCTGGAGCATGACGGCGGGGCTCTCCTGGATGCGGACCGTGGCGAACCGGGACTCGAAACGGCCTGAGAGGTTGCCCACGAACCGGGGTTGGGACTCCGGGGAGATACCCTCCCAGGGCACCCAGCCCAGGAGGGCCAGGAGCTGGCACCCGTTGCACACCCCCAGGCTGAAGGTGTCGGGCCTCCGGTAGAAGTGGTCGAACTGCTCCTTCAGCTCCGGCCGGAAGCGGACCACCCCCGCCCAGCCCTTGGCGGCGTCCAGGACGTCGGCGTAGGAGAACCCGCCCGGGAAGGCGGCCCCCCGGAACTGCCCCAGGGTCACCCGCCCGGAGAGGAGATCCGACATGGCCACGTCCCAGACTTCGAAGCCCGCCAGGTGGAAGGCGGAGGCCAGCTCCCGGTCCGAGTTGCTCCCTTCCTCCCGGACCACAGCCACCCGGGGCCTGGTCTCCCCCCGGAGAATGGAGGGTGGGGTGGGGCTTGGCTGGAAGGGGACGTGGAGAGGGGGAGCCTTCCGACCTCTCAGGCCCCTCCGCTCCTCATCCACCAGCTCCGGATTGGCCTGGAGGCGGTCGAGCCTGTAGCTCGTCTCCTCCCAGACGTCCCGGAGGGTCCGCATGTCCTGGTCCAGGACAACGGTTCCTCCCACCGTCACCCGGACCCGGGACTCCTCGAGGGTGGTGCCCACAGGCGTGCAGGGTACGCCCACGGCCCAGAAGGCCTCCAGCACCCGGTCCTCCTCTTCCGCCGGAGCCTCGAAGACCAGGCCCAGCTCCTCGGAGAAGAGGAGGGAGAGGGGTCCGGCGGGGTGGAGGGGATCGGAGGGATCCGCCAGCCCGTCCAACTCCACGTCCAGCCCCCAGTCCCCGGCGAAAGCCATCTCCAGGAGGGTGGTGATGAGGCCCCCGTCGCTCCGGTCGTGGCCGGCGGAAAGGACCTTCTCTGCCAGGAGCTCCTGGACCGTGTCGAAGGCCCCCTTGAGAAGGCTGGCGTCCTCCACGTCCGGAGGCTCCGTGCCCACCTGCCCGAAGACGTGGGCCAGGGCCGAGCCTCCCAGACGGTTGCGGCCGCCTCCCAGGTCCACGTAGAAGATCCGCCCCCTCCCCGGCAGCTTCAGGTCCGGGGTCACGGTCTGGGTGATGTCGGGGCAGGTCACGTAGGCGGACACCACCAGGGAGCCCGGGGCCTTCACCGTCTCCTCCTTCCCACTCTCCTCCAAGGGGGCCAGGGCGGCCATGGAGAGGGAGTCCTTGCCCCCGTCCACGGCCACGCCCAGCTCCTCCATGATCCGGGCCATGGCCACGGCGGCGTCGTGGAGGGCCGCACCCTCCCCGGGCAGCTTGGCCGCCCACATCCAGTTCGCCGAGCACTTCACGTGCTCCAGGGCGCTGACCCGGGCCCACACCAGGTTCGTGAGGGCTTCCCCCACGGTCATTCGGGCCATGGACACCGGGTCCAGAAGCCCCTTGATGGGCTGCTCCCCGATGGCCGTGGCTCCCCCGGTGATGCCGAAATGGCTCTGAGCCATCACCGCCACGTCGGCGACGGTGAGTTGCAGGGGGCCGGCGCAGGGTTGCTGGGCTACCAGGCCGGTCACGCTCCGGTCCACCTTGCTGGTGAGAAACCGTTTGGAGCCCACGGACAGGAGGCGGAGGACCCGGTCCAGGGCCTGCCCCACTTCCAGGTCCTCCGGGAGCTCCAGGGGCCGAGGATCCGTGGGAAGACGGCGAAGCTCGAAGGTCTTCCGGGGCATGTCTCCCAGCACGTCCTCCAGCTCCAGGTTTACCGGGGTGGAGTCGTCCCGATGGTCGTGGAGGACGATCCGGCCGTCTCCGGTGACCTGGCCCACGAAGGCCACCGGGACCTTCTCCCTGTCACACAGGTCCTGGAAGAAGCTCCGGTTCCGGGGTCTGAGGAGGAGGGCGTCGTTCTCCTGGTATTCCGCTCCCCAGATCTCCAGGACCGACAGGGTCTCGTCTCCCAGGGGGATGGCCCGAACCTGGATGCGGGCCCCTTCCGGTTCCACCAGCTCCTTGAGGACGTTGCAGTTCCCCCCGGCTCCCTGGTCGTGGATGCTGACGATGGGGTTGTCCGGCCCCATCTCCACGCAGGCCCGGATCACCCGGTTCACCTTCTGCTCCATCTCCGCGTCGCCACGCTGGACGGCGTTGAAGTCCAGCTCCTCCACGTTCTCTCCCTGGACCATGCTGGAGGCGGCCCCGCCCCCCATGCCGATCCGGTAGGCCGGCCCCCCGAGCTTCACCACCAACATCTCCGGCTCCGGGGCCTCCTTCTCCCGGTGACCGGCGTCCATCTGGCCGATTCCCCCGGAGAACATGATGGGCTTGATCCACTCCCGCCGCTCCCCACCGGGGAGGCGCAGACCGAAGGAACGGGTGTAGCCCTGGATCACCGGCTCGCCGAACTTGTTGCCGTAGTCCGAGGCCCCGTTGGAGGCTTCGATCTCGATCTCCAGGGGAGAGGCCAGGTTCGTGGGATAGCGGAAGGCCGGGTCTTCCCAGGGGAGGGGGTAGTCCGGGATGTAGAGGTTGCCCACGCAGTAGGCCGCCGTGCCTGCCACCACCAGGCTTCCCCGCCCCGCGGCGTGCACGTCCCGAATCCGTCCTCCGGTCCCTGTCTCGGCCCCGGGGAAGGGAGCCACCCCGGAGGGGAAGTTGTGGGTCTCGGCGGTGAAGAGGATGTCGTACTCCACCTCCTCCTCCTGAAGAGCTCCGGGATGGCCGGGCTCCCGGGGCAACAGGGTCCGGATGGGGTAGCCCTGGATGGAGCTGGAGTTGTCCTTGAAAGCGATGACGCTGTTGGCCGGGTTCGCCTCCAGGGGAGCCTGGACCACGGCGATGAGATGATCCGGAGCCTCCCGGCCGTCGATGACCAGGCGCCCCTTGAAGAACCAGTGCCGGGAGTGCTCGCTGTTGGACTGGGCGATGTCGAAGGCTTCCACCGACGTGGGATTCCGACCCATCCGGTTCACGAAGAGGTCGGTGTAGTAGTCCAGATCCCAGTCGTCGAAGGCCAGGCCCATCTCACGGTTCACCCGCTCCAGAGCCCTCCGGCCCTCCTCCAGCACGGGAATCTCGAAGACGGGCTCCGGCTCCAGGCCCGTCTCGAAGGACTCCAGGGGCCGAGGATAGGGGGTCTCGGTCATCCGGTCGTGGACCAGCTCCAGGAAGATCCTCCGCTCCTCGGAATCCAGATCCGGACGGCGCCGGAGGAGGAAGCGCCGGGACCGCTCGATGCGTCGGATCCTTTCCAGGCCGCAGGCATGACAGATGGCCACCGCATTCGTGGACCAGGCGGTGGTAAAGTTCATGCGGGGACCGACTTCCAGGACGGAGTCGTCGTGGGCCAGGAAGCTGACCTCGCCCAGGTAGTCCGGTTGGAAGGTCTCCCCCAGAAGCCACCGGAGGATCTGCATCTCCTGGGGCGTGAGGGCTGCGTCGGTCTCGATGTTGAAGCAGACTTCGGTCTTCAGCTCGTCCAGGGGCCGGGACAGCTCCGTGGCGGTCTTGTCCAGAATCTGGCGAATCTGGGCGGAAGAGAGGCCGGGGGTACGGTAGAGGTGGAGGAGGCTCATTCCATCCGGATCCGGGTCAATGCGTTCGCGGGTCGGCTCCCGTCGGGGACGAGAAGCCGGGGACCAAGAAAGAGAAAGGGTCCGGCCCGGGAGACGTCCTCCCGGTCCGAACCCAACATAGTCAAGAGCGGCCTCCGGGGCTGCCCCTGGAGGGCTGGTCAACAGCCCTCTACCGGGCCGTCCGGGGGGTCAGGGCAGGAGCTTGCGCTCCTTGGCGGCCAGCTCCAGGTCCTCCTGGTGATCCGGATGGGCGATCCGGATCAGGGCCTCACAGCGCTCCCGGAGGTTCTTGCCGAAGATGTTGGCTACCCCGAACTCCGTCACCACGTAGTGGACGTCGGCCCGACTGGTCACCACACCGGCTCCGGGCTTCAGCATGGGGACGATGCGGGAGATGCTGCCGCCCTTGGCCGTGGAGGAGACGGCAATGATGGGTTTGCCCCCTCTGGACCGGGCCGCTCCCCGGATGAAGTCCACCTGACCGCCGAACCCGGAGTAGATGTAGGTTCCGATGGAATCGGAGCACACCTGCCCCGTGAGATCCACCTCCACAGCCGAGTTGATGGCCAGCATCTTCTCGTTCTGGCTGATGACGAAGGGATCGTTCACGTAGTCCACGGGGTGGGCTTCGATGAGGGGGTTGTTGTCCAGGTAGTCGTAGAGCTCGTTGCTCCCCAGGGCGAAGGTGATGACCACCTTGCCCTGGTGCAGGGTCTTCCGCATCCCGGTGACCACACCCCTCTCGATGGCCTTCATGGCCTGGTCCGAGAGCATCTCCGTGTGGATGCCCAGATCCAGGCTCCCGTCCATGGCGGCGTAGATGGCGTCGGGGATCCCCCCGATGCCCATCTGGACCGTCATGCCCGGCTCGATGAGCCCGAGAATGTGGTCGCTGATGGCCAGCTCCACGTCGCTGGGGGGGCCCGGCTCCAGGTTGGGCAGCTCCTCCGTCTCCTCCACCAGGTGGTCCACGGCGCTCACGTGCATGAAGGAGTCCCCCAGGACCCGGGGCTGTTTCTCGTTCACCTGGGCGATGACGATTCGGGCGGCGTTGCAGGCGGCCTTGGAGGCCAGGGTCTCCACCCCCAGGCTCATGAACCCGTGCTCGTCCGGGGGGGAGACGGCCACCATGGCCACGTCCACGGGAATCACCCGCTCGGTGAACAGACGGGGAATCATGTAGAGGAAGATGGGCACGTAGTCCGCCCGCCCGTCGTTCACCGCCTTACGGTCCGCCGGACCCACGAAGAGGGAGTTGTGCCGGAAGTGGCCGGCCATCTCCGGGGCCGAGAGGGGGTCTTCTCCCAGGAGGAGGACGTGATTCAACTGCACGTTCTCCAACTCGGCCCTCCGGGCCGCCAGGGCCCGGACCAGGGCCTGGGGAATGGCGGCGTTGCCGCCGTAGTACACGCGATCACCGCTCTTTATGACTCCAACCGCCTCCTGGGCGGTGGTCAATTTCGCTTTATAGTCGGCTAACCAGTTCATGTCGTGGCCTCCCTCAGTTCAGGAGGTCGTTCAGTGGCTTGGCAGGAATGCCGAAGTGGTCTCCCAGGCCCTGGTGGACCATCTCTCCCCGGTAGAGAAAGACGCCCCTGGACAGAGGGAGATCGGCCTTCAGGGCTTCCGCGATCCCCTTCTGGGCCAGGGCCTTCACATGGGGAAGGGCCACGTTCGTCAGGACCCGGGATGCGGTCCTGGGCACGTTGGCCGTCATGTTCCCCACGCAGTAGTGCACCACTCCGTGCTGGACGAACGTGGGCCGGTCCAGGGTCGTGGGACGGCTGGTCTCCACGCAGCCCCCCTGGTCGATGGAGATGTCCAGGATGACGCTCCCCTGTTTCATGTTCTTGACCATCTCCTCGGTGACCAGGAAGGGGGCACGCTGTCCCGGGATCAGGACGGCTCCGATGATCACGTCGGCGATCTGGCTGTAGCGGGCCAGGCGTTCCTCGGTGGCTATGGTGGTGTGAGGCCGGCCGATGAGCTCCCGGCTCAGGGTCCGGATGTTGGCCATGTCGTCGTCCACCACCAGGACGTGGGCTCCGTGGCCCAACGCCGACCGGGCAGCGGCCGTGCCCACGGTTCCGGCACCCAGGATGAGGACCGTGGCCGGCGGTACCCCCGGCACGTTCCCGATGAGAATGCCCCGGCCCCCGTTCTCCGCCTGCAGGTAGTAGGAGGCCAGGGGGATGGCCATGCGTCCGGCCATCTCGCTGAAGGGGTTGAGGATGGGAAAGTCCCCGGCCTCGTCCTCCATGACCTCGTAGCCGATGAGAGTGAGCCCCAGCTCCATGAACCGGTCCAGGTTCTCCCTGGGAATCACCGCCAGGTGTTGGAAAGCCGTGATCACCCCACCGGGTTTCAGAAGGTCAAGCTCCTGAGTGGAGGGCCGGCTCACCCGGCAGACGAGGTCGGCCCGATGATAAGGCTCCTCCGGCCCGTAGACGATCTGGGCCCCGGCGTCCCGGAAATCCCCATCGGTGAAGTAGGCCTCGTTGCCCGCTCCGCTCTCCACGTAGACCGTATGACCCTCTGCACAGAGTTGGGACACGGCGAAGGGGGTGAGACCGACGCGGTGTTCCAATCGATGGATCTCTCTGGGAACGCCTATGATCATGGCTGTTGCCTCCGGCGTGGATCGTCAGTAGTCGCCAGCAGTCGCCGCACGGATCGCCCGGCCGTGGTGCAATCCGCATGCCGGGGATTCCCATCGGGACCCGGGGCCGAGCGAAGGGCCTCTCCTTGCCGAGTTTCGCACACCACCGTCCATTAGACCAGTCCTGTTCCGGAATTCCGGTGACGATTCTCGTACGCCCGGAGAGCCCAACATGCCACAGTTTGAGACGCCTCGCCGAGCTTGGCCACCCCGCAGGGGGTCCGCAGCCGGCCTCTTCGCCCTGATCCTCCCTCTGACTGCGGGAGCCGGACCCCTCCTCACGCCCGCGTCTCTGGAGGCGCAGCAGGAGCCCGTCACCCGCTTTCGGGTGAGCTATCCCGCCACCGTCCACGAAGGTCCCATCACCGGCCGGGTCTTCGTCATGATTTCCCGAACCGCCGAGCGGGAGCCCCGCCTCCAGATCGGACGAAACGGCACCCCTTTCTTCGGCCGGGACGTGGAAGTCCTTGAGCCCGGAAGGGAAGGTATCATCGACGAGACAGATCTGGGATCCCCCCTGGAGAGCCTCTCGGATCTACCCCCGGGGGAGTACTACATCCAGGGGATGGTGAACATCTACTCCGAGTTCCGGCGAGGGGACGGCCACGTGGTCTGGATGCACGACGACCGGTGGGAGGGCCAGGCCTTCCAACGCTCCCCGGGGAACCTCTACAGCGACGTGCAGAAGGTCCGGCTGGATCCGGGGGAGGGCTTCGACGTGGCCCTGGAGGCCGACCACGTGATTCCGCCCATCGAAATCCCGGAAGACACCCGTTGGGTCAAGCGGTTCCGCTTCCAGAGCCCCATGCTCAGCGAGTTCTGGGGTCGGCCCATCTACCTGGGAGCCACCGTGCTCCTGCCCCGGGGCTACGAGTCCAGCACCATCTCCTATCCGGTCCTCTACCGGCAGGGGCACTTCTCCCTCAGACCGCCCCTGGGCTTCCGGGAGGGAACGGAGCTCTACGAGGCATGGATGCAGGACGATTTCCCCCGGATGATCGTGGTCACCTTCCAGCATCCCACGCCCTACTTCGACGACTCCTACGCCGTGAACTCGGTGAACGTGGGTCCGTATGGCGACGCCTTCATGGAGGAACTCATTCCCCGGGTCGAGGAGCGCTTCCGTATCATCCGGGAGCCCTGGGCACGGTGGCTGGACGGGGGATCCACGGGTGGATGGGAGAGCCTGGCTCTCCAGGTCTTCCATCCGGACTTCTTCGGCGGAGTGTGGTCGTACTGTCCCGATCCCGTGACCTTCACGAACGTGGAGGGGATCAACATCTACGAGGACGGGAACGCCTTCTTCAAGGTCCGGGGGTGGCGGAAGGTCCCCATCGTGAATTCCCGGGACACGGACGGGACCATGCGCATGACCTCCAGGCAGCGAAACTACTACGAGCTGGCCAAAGGGACCCGGGGACGGAGTGGCGAGCAGCTGGACATCTGGTCCGCCGTCTATGGCCCCCTGGGGGAGGACGGCTACTTCAAGCCCCTCTTCGACAAGAGGACGGGAGAGATCGATCCCAGCGTGGCCGAGTACTGGCGGGAGAACTACGACCTCCTGGAGTATATGAAGCGAAACTGGTCCTGGCTGGGGCCAAAGCTGGTGGACAAGATCCACATCTACATCGGGGACATGGACACCTACCGCCTGGAACAGCCCGTCTACGATCTGGAAGCCTGGATGAAAACCACCACCGATCCCCACTACCCCGGGTTCTTCATGTACGGCGACCGGAAGCCCCACTGCTGGATCGGGCCGGTGACCATGCCGGAACGCCTGAAGGAGATGGCCATGCACGGCCTCCGGCACATGCCCGAGGGGACGACCACACCCTGGTGGAACTACTGACGAGAGGCGGGGAGCCGTTCTCCTGAAGGAGGGAGAGAGTCATGCGAGGGAGAGACGCAGGAAGGGTTGTCCGCAGCCGACGGGGCTGCTTGTTTCTGGCCTGGGCCGTCCTGGTCCTGGCCTCCTGCACCGTGCAGCCTCTGGGGGAAGGGGCCCAGGACGACACGGCCCGCTTCATCCGGGAGAACTACGAGAAACGGGAGGTGCGCATCCCCATGAGGGACGGAGTGCACCTCTTCACCGCCATCTACTCGCCTCGGGACCGGTCCCGCACCTACCCCATCCTCATGCGCCGGACCCCCTACAGCGTGAGTCCCTACGGGGAAGACGCCTACCCGGACCGCATGGGGCCCAGCGACATCCTCCTCCGGGAGGGCTACATCTTCGTCTTCCAGGACGTCCGGGGCACATACATGTCCGAGGGGCAGTTCGTGAACATGACGCCCCACGTGCCGGAGAAGACGGGGCCGGAGGACATCGACGAGAGCACGGACACCTACGACACCATCGAGTGGCTCCTGGCGAACGTGGAGAACCACAACGGCCGGGTGGGGATGTGGGGGATCTCCTATCCCGGCTTCTACGCCGCCGCCAGCATGATCGATGCCCACCCGGCCCTCACGGCCGTCTCGCCCCAGGCTCCCATCGCCGACTGGTGGTTTGACGACTTCCACCACCACGGGGCCTTCTTCCTGCCCCACGCCTTCAACTTCCTCAGCTCCTTCGGGCTGCCTCGTCCCGAGCCCACCACCCGGCGGAATCCCCGGTTCCAGCACGGCACGCCGGACGGCTACTCCTTCTTCCTGGAGATGGGGTCCGCGGCCCGTGGGAACGAACGTTACCTGGAAAACCGTATCCCCTTCTGGGACAGTATTATAGCCCACCCGAACTACGATGAGTTCTGGCAGGCTCGGAACATCCTTCCCCACCTGAACAACGTGGCCCCGGCGGTCATGACCGTGGGGGGGTGGTTCGACGCCGAGGACCTGTACGGCCCGTTGAACATCTACCGGAGCATCGAGGACAAGAACCCGGAGGCCGTGAACCTTCTGGTCATGGGGCCATGGAGGCACGGCGGCTGGGCCCGGACCGACGGCACCTCCCTGGGCAACGTCACCTTCGGATCCCGGACCGGACCCTTCTACCGGGAGACCATGGAGGCGGTCTTCTTCCAGCACTTCCTGAAGGACGAGGGGGAAATGACCCTTCCCGAGGCCTACGTCTTCGAGACGGGGGAGAACCGCTGGAGGACCTTTCCGGACTGGCCTCCCCCCGAGACCCGGGAGGGGTTCCTGTACCTCAGGGAGGACGGGGGCCTGTCCTTCGATCCTCCCACCGCAGCCACCGGAGCCCTGGACACCTGGCTCAGCGATCCCTGGAACCCGGTGCCCTACACCCAGGACATCACCGTCGGCATGACCCGGGAGTACATGACCGACGACCAGCGGTTCGCCGCCCGGCGGCCGGACGTCATGACGTACCAGACGGACGTGCTGGAGGAGCCGGTGACCCTGGCCGGACCCCTGGTGGCGGAGCTGTGGGTGTCCACGTCCAGAGAGGCCGCGGACTGGGTGGTGAAGCTGGTGGACGTTTTTCCCCCCTCGGCGCCGGACCATGAGGGACTTCCCCGGGGCATGCACATGGGAGAGTATCAGATGATGGTCCGGAGCGAAGTGATCCGGGGACGGTTCCGGAACTCCTACCAGGAGCCGGAGCCCTTCGTCCCGGATCGTCCCACCCGGGTCCGGCTCCCCCTCCAGGACGTGCTCCACACCTTCCGGCCGGGGCACCGGATCATGATCCAGGTCCAGAGCACCTGGTTCCCCCTGGTGGACCGGAATCCCCAGAGCTGGGTGGACAACATCTACCGGGCCCGGGAAGAGGATTACGTGGAGGCCACCCACCGTCTGTACCGGTCCCGGCGCTACCCGTCCCGGATCCAGGTGGGTCTGCTTTCCGGGGGGGAGGGGGCGGGGAACTGAGCTCTGGCGGTGGCTGCGAAGGGCTGATCAGCCTCCGGTACGGGCGAAACGGAGAACCCGACCCACCCCGAGGCTGAGGTATGCCTGGCCGTAGGCCTGCCGGAAGGCGGCCATGGCTTCGTCCCCTGAGCAGTGGGTGGGACCTGCCTGTCTCACCCCCAGGCGCCGGAAGGCCTGGAGCACGTCCTGGATGGCCTCCGCCTCCTCCCTCATGAGGTGGAATCCGCCCAGGACCGCATGCAGGGGAGCGTCGGCCAGCTCTCCGGCCCGCTCAGCCATGCTCACCACGCCGGGATGGGCGCAGCCGGTGAGGACCACGATTCCCTCTCGTGTGTCCAGGAGTAGAGCCTGTTCCGGGATCTCCGTTCCCATCCTTCCCGTGGTCCGGATCCCGGGGACGATCTCCCCACCCGGGGGCGTCCGGATCACGTCCGTCTTCTGGGCGGCCCTCTCCCAAAGATCCGCCGGAAAGGCCCGGAGGAGGTGGAGGCGAGGTCGAACACCCTGGTCCAGGAGAGCCTGGAGCCCGCCGGTGTGATCTCCGTGGGCATGGGAGATCACCACCGCCTCCACGTCCATGGGGTCCTTGTCCAGAAGGCGCATGTTCTCCAGGAGAGCCTGGCCGTCGGCTCCGGTATCGAACAGGACCGTGTGGCCGCCGGTCTCCAGGAGGGCGGAGAACCCCCACCCGCTCCGGAAGCGGTCGTGGGTGGCGTAGTTGTCGAAGAGGATGGTGATGACGAGCTCGGGGTCGCCCTGACTCCGGGGACACTCCTCCAGGCCGGCGGAAAGGCCCAGGAGGGGGAGAAGGGTGGAGCCCAGAATCTGGATCGTGTGCATGTCGATGCCTCCTGGGAAGAAGGTCAGGCGGGCTTCAGGTCCAGGACCGGGGTTCCGTCGATGGCGTCAAGCCCACGGACCCGGAGCTCGCTTCCCCGGATCTCCAGGAGCTCCACCTCGGTCACCCCGATGGGATTGGGTCGCCGGGGGCTTCGCAGGGCGAACACCCCCCGCCGGGGCCGGGTCTCGTCTCCCCTGGGGTGCTGGAGAAGCTCGTAGTCACGGGAGCGATGGAAGAGGAAGACCACCAGGATGCGGGGCTCCCTCTCCAGATCCCGGAGTCCCTCCGCAAGGGAGGGATCCAGGACGATCCGGGATTCGGACTCCAGGAGAACATCCCTCCTGGTGCCCAGGGGCAGGCCGTTCTGCACATGACCGATGGGCTGAAACGTGGGGGAGGGGCTCTGGGGGGCCATGACGGCTGCGGAGCTCCGACTCAGTAGAACGCCGCAACGGTGTTGTGGGCCAGGAGACGGTCCTTCGCCACCAGGCAGGCTGCCGGAGCATCCAGCTTCTGGAAGGTGGCGGCGTCGTGTCCCACGCACTGTCCCAGGACCAGGGCGAACTCCACCTTCTCCCGGTTGAGAAGCTCGGCCTGGGCCAGGGGGTTGCAGATCATCTCCCGCCGGCCCGGCCGCACCTTCTGGGAGTCCCGGATTCCCACGTCCTCCTTGGGCACCGCCCCGGTCTTGCAACACGCCGAGGAGACCTGGAACCCGTTCGTCTCCAGGAGCTTCGTGAGGATCCTGGCCTCCTCCCGGAAGCCGACACAGAAGCTGATTCCCAGGTGTGTGGCTCCCAGGCGATGGGCTACGTCCATGGCCTCCCCGACCCGGGAACGGTTGCCGTGACCCCGGGTGAGGGCCTCCTGGGCCACCCGGTCCAGGGTCGCCAGGTCCCAGCCCTGGAACTCGGGGCGTTCGGAGGCGGTCCAGTGGCCGAACACGTCCTTCTTCAGGTAACTCCGACTCGTATACAGGGCCGCGGCGGGGTTGTGCCGAAGGCGCCGGTCCCGGGCCACCAGGGCCGTGGCCGGAACGGCGCTGGCCCGGATGAACAGGGCCTCGTGGCCCACGCACATTCCGGCCACGACGTTCAGCTCCGTCTCCTGGTTCTCGAAGAATCGGGCCTGGCCCAGGGGGTCACTTCGGGGAGGGCAGGGAGGAAGGACGGGGTCCAGGCCGGTGCCGTGAAGATAGCTGGCCGCCAGGGCCGCTTCCCGGGCCATGTCGGGGCAGTGGGCGATGCCCAGTCGGGTGATCTCCATGAGCCGCGCGAACTCGGCGATCTCCCTGAGCCGGCTCCAACGGCAGTACCCCTCTCCTTCCACCAGGGCGGCCCGGACCGCCAGGCGGAGGCCGTCTCCATTCTCGTAGAGCTCCTGGAACTCCGGGAAGTCCCCCCGCATGGGGCAGTTCTCCGGGCCGGCGTCCCGTCTTCCTCCTCTGCAGACGAAGCTGGGGCATTTCGCACACTCGAGAGTCATGAAGAGGGTTGGACTCCTTCAGGTTGGCAGGGACGAGGGAGCGTGAGGTGAAAGGCCGGGCATCCGACCCCGGAAAACCCAGGGAGTACGAGTCTCCTCGGCATCCGGGAAGTACGCCTTACCGGGCACCCAGAAGCGCTTCCCGAAGCGGGAGACGGTGCTGAGGCGTCCGTTTTGCCGCAGGGCCTGGAGAGAGGTCTCCAACTCCTCCTTGTCCCAGGGCAGGGTGTCGGCCAGCTCGTCCCGGGTCATGGGATGCCGGAGCAGGAGGGCGGCCAGGGCGTCGAAATCCGGTCCTTCCCCCCGGTCTCCCCGGCTCCAGGGATCGGCCCGTTCCGGGCTCCCGGTGGGGGATGATCCCCCCGGGGTGATGGACGAGAGGGCGGGTCCTGAGGCGTCCGCCTCCCTCGAGGTCCGGGTCTCCGCCGAGTCCGTCACGGGCGTCGGGCTCCGGAGGGGGGCGACCTCCCCCAGGATCTCCCGGGCCCGGCCCAGAGCCTCGGATCCCGGGGGTCGTACCCAGGCCTCCGCCGGAGGTCGGGTGGGGATGTTCAGATGGATCTCGTCCGGTCGGATGCCCCGGAGCCGACGGGCCAGGGCCCTGAGGTTTCCCTCGGAGTCGTTCGCCCCTGCCATCAGCATGACCTCCACCCAGATCCGGCCCTGGAAGTCCCGGCGCAGATCCCGAAGGCCGGTGAGGTGGTCCCGGTAGGTGAAATCCGGGTGGGGTCGGTGGATGAGTCGGTGGAGCCTGGGGGTGCCCGCCGAAAGGCTGGGCAGGATGGCGTCACAGGCCAGGACGCTGTCTCGGATGTCCGGGTCCGAGAGGAGGGCGCCGTTCGTCAGGAGGGCCAGAGGCAGGTCGGAGCGGTCCTTCACGCCCCGGACCACCTCTCCGATCTCGGAGCACAGGAGGGGATCTCCGGATCCCAGAAGGGTGATCCAGTCCACGGATCCTGCTGGCAGGGTCTCCAGGAAGGCGTCCAGCTCCGCCAGGACAGCGGCGGCCCCAGGGTGGGGTCGGGGATGGCTCTGCACGGGCCGGGTACGGCCCAGCTGGCAGAACACGCAGTTCCAGTTGCAGGTCTTGAGGGGAGCCAGGTCGATGCCCAGGGAGCGTCCGAGACGCCAGGATGGAGCGGGGCCGAAAACACGTGAACGGCTTCCCCCTTCCTGACCCTGGTCCACCCGGCCCATGGACGGCTCCTTTCCCGTTGGACACTGTAGTAACCTACTACATCCGGGGCCGGGACGCAGGTCCCGGCGGGGCCTTCCCGGAGCCTCCCCGGAGGCGGAATGCCCCGGCCCGGTGGTCCGGCCCTGCGGAGCTCGGGTCCGGCAGGTTCCACCGGGCTTCGCCGAGAGCACAGGGGAGGGAAGACTCCCCGCTGAACACGAAGACAGGAGGACAGGATGAAAGCCATCGTGGAGATCCAGATCATCCCCATCGGTACCGGAGTCTCCGTGCGCAAGGAGGTCATGAGGGCTCATGAGCTCCTGGAGGAGTCCGGGTTGGAGATCTCCCTCCATGCCAACGGCTCGAACATGGAGGGAGAGCTGGCGGAGGTCCTGGCGGCCCTTCAGCGCACCATCGAGACCCTCCACGACGAAGGCATCACCCGGCTTTCCACCCACGTGAAGATCGGCACCCGGACGGACAAGGTCCCCAGCATGGCCGGCAAGCTCTTCAAATAGGCGGCACCGGGCCGGAGGCCGGAAGCAGGGTGACCTGGACGTAGTTGTCCGTCCGGATGTAGGTGCTGGCGTCGGCTCGGACGGTCTCCGGGGAGACGGTGTCCAGGAGGGTCATGTCCAGGAGAAAACGGGGGTCCGAGTCGTACTCCTCGGCGGCACGGAGTTGGGCGAGCCACCAGGCGTTCCGCTCCATGTTCGTCTCCCGGCTCCGGCGCTCCTGCTCCTTGACCTTCTGGATGTCCTCCGCCGACGGACCCTCCGTCTTGATCCTCTCCAGCTCGGCGAAGATGGTCTCCACCAGCTCGTCCACCCGCTGGGGGTCGGATCCGAAGGAGATGCTCAGGGTGTAGCGTTCCTCCGGGTACTTCTCGTACCCACCCTGGACGCTGACCCCGTAGGAGCCGCTGAGCTCCTCCCGGATGACCTCCCGGAGGCGGATCCCCAGGACCCCTTCCAGGGCCCGCATTCCCAGGCGCTTCTCCGGCGTGTACTCGAAGGGGCCGGTGAAGGCGATGAAGGTCCGACTCTGGGGCTCCACGCCCTTCCGGACCGTCTTCTTCACCACGCCGGTGGGGGGATCGATGTCCAGGTCCCTCCAGCTTTCCTCCCGTTCCGTGGAGGGGAGGCCGCCCAGGTAGGTTTCCACCAACGGCCGGACCCGGGCCGGCTCGAAGGAACCCACGAAGAGGAAGGTGAAGTCTCCGGCGTCGGCGAACCGGTCCCGGTAGAAGGCGAAGGCCTCGTCCAGGTCGATCTCCCGCATCCTCTCCACGGAGACGGGCCGGGCCCGGGGGTGGCCCTGGGTGAGAGTGACGGTGAGGGTGTCCTGGAAGGCCGCCATGGGGCTGGCGCTCCGGTTCGACAGCACCGCCTCCATCTGCTGCTGGAAGGCCTGGAAGGCGGTGGAGTCCTTCCGGGGCGCGGTGAAGTAGAGGTGGATGAGCTGGAAGAGGGTCTCCAGGTCCTTGGGGGAAGCGCTTCCGGCCAGCCCCTCCGTGAGCTCCCCGATCCGGGGGGAGACGCTCACTGCCCTGCCGGCCAGCCGCTTCTGCAGGTCCACCTGGCTGAAGCCCCCCACCCCTCCCAGGGAGACCACCTGGGCGGCGGTGGACGCGGACATGTGCTCCTCCTCCCCGGAGAGGGAGAACCCTCCGGGGCTGAAGGCCTGGAAGAGGATCTCGTCGTCCTTGAAGTCCGTGGGCTTCAGGACCACCTGGACGCCGTTGGCCAGGGTCCACTCCGTGAGCCCCAGCTCCGGGTCCGTGGCTTCGTCCACCACCGGTGAGGGGGCCGGCGTCTCGGCCAGGAGGGGCTCATCGGTAGCCGTGTCCTCGTAGGGCTGGATGTCCGCCGCCAACACCTGCTGGAAGAGGGCCTCCAGGCGGGTCTCCGCCGGGACCTCCACTTCCTCCCGGTCCGGTGCGTTCACCAGAACCACCCGGTTCTCGTCCACGAGCCAGCTACGGGCTGCCTGGTTGACTTCCTCCAGGGTGATGGTGGGAACCAGGGCCCGGGCCGTCTGGAACTCGTATTCGATGCCCGGCGCCGGCTCTCCCTGGAGGAAGTGGTTCACGTACTCACCGGCCAGGCTTCGAGACTCCTGGTTCTCCCGCTCGGCAAAGGCCCGTTCCATGGCCCGGAGGAAATCCGCCTTCTCCCGCTCCAGCTCCGAGGCAGTGAACCCGTGGCGGGCCACCCGCTCCGCTTCCGTGAGGAGGGCCTCCATGCCCCGGGCAACCCCTCCCTCCCTCACCAGGGCTCCGAGCTGGAAGATCTCCGCCGTGCGAACCAGCCGGCCCTTCCCGGAAAAGCCGGCGGCGAAGGGGGGATCGGGTTGCTGGGTGAGCTCGAAGAGGCGCTTGTTCAACATCCCGGTGAAGAGCCCCTCCACCAGACCCTGACGGTAGCTCTCCAGGGTGTTTCCGGCTCCAGCGGGCCGCTTGGTGAGAAGAGCCACCTGGGTGTTCGTGGCCTCGTGGTCCGTGGCGATGGCGAAGAGGGTCTCGTCGTGGCCGGGAACGTCGTAGTAGGCCCGGGGCCGGGGATCCTCCGGCACCGGGATGCTGGAGAACACATCCTGGATCTGCCCTTCCACGCTTCCGGCATCGAAGTCCCCCACGGCCACCACGGCCATGAGATCCGGCCGGTACCAGTCCCGGTAGAAGCGCCGCAGGGTCTCGTGCTGGAAGGTCTCCAGGATCTCCACGTCGCCGATGGGGAGGCGCTCGGCGTAGCGAGAGCCCTGGAAGAGGATGGGGAATTGCTGTTCCTGCATCCGGGCGTTGGCCCCCCGGCCCAGACGCCACTCCTCGATGACCACCCCCCTCTCCTTGTCGATCTCCTCCCCCTCCAAGGAGACCCGGTGGGCCCAGTCCTCCAGGATCTGGAAGCCCGTGGCCATGAACTCCGGGTCGTCGGTGGGAACCTGGAGCATGTAGACCGTCTCGTCGAAGCTGGTGTAGGCGTTCACCTCCGGTCCGAACTCCATCCCGATGGACTCCAGGTAGCTAACCAGCTCCTGCTTCTCGAAGTTGGCCGTCCCGTTGAAGGCCATGTGCTCCATGAGGTGGGCCAGGCCCTGCTGATCCTCGTCCTCCAGGACCGAGCCGGCGTTCACCACCAGGCGAAGCTCCGCCCGATTCTCCGGCTGTTCGTTGGCCCGGACGAAGTACCGGAGACCGTTCTCCAGGACGCCGGACCGGAGGGCCGGATCCAGGGGAAGGGTATCGGTGGACGAGCCCGGCATCTCCTGGGCCGCGGCGGCCAGGGGGCCCAGGAGGAGGGCGAAGAGGACGAGCAGGGCGGAGGAAGCCCGGGTACGAGGATGGCGCATGGTGCTCTTCCTGTGTCGAGGATGCTGGTCCGGGGTTGGAACCGGAACGTAGATTGAGGAAACGTAGTCTATACCGGACTCCTGGGGAAACCGTTCCCCGGCAGCTACATGTTCTGTCTACTAAGAAGGTAGTTGACACACGGGCACCCTGTTCATAGACTGGTACTATGAGTATAGTAGATTCCGATTCCGACATGGACCGGGTGGTCCTCACCAGCCGGGAGATGGACGTCATGGATGTCCTGTGGTCCCGGGGCTCCGGGACGGTCTCCGAGGTCCAGGATTCCCTTGAGGATAAGCTGGCCTACACCACCGTCCTCACGGTTCTCCGGACCCTGGAGCAGAAGGGGTACGTCAGTCACCAGGCGGAGGGGCGAGCCCATCGCTACCACCCCCTGGTGGACAGGGAGGACGCCCAGGACAGCGCCATCCGCCGCATGACCCGGAAGCTGTTCTCCGGGTCCCCGGAGCTCCTCATGACCCAGCTCCTGAGCCAGCGGGGCCTCAGCGACGCCGAGCTCCGGCGTCTGAGGAAGCTGGTGGATGAACGCCTGGGGGAGGAGGAGTCATGATCCTGGCCTGGATGGTCTACGCTCTCCTGGTGGGCACCCTGGCCGGGGCAGCCGCCTGGGTCCTGGAGGCCTTGCTCCGGAGCCATCGGAAGCCGGCCCGCTGGGTCTGGCTGGGCGCTCTCCTTTTCTCCGTTCTCTGGCCCCTGACTACGGCCCTTCGACCCCTGGAAGCCAGGCCTTCGGCCCTGGACTCCCGGGTCCAAGCGCCCGCCGTGCTCCTGGAGCCCCTCACCCTGGCGGTGGAGGGGGAGTCCTCCCTCAGGGCCCTGGACGAGCCCCTGGTGGTGCTCTGGGTTGGGCTGTCCGGGCTCTTCATGACCCTCGCCCTCCTCCTTCTCCTTCGGACCCACTGGTTGAGGAAGCGGTGGACCGGGGAGGAGGCTGGGGGGCGACGGGTTCTCTTTTCCGAGAACTGGGGTCCGGCGGTGGTGGGGTTCTTCCGGCCCCAGATCGTCCTGCCCCGGTGGAGCCGGAACCTGGACGAGAAGGGGTTCCGCCTGATCCTGGATCACGAGGCGGAGCACCTCCGGGCCGGAGACCTCCGTCTCCAGATCCTGGCCGGCCTCCTCCCCCTCCTCCTTCCCTGGAACCTGCCCCTGTGGTGGCAATGGCGCCGGCTCCGGGTGGCGGCGGAAGGGGACTGCGATCTCCGTGTCCTTCGGCAGCATCCCCGGTCCACCCGGGCCTACCTGGATCTCCTCCTGGAAGTGGGTCATCGCCTGTCCGGAGAGAGGATGGCTGCGGCCATGCTGTCGGAGCCCGAGCGAAGTCTGAGAAGGAGGATTCAGATCATGACCATGCCCTTGCCGAAACGACCCTGGGTCCGAGGCGTCCTGCTCTCCGCGGCGGGAGCGGGCCTGATCGCGGTGGCCTGCTGGGCTCCGGGCCCCACGGACCTGGAAGAGAATGCAGTGAGCCCGATTCCGACCACGGCCCAGGAGAGCCCGGCGGGCGGGAGTGAAGACCTGGGAGCGGAACCCACCTTCACGCCCTACACCGTCCGCCCGGACATCAAGAACCGGCGGGAGATCCAGGAGGCCATGATCCGGGAGTACCCGCCTCTCCTCCGGGACGCAGGCAT
>Ga0207797_1000303_pt1 | contig 37486 bp, 31 predicted proteins | sample PRCRCaboRojoPR_6_FD_187275 | JGI IMG/M metagenome (GOLD analysis project Ga0207797, IMG submission 187275) | Marine sediment microbial community from Cabo Rojo, Puerto Rico - PR CR 10% Liquid 1 (SPAdes) | ecosystem: Environmental > Aquatic > Marine > Coastal > Sediment | place: Cabo Rojo, Puerto... | reverse complement strand
GCAAATGCCCTCTCGAACTGGCCGGGTATGAGATCCAGAACCTGCCTATGGCACAGCTCTTCCGCGGAATCGCTCTTCAGTGGCCTACTTCAGCCTTCCAGGAGCTTGTCCCCAGTGTGTGACGCTCCCCTCGGTGAACTCTAGCAGACGACAGGAGATGTGGTATAATCGCGAGCCGTGGATCCTCAATGAGTCCGGGACAGCACGGCAAGAGAATGTTTCACCAAGCACTGAACATCGAACGATCGCCTTCCATCTTCCTGATAGGAATTGCGGTCTTGCTGACCGCGTGCGGAAACGTAATCACGCCAGCGCCTACGCCATTGTTTCCTTCAGAGATGACCCCGACCGAGTCTTCTGACAGACCGATGTACCGACCAACCGGCACACCTGTGCCTCTTCCTCCTCCGGACACAGCGACACCGACGATCACCGCCACACCAGTCGTGCACATCGTGCAGCAGGGAGATACACTCCAAGCGATTGCCTTTGACTATGGCGTGGGCGTGGATGTGCTGCAGAGAGCCAATGGCATCGAGAACCCGCAGCTACTCCAGGTAGGACAGCAGCTCGTCATCCCTCTCAGAGAGGAGTCGGAGGAATCGATGCCAGGCCTGTTGCCGACCCCGACGCCTCAGCCGGTTCAAGTGCAGAATGCTGCCTTCTACAAAACCCCGGTCGGCAGCTTGTGGGGCTTGGGAGAGGTTGCGAATACGACGAATATTACGCTTACCAATGTGCAGGTGAAGGTAACGCTTTTCGACGCGGCCGGCGATCCAGTGACCGAGGACGATATATTTGCCGCGGCAGATCTTGTCCCACCGGGAGCGAGTTCGCCCTTCGGTCTCCTGTTCACCACGGCGCCGGATTGGGCCAGCTATCAGATGACCGTGGTGCGGGCAGATGGAGCTGGCGGGCTTGCCGACGCTTACGTACCCATGTCGGTGATCGAGGTCGATGGCGGTCCCGCGGAGTCACAGTTCAGGGTGAACGGCATAATGAAGCATGTCGGCACGGCGACTGCCAAGTCAGTGGACATCATTGTAACCACTTACAATGCCCAAGGTGCAGTGACCGGCTTCCGCCAGGAGACAGTCAGCTTTGAGGAAGGGCTGACACCCGGAGCAACGAGCGCTTTCACCGTCTTTCTTACTGCTCACGAAGAATCCCCTGATGACTTTAGCGTCATCGCGCTGGGACGCGTCTCAGGGACGTGATATTATCGGGAGGTCTCTGTTGACGTATCGCGTTCTACGGATCATCGCCTACGCTATCGTGAAACTCACCACGCGCATGGAGCTCGTTGGTGCGGAGAACATCCCTCACGCCCCCCCTTATCTCCTGGTGACGAACCATCTCTCCGCGCTTGATCTGCCTGTGCTCCTTCTTGTCTTTCCCCATACGATCCGAGCCTTTGCTGCGAGCAAGCATAAGTCGAACCTGCTCTTCGGCCCGATATTGGAGGCTGCTAGAACCGTATGGGTGCGCCGGGGAGAAGTCGATCGACATGCTCTGCGAGAAGCACTCAATGTACTGAAGCGAGGCGAGGTGCTGGGAGTGGCCCCGGAGGGTACGAGAGCCGACGAGAGCCATGCGCTTCAAGAGGCCAAAGCGGGAGCAGCTTACATCGCTACCCGCGCTGATGTGCCGATTGTGCCAGTGGGACTCGCTGGTACGGAGAAGATCAAGGATAACCTTCTCGGTCTCCGCCGCACCTCGGTGCGCGTTGCTGTTGGGGAGCCCTTCCACCTACCGGAAAGCGGTCACGTGCGGGGAAAGAAGTTGCTCGAGTACACAGATCTCATCATGCAGCGCATCGCCGAACTTCTTCCTATGAAGTACCGCGGCGTCTACGCAGGAGAACGCGGGGACTACAGCGGATAGGAACAGACTTCCTACTCAGCCAGGGGCAGCCAGACGATGAAGGTACTGCCCCCGTCAACCTCGCTTTCCACTGTCACCCGGCCACCGTGTAGCTCCACAATCTCCTTTACGATAGCTAACCCCAGACCCGTCCCGGAGATCTGCATCGTCTGAGGTTTTTCGCCCCGGAAGAATCGGTCAAAAACGTACGGGAGTTCATCTTCCGGAATGCCCATGCCAGTGTCGGTCACCGTGATGGTGGCCCAGTCGCGGCCTTTCGCTTCTGTTCTTCCGCTCGAGACCGTTATCGTCCCCCCTGGAGGGGTATAGCGGATGGCGTTGTTGATCAGGTTATCCAGAACTTGCATCATGCGATTTGTATCCACCAACGACGCTAGCTTCGCTTCCGTCGAGCGATGTATTAGTGTCAGACCTTCCTTCTGAGCTCTTGTCTGGTGATTGGCAACGACGGCCTCAGTTAGCTCCTCCAGATTAGTCAGATCCCGCTTGACGTTCAGGCGACCTGCATCGACCCGAGAGATTTCCAGGATGTCTTCTACCAGGTCTGCCTGATGGTTTGCCTCCTGTGCCAATGGTTCCAGATACTCTCGCCATCTCTCCGGCTGCTTGAGCATTAGGTGTGCAAACAGCTTGATCGTCGCAATTGGAGTACGAAGCTCATGGGAGACGTTGGAGACAAAACGAGACTTCATACGATCCAAAGCCTTCAAGTGACTGATATCATGGATCGCGACGACCGCCGTCGCCTCCTTGACGCCCGGTTCACTGATTCTGGCAGCCTTCAACTGGAGATCCAGTCCGGTCAGTTCAAGTACTCGTTCCGGGTTCTCGTCTGCACGCTCACCGAGACGCCGCACCGTCTCACGTAACAAGGCTGCTTCTTCTGGTGAGAGGGACTTAGTGAGCCAATCGCGGGCAACTGGGTTTGCCAAGACGAGCTCGCCCTCAGGTCCAGTCACCACAATGCCATTGACAGTGCTGTCGAGGATCGCCTCCAATCGAGCGTACTGAGCCCGCAGCTGGGCTGTGCGTTCCGTCACCCGCTCTTCCAGGGTTTCCGCATGCTCACGCAGTCTCTCGTAGAGATGAGCATTCTCTATGGCAGTTGCAGCGTGGCTGGCGAACGTCTCCAGCCGTCTTGCATCGTCGGCATTGAACTGACCGGGCTGGGTGCTATCCACGTTTAGGAATCCAACGATTGTACCGCCAAGTTGGATGGGAGCTGCAACGTAGGACTGAAGCCATTCCCATCCTTCTTGTGGAATCCAGTCGTCTTCCGTCGCTGTCTCTGGAATCACGATCGGTCGGCCGGTTTCCGACATTCTTCTCAAGGTGGGATACTCTGAGACACGAAGGACAGAGGTACCCGCCTCGTCAGCCACTCCTGTCTTCTCGTATCCTCGCCACCGTACGATACGGGCTTGCCCCCCGCGGATTAGCATAATATTGAATGTATCGCCAGAGACGACCCGCTCTACCTGCTCAAGAATGCGATCAAGGACTTGTTCCAGGTTCAAGGTGCTGCTTACAGCAGCCGCAGCTTCCTCTAGAGCCTCGGAGAGCTGTCGCTGTTTTCTCTCGGCTTCGAATAACTGGGCATTCTCGATTCCCATACTAAGCTGACCGGCGACAGCGGTATAGAAAGCCAGATCCTCCTCGTCGAAAGCGTCTACTTCACTGTTTTCCAGATCGAGTACCGCGACGACTTCATCACCACTCTTGACCGGAACGGCCAGCTCGGAGCGGATCGCCTCGTCGGCAGACGCGTACTGAGCAGCCTCGCGCACATCCGGCAAGATCACGGACTCCCCGGTTTGATAGACGAGCCCAGTTAGACATTGATCAACCGGGAAGCGGTATCCGTCCTCAGGAGGATCGAAGCCGAGCATGTTCGGGTAGCTTCTCATGAATGTGCCGTTCTCATCCGGCAGCATGAAGCCGAGATATTCGCAATTCATCGCACGATCCAAGATCTCAATCGTTCGGTTGAGCACCTGCTCGAAGTTGAGCGTGGATGCTGCCGCGGACATCGTCTCGCGCAGAACCTCCGTCCGGGCTAGTTGCTGCACCGTCTCGTGGTGTAGCTGGGCGTTCTCCACAGCAACGGCGGCTTGAGCAGCGAACGCTTCAGCCAGCCGAGTGTGTTTCTGCGTGTAGAACCCTGACTCCTGTTTGTCCAGGGCGATCATCCCAATCAATCGGTCACCAACCAGCATTGGCACCCCCAGCCAGGAGTGGATGCCCGCTGGAGCGTGGGGGTCGCGACGAAACTCCTCGTAGAGCCGAGAGGCATCCTCGACGACGACAGGGGAGCGACTCTGCACGACCTCCCGATTGGGGTTCCCCTGAGCGGTGGGATCAAAGGTGATTCCTAGCAATCTATCGAGGTTCGGAAAACCCCGTCCCCCGACAATCTCCAACTGACCGTCGCGGAGTAACTGCACGGATGCAGTATCGTAGGGTACAACGCGCTGTAGTTGAGCCAAGACCCGCGCAACGACCTCATCCCGATCTAAAGCAGTCGTCAGAGCGAGCGCTGCTTCTCGCAGCGTCTCCTGCTCCAGTGCGCGATCCCGTGCCTCGTCGTAGAGTCTAGCATTCCGGATGGCAATGGCAGCCTGGTCCGCCAGCAGTTCAAGAACCCAGAGTTCGTCATCCGTAAACCTGTGGGGCTGGTGAAACGCGACGTTCATCACCCCTTGAACCTCTCCTCCGATGGTGAGTGGCAGGCCCACGATAGCCCCGCTCCAAACCGTATCTTCGTAGAGGGGGTGGCTCGTCACATCGGGGACGACAATTCGTTCGCCTCGTCGAGCCACGGTGTAGGTCAAGCCGTGCGGTCTGGGCTCGCTGAACGGCTCCCTCTGGTGTTCGTCGTTCCACAGCGCAGCCCCAAACTCTAGCTTCTCACCGTCGTAGAGGAAGACGTGAGCATCATCGCCCGAGACCATGCTAAGGGTACTCTCCAAGATTGCTTCCAGAACCGGCTCGAGCTCCAGCCTGGAGGTCAGCTCCAGACTCGCCTGACGGATAGCGCGAAGCTCGGCGACGCGCTGGCTAGCGACCTCGAACAACCGGGCGTTTTCAATCGCGGCGGCCACATGGCCTGCCAATGCCTCCATAGCCATCACGTCATGCTCGTCGAAAGCCTCGAGTTGTCGACTCTGTAGATCCAACACGCCGATCACTTTGCCACGATACATAAGCGGGACGTCAAGCTCCGAAGCCGTTTCGGACAGGAATGCTGGGAAATAGCGTGACTCCTTGCGCACATCGTTTGCCAGGACAGTCTCTCCTGACGAAGCTGCCCACCCTATCATGCCTTCTCCGATGCCTTGCCTGAATCCAAGAGGGATCTTGCCGGAAGCCCCCCCGGCATATGCTCCGAAGAATAACTCGTTGGTATCCTCATCTAGCAGCATAATCGCTGTATGATAATAGCCGAAGGCTTCACTGATCAGTTCAACAGTCCGTTCTAACACCTCGTCCAGTTCGAGTGTCGAGGTTATGCTTCCAGCGACCCGTGACACCGCCGTCAGCTGAGCTGACCGCTTCCGCTCGGCTTCAAAGAGACGGGCATTTTCAATGGCAGTCGCAATCTGGGTGCTGAGCGTCTCGCCGGTGGTCACGTCCAGCTCATCGAAGGCATTGAGCTCATCCTCCTGTAGATCGAGCACGCCGATCACTCTATCCCCACTGGTGATCGGCACCACCAGTTCCGACCTGGTGTCCTCCGTCGCCTTGCGGACGTAATGGGGATTGGTGCCCACATCGTTGCTGAGCTGCGTCTCACCGGTGACCGCCGCGTACCCGGTCATCCCTTCACCTACGGCCAACGAAAGGTCGTGAGGGAGCAGGTCGGAATAAGCGCCGGCTATCGACTGCATCACCAGATGCTCAGCCGTCTCATCCAATAGAAACAGTATCACATTGTGGTAATCAAAGGCCTCGTGCACGATGGAGACGATGGTCGCTAGCAGCACATCGGGTTCCAGCTCGCCACTTACGTGTCTCCCCACGTCGGAGATGAGGGCCGCTTGAGTCGCTCGCCGCCGGGCTTCTTCATGTAATCGAGCCTGTTCCACAGCGCCCCCTATCTGGTCGGCGATGGTGGACAGAAGTTGCTGCTCTTCCTCGCCGTACGCAAAGGGACGATAGGCCTGCACGGACATGACTCCCGTGATTCGCGCACCGGTTCGCATTGGGACGCCAAGCCACGAGCGAGAGATCTTCTCCGTGCCCCATGTTTCCGCCGGGGGTAGCTGGTCTTGCTCGTGCTCAAAGTCACGGATGAGGAGCGGCTCCCCTTTGGTGACTACAGAGGCCGTAAGCCCCGGTTCCAGAGTCCGTCGCCAGGGCTGCGCACGCACACCCTCGTCGACGGAGAGGCGAAAATCGAGCTCATTGGATTGCGCATCGTAAAGAGCGATGAAAAAGGCATCAGCCTCGAAAATAGCATCGATCTCCTGATACGCCGCTTCTATTAGATCATCCAAACGGAGCGACGTGCTGGCTGCCCGAGCGACCCGATTGACCGAAGCAAGTCGGCTGGCCCGCTGCTGTGTCTCCTCATGTAAGCGAGCGTTGCGAATAGCAGTGGCGGCTTGACTGGCGAAGATTGTCAATAGGTCCAGATGTGATTCATCAAAGGCCTCGAATCGCGTCACGTTGTCCAGCGTCAGAGTCCCAATTGTCTCACCGCCAAAGACAAGGGGAGCGCATAAAGCGGACTTCTCCTCGTGCACCTCGGCCAGATCGATCGGTTTGGTTCGTGGGTCGGTCTTGACGTTTCCAATGATAACCGGCTTCTGATTGGCAAAAACCCAGCCGGTATATCCCTCACCAGGTGCAAAGCGGGCGGCCTCGACCGTCTCCGAGCCGAAGCCCACGCTGGCCCTGACTACCAGTTCCTCCTCTTCTTCGTCCAGCAGGTGAAGCGTCCCTTTGTCTGCAGGTCCGATGGCCTTGATTGCAGCTTCAATCACTCGTCTCAACACTTCGTCGAGATCAAGTGTGGAGACCACATCGCGGCTGATTTCCAGCAAAGAGTTTGTGCTCCGCAGGCGCCTGCGACTCTCCTCATACAAGTGTGCATTCCTCATTGACGTCGCTAGTTGGGTGGCGATAGCTTCGAGGATACGCAGGTCGTCCTCGTCGAACGCGTCTTGCTGAGTGCTCTTAGCACTCAAAACCCCCACAACCGCGCCGTCTACAAAGACCGGCACCGCCAACTCGGACGCCACCCCGGGCGCTAATTCAAAGCGATGAGATACTCGAGTAGGGCTGCCCACTACAACTGGTCTGCCGCTGGCATAGACCTGGCCGACCGGGCTGCCTTCCACGGGAAGGAGTGAGTTCCCGTCTGTGACCTGGAGAGAGCCTATGTGGGATGGATGAACCACCATAGACTCCCTCGAATCGATCGGCCTCGCGAAGCTCAGGTCTTCGATGTCCAGTGTTCGGTGGATGGCTTGCAAGGTTCTCGTCAGCATATCATCGAAGTCAAGGGTGGACCCGGCTGCGGACATCGCCGCTTGCAGTGCCCGTGTCTCCGCCAGGCGATGGAGCGCCTCTTCGTAAAGCCGCGCATTCTCGATCGCGATAGTCGCCTGGTTGGCAAAGAGGGTCGCCAGCCAGATATCGTTTTCCTCGAAGCATCTATCCTGGGCGACAGTGCCGAAGCAAAGCGTGCCAATGACCTGGTCGCCGCGCTTGAGAGGCACGCTTAGCGAAGCGGCTAAATCTTCATCCTCCCAATGCGGTGATCGTCGCTTCCAGTGTCGGTAGTTCTCTACCGCCAGTGGCTCTCCACTCTCAAGCACTGTCCCGGCGGCTCCCTCCCCAGGAGCCAGGTGCTCGCCGGTATGATCTCTCCCATATCCATAGCTGACCGTTTGAACCAGGTCACCTCGTTGGTCATCAACGAGGTAGAGACTCCCCCCTTTGGCACCCAGTAAGCTACAGCCTCGCTCCACGACATCGTGCAGTAACTCATCCAGGTCAAGTTGGGCTGTGATCGCCAGGGAGATCTCTTGCAACGCCTCAAGTTGGCGCGTATGTTCCTTCAGCGCCGCTTCCGACTGCTTGCGCTCGGTAACGTCGCGAACAACAGCAAGGTCGGCTGGCTTCCCTTGGTAGGTCGTAATACCTGCATTGATCTCTACGTGAACAGCTTCACCGTCGAAGCGCCGAAGCTTCGCTTCGTAGATCGATTTGACCTTCCCTCCCCGCATTCGCTGCTCGTACCGATCAACCACTTTGGCACGATCATTCGCATGGACATATTGGTTAAAAGGAGAGCCAACCAGATCCTGAACGGTACAGCCCAGGATTTCCGCCAAGCGAGGGTTAGCGTACTTTAGTCGCTCGCCTTGAATAATGGCGATACCGTCGTTCGCCCGTTCGACGACGTTCCGGTACATCTCCTCACTCTCCCGCAGCTTTCCCTCCATACGATGCCGGTACAGGGCCATCTCCACCATCGAATAGAGCTCTCTGCGGTTGAAGGGCTTCGAGAGGTATCCGAACGGATTGACTCTCTCGGAGCGTTTCAGTGTCTCCTCGTCGTCTGGGGCAATGAGATAGATTGCAGGAATGTCGGAGCTCCCAAGCATTCTCTCAGCTGCTTCCAGATCGTCCGCCCCGCCCAGTAACTCCGTATCTATCAGCGCCAGGTCTGGCTCCATCTCCCGGGCTTTCTGGACGGCTTCCTCACCGGTCCGAGCAACACCCACCACCTCGTAGCCGCCGCTTTCCAAATGCTTTGTCGCATTTAAAGCGACGTCCCTTTCGTCCTCAACAACCAGAATCTTGGCCTTGCTCATGCTGAAGATCATATTTACAGCTAACCGCAGCTCGCCAATTTCACTGCCTCGACCGCCAAATCGAGAAGACTAACCATAAGCCGAGCATACTGACGCCTATGAATCCGGCAACGACCAGGACTGAGACCAGACCGCGCTCCTCGACCAGGTTGAATGCAGGGATGATCAGCGCCAGTCCAACAATCAACGCAGCCAAGAGAACACTCAGTGAGATGCGGTTCGCCGACCGATCCAAACGGTTTAGTGCTCGGTCCAGACCCTTATGCTCAAGGGTCACCTCGAACTCTCCGCGCTCGGCCCTGGTAAGAAGTTGGGTGCCGACTCGCGGCAGCAGCCCCAATAGATCGCTCCAATCGCCCGCCGTCTTGATCAGCGTGGGGCCCAAGTTACGAGGAAGTGCTATCCTAAACAGGAAGCGGCTGATAAACGGCCTTGAAAAGGCAATGAAGTCGAAATCAGGGTCCAACTTCAGGCCCACGCCTTCGAGCATCGCTAGCGTTTTGCCCAGCAGCCACAGCTGTGACGGCAGGCGGAGGTGGTGGCGGAATGCGATAGGCGTGACATCCCGCATGACGTCTTGGGCCTTGATAGCCTTCAACGGTAGACCGTAGTACTTGCGCAGCAGACGCGCCAAATCCTGCTCGAGGGCAATTCGATCAACGCTTTCGACGGTCGCTCCCATGCGAATCAGTTGATCGACAATGCTCTCTTCATCCATCTGAATGGCGTCGACGTACAGACGGGTCAAGTCAGCACGCATTCGATAGCTCAGATGGCCTACCATCCCGAAGTCCATCGCTCCGATTACTTCCCCTGGCATGATGATGAAGTTGCCAGGATGGGGATCGGCATGGAAGAAGCCATCTTCAAGGACTTCCTTGACGACCATCCTCGCCGCGTGAAGTGCGATCTGGCGGCGATCGTAACCCGCTTTGTCCAGGGCATCAATATCGTCGATCTTGATGCCTCGAATCCGCTCCATAACCAGCACACGTCGGGTCGTGAAATCCCAATGGATCTCGGGCACATAAAGGTAAGGATCGTTAACGAAGTTCTCACGGAATCGGTCTGCGTTGTGGCCCTCACGATAGAAATCCAGCTCCATACGGAGGGTTGTAGCGAACCCTCTCGCAATCTGCGGTAAATCGTAGAGCCTCGCCAATTGGACCCGGTCTTCGAGCAGCTGCGCGACGTCTTGCAGGATTTCTAGATCGACCTCGATGGTCTCCTCAATGCCCGGTCGCTGTACCTTGACGACGACATCGCTCCCATCGTGCAATCTTGCCGGGTGGACCTGTGCTAATGAAGCAGCAGCGATGGGTTCGCGCCCAATTCTGGCAAACAGTTCGTCGGTCGTCGCTCCCAGTTCAGTTTCGATCCGTTCGTGAACGGGGTCCCAGGGCCCCGGGGGAACAGTATCCTGGAGTTTAGCCAGCTCAGTGATGTAAGCAGGGGGAATAAGATCCGGGCGCGTGCTGAGTACCTGCCCTAGCTTAATGAAGGTCGGTCCCAGCTCCTGCAGAGCCAGGCGCAGTCGCTGCGGGGCCCCGAGGGGCGGAGCCTCTTCGCGCCATTGGCGTACCAGTCGACGGGGTAAATCCAAGTACGGCTGCAGCTCTAACAGATCGACCAACTCACCGAGGCCGTGGCGAATAAGGACCTGAGCGATCTCCTGATAGCGCCGCAGATGGCGAATCGTGCGTTGGGGGCCTCTTACCATTCTCCTGCCACGTTTCCTACTTAGTGAACCAGGGAAGCTCTCGAAAGTCCCCTTGTGGGGACCCGTTCCTTCACACCGAGCAACCAAGACATGCTGAAGCCACTGCCGGACATAGGTCTACCAGCAAAGCACAAGGCGGGACAGCCACAAGACAGGCCCTCCCGCCCGTATCTCACCCACACCCCCTGGCTACGCCCGCGATGTGCTCAACAGCTCCTGGATGCTCGGCAGCGCCTCGACAGCCGCCCGCTCTCCGGCAGCGATCGTGTCGCCAGCTTGAGAGAAGCCAACGAGGACGCTCACCCCTGGTGGAATCTCGGGACGAATGACCACCTCGGGAGCAGCTTCCTCCAGGCGGCGTCGATTGATGTCTTTCATCATCACATCGAGCGAACGAAGCATCACCTCGAAGGTGCTGGCTAGTCCGTCAAGGACGTAGCGGCGCTGGCGCAACCGCTGAATCATCGCTGAGAAGGTACTGTTCCCCGCTACGACGTCCACGGCGATAACAATGTCGGCCCCCATCTCCCGTACGACATCGGCAGGGACGTTGTCCAGGAGCCCCCCGTCCACGAGCAACTGGCCCTCGCGCTCCACAGGTTTGAAGAGCCCGGGCAGAGCGATGGTCGCCCGCACAGCCTCAGCGACCCGGCCCTCGTCCAGGGTCACCGCCTCGCTGCTCTCCAGGTCAACGGCGATCAGTTTCAGGGGACACCGCAGGTTGTCAAAAGTGCATTGCCCCAGCTGATCGCTCAGATACTCGATAATCTTCTGCCCTTCAAAGAGACCTCGACGCGGAAGGGTCGGATCAGCGAGGGACAACAACTGGCGTGGGCTGGCCATCTTCAATGCCTCCTGCTCCAGGACTTCTGGCGTCAACCCGGCGGCGTATGCTGCAGCGACGATGCCCCCCATACTCGTCCCCGCCAGCAGGTCGATTGAGATACCTTGGCGCTCCAACACTTTGAGCACACCGATATGAGCCAGCCCTCGCGCTCCCCCTCCACTGAGCGCCAGACCTATTTGGGGAACGGGACGGTCTTCCATGACGACGTGCCCCTTGGCTCACCCCCCGGTCGGCTCAGTCATTCTCTTGTGAAGGAATCTCCTCGGACAACTGCTCGACGCTCTCTATCAGGCTATCGACCTTACGACCCAGCTCCTCGAACTCCTTACGCGTAACGGGTCTTACTTGATCCACTTCCTGGCGGATCAGCTGGCGTAGCTCCTCCCGCTCCTTCTCCCCCTTGGTGACCAGGGCATCGACCAGTTTTCGAGCCTCCTCGGGCTCGACTTCCTCCTCCTCTACCAGCTCATTGACAGCCTCAGTCACCTTGTCACGCGTCAAGCTCCAGGCACCTAATCCCATGAGTAACGCCTTCTCGACTATGTTCGTCATCCTCCTTACCTCCGTACACTTCAAGTGTTAAATGGTGGGCAACGACGCCCACTCGTTCAATGGGCCTTCGGTGAGAGTATGGTCTATCTGCAAACAATTATACCGCCCCTCAGTAGGCGGTCAAGCCATAGCCTTGACGAGACCCTCTGCCGTCTGTACAATGTCGCGCATGAACGATACTCCGATTATCACACTCACGACTGATTTCGGCCTCGCCGACGCCTACGTCGGCGCGATGAAGGGGATAATGCTCGACATTGCCTCTGATGCACGCTTGGTGGACGTCACACACCAGATCGCATCCCAGGATGTCCAAGAGACAGCCTACGTGCTCTACACCGTCTATAGGTTCTTCCCCTCAGACACTGTGCACTTGGTCGTTGTGGATCCGGGTGTCGGGAGCGCCCGTCGCCCAATTGCCGCCCGTACACCCTGCGGGTCCTTCGTGGGACCTGATAATGGCGTCTTCAGCTACGTTATGGCCGAACAGCCCGTTGGCGCAGTGGTGGAGCTGGCTAATCCGCGCTATCGTCGCGCCCAGATCAGCCAGACCTTTCACGGGCGAGATATCTTTGCACCTGCTGCCGCTCACCTGGCGACCGGCATTCCGATCCACCAGCTCGGGCCCTCAGTCTCCGACCCGGTCACCTTACCCCTCCCACGACTGCGAGTCAGTCCCGGTATCGTCAACGGTGACGTCCTCCATATCGACCACTTTGGAAACGTTGTCACGAGTATTGGCCGCCTTGTCTGGGAGGCTGAGATGCTAATGCTGGAACCAGCCTTCAGAAGAACAGGTGCGCCGCAGGCGTCCTTCCGGGCGGATGAGGCATCCGTTATAGCAGCAGGGCGAGAGATTCAGGGCGTCCACCGCACCTATGCCGAGGTCGAGCCAGGCGGCACGTTAGCTCTGGTAGGAAGCACCGGGCATCTGGAGATCGCAATGCGCGAAGGAAGTGGTGCCACAGCGCTGGGCCTTCAGGTGGGCGACCCGGTGGAGCTTCGATGGTAGCAAAGCGCTCCTTCTACCGTCTTCAGTGGATTCTTCGCTTATGAATCGCGGGCAAGTGGACCGCGTGACCATTGGCGATGATCAGCGCTTGTCGTCGCCAGACATTGCCCAGACCATCGTCAATCAGTGCCGTGTTGAGAATGGCATGGGGAATGGTGATTCCCTCGCGAACGGTGACGCCAAACGTGATGCTTACCGGGAGGGCGGCAGACACCTGCCCCGTCCAGGTGATCACGCCCCCCGTCTCACCGTAGCTCCCCGCTGAGGCCCAGAGGTCCCCACGATAATTCAACTCGGCAGGCAGCGTATCCGTCACCCGAGCACTCTGCAGCTCATGTCCTGGGTTTCGCAGTACGATGGTGTATGTCACGAGATCGCCCGGACCGGGGAGGGTCGGTTCCACATCTTTGCTGGAGCTCCGAAGCGTCCCCTGCAGCGGACCTCCACCAGTCCGTTGGTAGTTTCCCCGGCCCGTGCCCCATAGAAGCCGGGCGTTCTCGGTGCCGGGCAAATCATAGGCGACGAAACCCGAATGAGCCGTATTCAAGACTACCTCCAGATCCGGGTCCGCGTCGATGTTCGCCAGGGTTGGAGCGGCCAGGGCCCCGTTCCAGTCGGAGCCACCGTACGGTGCCGGAAGGCTCACCTCGTGGACAGGAATGCCCCGATGATCCAGAATGTGAAGTCTGCCAGTTAGACCGGTATCTTTCTCGGTCCACGAAGCGAATACTACTTCTGCATAACCGTCCCCATTCAGATCTGCTACTGCGGGCTCCGAGGCGAAGCGATAGGGACCCCCGGTGTAGATGGCGTAGGGCCAGCTATGATGCTCCGTCTTGTCCAACCAGAAGGCATGCATCCTACCGTCGTACGAAGGATACAGAATCTCCAGATTGCCGTCGCTGTCCAGATCAACTGTCACAGGACTTGGCTGCACACTCTCAATGGTGTGATAGTCCTGGATTAACGGCGCGCCAGTATCCACCGGTAGGACCGACCAATCAAAACCGCCCGTGTCAAAGCGACTGCGGTCGGCATTGAAGATGTATGGCCCGTTGTAGAGGTCAGTGTATGGCCTGGTACTGCAATCATGCACGTCGCCAATGACAACCACTTCCGTGCGGCCATCCCCATTCACATCTACGATGTTCGCCGGCCCGTTGGCGAAGTTCGCCCGCGTGGTCGGCTCGGTGGAGCAGGGGCCCCAGCCACGCGTCTCGTAGACAAGGTCCACATAGGCTGGCACCTCGCCCCAGCGGTCCATGTCGTGATCTGGGTGATCGTGGTACATCTCGTGTGTTGATATCTGAGCACCATCCGGCTCGTACGCGCAGATGGTGATGGTGTCGGAGGGAACGACTATCTCAGGCCGACCGTCACCATCTAGATCGCCCAGCCCGATGGTATCGTTGTACAGACCAGCAGCAGAGCCCTCGCCGGTCAACTGTGGCCAGCCGGCGCGGACACTGCCAGTGTGCTCAAAGACCCAGACGTTGGTGCTGTCCAAACGTGCCCGACCAGCGACGACCTCCATATCTCCGTCTCCGTCCAGGTCACCCACGGCCAGGGAGCGAAACTCGCGATCAGCGGGGCGCTGAGGCCAGCCTGCTTCGTGGTCTCCCTCGTGATTGTAGATCGAGATATAGCCGCCTCCTTGCGCAATGACGATCTCCTGGTCACCGTTGTCGTCCACATCGGCAACAACGATCCCGGGCCAGATCCGGTTGCCGGGTGTTTCGATCCTTCTTTCCAAGGAGCCAGTCTCACCGTCGAGGATGAAGAGGCTATATGCGCCTCCGATAACCTCTACCGATCCATCGCCATCGAGATCAGCCACGGCGGGGGAGGAATACCAACCCGTCTCACACCATGAGCGGTAGCAGCCACCGTGCTGCCACTTAAGGACGGGGGGCTGTAGAGGGTGAGCAACCGCTAAGTTGGTTGCAGAGAAGCAGTCGCCACGACCCGTAGGAAGGAGCAAGGCAAAGAGGATCAGAACAACGGATAGCGTTCTCTTTTTTATCGGTTTCGCCCTTCGATGATCGAACGGCTCGCTATCGCTATTCCAGGCCACATTCAGCGGCCAATCCACCTTTCTGCAATGAATGGAGCACGTGCTCCGCGGTCAGAGGGAACTCGTCGATCCAAACGCCGGTCGCATCGTGAATAGCGGCAACGAGCGCCGGAGCCAGAGGAATGAAGGGCATCTCTCCCATGCCCCGCCCCCCCCACGGCCCGCGCGGATCCGCCTCCTCGAGAATAACCGTCTCAACACGCTCTGGTACGTCGGCGATGGTGGGGATGAGGTAGGTGCTGAGGTGTGGTGTCAGGACGCGGCCTTCTCTGGTGATGAAATTCTCACAGGTAGACCAGCCCACCGCCTGCACAACCCCACCTTCGACCTGCCCCTCGACCTGCTCCGGGTTGATGGCTTTGCCCACGTCGTCGGCGCACACCACACGTCGGATGTCAAGTTCGCCGGTTTCAATGTCTACGGCGACGTCCACCGCTTGTGCCACATAGCCATAGGCAAAGTTGGGCAATCCTTCGCCAGTCTCCGGTTCAAAAGGCGTGGTCTCCGGGGCCAGGTACGTGTGCTCCTCAATAGCGGGTCGCTCGCCGGCTTGCCAGCGCGCCAGAACCGCGGCCGCTGTCTCCCTAATCGCGTTGCCCGCCATGAAAGTCGTGCGGGATGCCGACGTGGAGCCGGAGCTGCCCGGGCTTGTCGCGGTATCGGAGGGCTCCAGGCGCACTTTCTCCAGGGCCACGCCGAGCGCCTCGGCCGCCATCTGCTGGATAACCGTATGCGCGCCTTGTCCAACGTCGGCGCTACCGATGTAGACGGTGGCTCGCTCGATCTCCTCTTCTCCTCTTAGCTCGATCTTTGCCCAGCAGTTCTCTTGATAGCCAAACGAGAACCCCACGTTCTTGAAACCAACCGCGAGCCCAACGCCACTCCGTATGGCTTCACCACGCTTACCAGATATCGGCTTCGCTTTCGGCGAGGGCTTCTGCCATCCCTCCTCCGTCATCTGCCATCCGGCGACCTGCGCGCACCGCCGGGTGGCCTCTTTCAGACTGACGCCCCCGGGAAGTGGTGTGCCTGTCGTGGTCAGAGTCTCATCTCGCAGGAGGTTCTTCATCCGTAGCTCTACCGGGTCCATCCCCAACGCTTCTGCCAACTTATTCATCTGCATCTCGGCGGCGAAAATGCCCTGCGGCGCACCGAAGCCCCGCATGGCACCGCTGGGCGGATTGTTCGTATAGACGCCGTCCACGTCGACCTTCGCATTGGGGAACTCATAAGGCCCGGTGCAGGTGATCGTCGTGTTGCCCAGAACTTTGTTGGTCGTGTAACAATAGGCCCCGCCGTCAGCTACGACGTCAACTTCTGCAGCGACCAACTTCCCTTCCCGGGTGGCACCCCACCTACAGCGGAGCCACATAGGATGCCGCTTGCAGTGCCCTCGGATCGATTCCTCGCGGCTCCACGTGACCTTGACCGGACGTTGGAGACGATGAGCCGCCAGCGCCAGGACGATCTGCACCGACATATCCTCGCGCCCGCCGAATGCGCCGCCGATGGCGGGGTAGATCACGCGCACTTCCTCCGGCGGGATGTCAAGCGCGTGCGCGATCTGGTGCTGGTCCTCCCAGGTCCATTGGCCGGCCACCACCACCGTCACGCGGCCCTCCCCGTCGACGTAACCCAATCCAGCCTCGGGTTGGAGATAGGCATGCTCCTGCGCCGGTGTAAAGTACTCGCCTTCGACGATCACGTCTGCCACTTCCCATCCCGCCTCCATGTCCCCCTTGCGTATCTGGTGGTGCGAGATGATGTTCCCCTCCGTCGTCAGCTCCGGGTGAAGTTCACTGGGTTTTCGGTCAGGATGGAGCTGAGGCGCATCGGGCTTGAGAGCTTCAAAAGGATCGGTGACCACCGGGAGATCCTCGTATTCGACTTGGATCAGGTCGCGAGCGCGGGCAGCGGCGGTCCTGGTCTCCGCGACGACGAGAGCCACCTGATCTCCTACAAAGCGTACCACATCGGCCCCGGGGTTATGAGATCCTGGCCCGCAAAGCACTGGCTGATCCCGTGTCTGCAGCCCGTACTCGTTCACGGGGACATCCTTAGCGGTGAAGATCGCCTCTACGCCCGGCACGTCTGCTGCTGCCGAGGTGTCGATACTCAAAACCCGGGCATGGGGGCGCCCGGCAAAGAGGATCTTGGCATGGAGCATATCCTCCATCATGAAATCGCCGGGATACTTCGCTTCACCGGTGACCTTCGCGCGAGCGTCCACCCGGGTAACAGGCTGTCCAACGAGGTTAGCCATAGGGACTCCTTCCTGTCGTGCTTCTCAGCCTCTCGTCTCCAACGTTAGGATTCGGCGCAAGATGGCCACGGTACCGGCGTACGTCGAATCTACCCCAAAGTAAGAGAGACGCTGTGCGCCCAGATTCTTCCCTTTGCTCAACGGAGTATCCGAAGCATAGTGAATGATGCCCAGATCGAACGGTACCGTATCGGCGTATAGTGTCACGATCTCATTCGTGGGATGGCGCGTCGGCCGCACCGCTTCGTATACGGCCGAGAGGTATGGTCCCGCCTCCATCTCAATATCTGTGTATCCTTCACGGTAGAAGACGTCCATATACCGCTCATTCTGGAGAAAGGTTCCTCGTACGCTGATGGACTTCTGATTGTCCAGGGTGGTGCCATATACCAGGTAGGGCGCCACATCCGCGGCGGTAAAGCAGTTATTGTACAAGTACGTATTGCGCGAATGCTCGTCGTGCACCACGTACGGAATCATGACATCCCCGATACGACCGTTTAGGGTGGCTGCCTTACCCAGGACGTAGGTGCCGCGCAGCGCATCGACGCTGGTCGCTACTTGCGATAGGATATGATACGCGCCCATTCCCAATGGATAATCGATGTTGACGATGACCGCATCGCTCTGGGCTAGACTGTCGAGATTTGGCATCTGGAGACGAGGGTCGAACCAGTCAGGACGTAACCGGGATATCTCGATTACCTGCGCTTCCACGTCGAAGACGTGATGGCTGTCGATGTGCTTCACACCACAGAGGGATTCCTCATCTTCTCGTTGGTCCCATATATCTTCACCGCGTCGCGCTGACATAAAATCCCGCAGCGCGAAGTAGAGTAGGTTCTCGCGCCACGATGGAACTTCCCCCCGGCGAATCCGAGAATACTCCTCCAGCAACGCATCCTCTCCTTCCTCCCCGAGGAAGCTCAGGAGCTCCTCTGCGTGGCGTAGGGCAAAACCCGATAGCAGGTTGACCACACTGTGCACGTTGCTGGAGATGAAATAAACTGGCCTTTCGCTCAGGTCGACGGGCGATCGGTCCGCGACGAAATCCCACCAACGGTGTGTGGCCTTACGATAGTCAACCCGCGATCCAGCCAGGAGGCGCACGGCAAAGCGTTTCGGCTCGCGTCCCACCTCTCGGAGGAGGGTGGGGAACTCATCGTCCCATATCGATTCCAGGCGCTCGATGTCTTCCGGGTTGAGCGCCAGTACCTCAGAAACCTCTTGGCGCACATCCTGCCATCTAGGATCACCGGTATCACAATGTGCTTCCAGCTTGTCCGACAAGGGATGTCCGCGCAGCCGCTGGTGCATCTTGTTCCACTCGATCTGGAACGCAGTCAGCATCGGGATAAGGTCGTCGATGTCAGAGACGCTGGCGATGAAGACGGCCATCGTCTCGTGGCCGTCAAAAAACGTACGACGGCGCCGACCGGGCGCGCTGACCGACTCCCATTGTTCGACGTCGGCGTATCCTCGCCGGGCAAAGACGCGCTCCGACTGCCCCATCACGATCACCCTGGTCTGACGGACGCGGTGCGGAAGCCGCAGCGAGCAGTAGATGAGCACGGCGGCGTCCGGCTCCTCATCGCGAGCCTTGACGTGGAGCGATGAGTTCATGCCCAGATGGGATTCCACAAACGAGCGCACCTGTACCTCATCCGTGGTGCGGAGGAGGGAGTAGTAGGTCCGCATGTAGAGCGATATCTCTTCGCTCCCGGTGGTGGGGACAGTTCGTTCCATGATCAGCCGTCAGCACTCAGTCGAGAAGAACCCTCAGTCTCGTCAATCCCCGCATGGTATGAGCTCCCGGCGAAGGACGCCTCCGTCAATCACCTCCAGTCATTGACCGCTCCCTTCGGCTGCCGTCTCGATAGCTCGTATAATCTTGTAGTACCCTGTGCAACGACAGAGGTTACCGCTCAACCCGACCTCTATCTGCTCTCGCGTAGGGGACGGGATTTCCTCGAGCAGGCTGGCCCCAGCCATAACGAATCCAGGGGTGCAGTAACCGCATTGAACAGCGCCCTCGTCGATGAAGGCTTGCTGAACCGGGTGAAGCGCATCGCCCTCTTGGAGGCCCTCAACGGTCACGATTTGAGTCCCGTGGGCGCGAGGGGCCGGCGTCAAACAGGCCAGCACTGCGATGCCATCCATCCAGACGGTGCAGGCTCCACATTCACCCTCGCCGCAGCCCTGTTTGGTCCCCGTCAGCCCCACGTCCTCGCGTAGCATATCGAGCAGTGTCTTGCTGTTGGCTCCTTGCACGACGACGTTTTCGCCATTGACCGTGCACTCGATGGGCTCAAGCCCGTCGCGATGGTGGGAAATGGTCTTCCCGGCCAGACGGGGATATGCCCCTTTTGTACCGCCCCACAACTTCGGTGGAGCCTCAGGAAACCCCTCACGCTCGTCGCCCCTGCGGAGGGAAGAGAGCAGCCGACGCACCAGGACCTTGATCGCTTCCTGGCGATAGGTAGCCCCCCCTCGAATATCGTCGATGCAAGAGGTGGCTTTGACAGCCAGCTCCGCCGCCCGTTCCATACTCTCCTCGTCCAGTTCCCTTCCCACAAGTGCGCTCTCAGCCTCGCGGGCCCGGATGACTGTCGGGGCCACACTTCCCATCGTGATCCGAGCCTTGGTGACAGCATCCTCGTCGAAGGTCAGCACCGCAGCCGCGTTGACAACGGAGATCGCATGGATGCGTCGGAGGGCCAATTTCGCGAACGCGCCACGCTGATTCGGTCCTGAGGCCGGGAAGATAACGTCAGTTACCATCTCATTGGGAGACAGAGCCGTCTCACGCACCCCCTGATAGAAATCAGTGAAAGGTAGCCTGCGTTCGCCATCGACGCTGCAGAGCACCAATTGAGCGTCCATAGCCCAAAGCGCTGCGATGGTGTCATTGGCGGGGGACGCCGTGATGAGATTCCCGGCGATTGTGCCACGATTCCGCAGCTGGGGTGTGGCAACGCGCCAACACGCCAGCGCTAATAGATAGCCTCGTTCGAACAACAAACCCGAGGCCACCGCCTGATTGTGGGTCACGGTCGGCCCTATATGGATGCTGCCGTCGTCCATCCATATCTTGTTCAAGCCCCCGATGCGGGTGACGTCGATCAGCACCTCGACGTCTCGAGTGCCTCGCTCTAGCTCGACCATCAGGTCCGTCCCACCGGCGATGATACGAGCTTCCGATCCATGCTCGGCCAGAAGACGCAGAGCGTCCTCAATGCTCGTCGGGGAATAATAGACTTTCCACATTTCCTGTCTCCTGGACTGGAGTGAATTCGACCGATCAGACGTTGTGAATCTCACGGCAAGGTGAACAATCGGTCAATAGCTTGAGAGCTTCTTCCAGAGGCGGACGCTGTGTCTACGTCTATCCAGCAACGCAAGTGGAGAAGCGTAACCCGAGATCAACCGAACCCGAGCCTGCTTTGCAGATGCTCGATAAGTATACCTCCTATCGGAGTCCTGGGCAACCGACTAGGCTATCGATTGCAACCTTATGGACTATAATACGTATAGTAAGATGCCAGATTCTGGAGACATTGACGTTCCGTGGAGTAACGGCGTGACTGAAGAAGAGGAATGGATTAAGGCCGCCCGAGAGGGGGACAAGGCAGCTTTCGGGCACCTGGTGGAGGCCTACCAGACTCCCATCTACAACTTGACCTACCGCATGTTGCATAATCAGTCAGAGGCCGAGGAAGCCGCCCAGGAGGCGTTCATTCGGGCCTATAAGCACCTGAACAGCTACGACCCGGGACGACCATTCAGCTCATGGCTCTTTTCCATCGCTTCGCACTACTGCATCGACCGATTGAGACGTCGACGGATCGACTGGCTGCCGCTCAAGGAGGAGATAGCGGAGCCAGTGCGGCTGGCGACGACCAGCCCGAACCCGGAGACAGTGGCGACGGATCGAGACCGGGAAGCCTGGATTCAAGAGCTGATGAACGCGCTATCCCCCACAGACCGAGCAGCACTGACCCTTCACTATTGGTACGACTGCTCTTACAAGGAAATCGCTGAGGTGTTGAACCTGACGGTCAGCGCGGTGAAGTCAAGGCTCTATCGGGCCCGGCGTACTCTGGCGGAACAGATGGAAGGAGAATCCTATGCGTTGTGAACAAGCCAGGAGGATGATGTCGGCTCGACTGGACGGGTCCCTCGACCCGACCGAGATGTCGCGTCTACGGGACCATATGGCGTCTTGCGCTGCGTGCCAGGTAGAATGGGAGAAGATGGAGGCGCTCGATCAGCTGTTCAAATCAGCGCCGATGCGGGATGCCCCGCCCTATCTGCGCATCCGGGTCACGTCGCGGATCGAGCGACGGGATCGAGCGCGGCGGGCAATCATCGGGGGAATGGCCTTGGCGTTGGGGACGGCGACACTGACGGTATTGGTATTGGCCCCCTTTGCCCTGGGGCTACTCGACAACCTGGGGTTCGGCCCGGCACTGGTAGTGGGTGGCATGGAGACCGTTACGCAATTGCTGGTTCTCCTCGATGCGCTGAGCCGCGCATTGATTGTTCTCCTGGATCAGTTCGCCAGGCCTTTGGCCATACTCGGTATAGGGAGTCTCCTGATGGCCTTGGTGTTGAATGGGTTGTGGATCGTCACGATACGCAGACTCCGCGTTGTTCGCTGACCTAAACAGCAGAGGAGGGAACGGTATGGAAGATAGGGTGCTCCTGAAAAGGCCGGCGGTTCTACTTGCGGCCTTCTCATTACTGATCAGTACGCTGGCGTGTACCATCACCCCGCAGATCCCGGATTTTGACATAAAGGTGCCGACGATAGAGGTGGGAGAGGTGCAAGAGGCGAGACAGAGCATTCCCCTGGCCGGGGCCGAGTCGGCGGACGTCGATATCATCTTTGGTGCGGGGCGGCTTCAGCTGGAAGCCGGCGTTTCGGATACACTGCTGTCTGGCACCTTCCGCTACAACGTCGACCGCTGGACGCCCCAGATCACCCGGGAGGGAGACGATCTTACAATTCGTCAAGGCGGCGATGAGGACAAGTGGGGCATTCCTAGCGGAAACGTGCGCAACCGATGGGAGTTGGAGTTCTCGCCCCAGGTCCCCCTGAACGTGAACATCCGGGCAGGGGCAGGAGAGGGAGAGCTCGACTTCACCAATCTTATGATTCCCGAGCTTGACGTGGACGTTGGCGCAGGAGATTTCGTCTTCCGCTTTGATGCGTCGAATCCTGTCCCGATGGATCATCTCACATTGGATGCCGGGGCTTCGAAGATCGAGATTATTGGCGCTGGGAACGCCAGCCCTGAGACCATGCGGGTACAAGGAGGGGTCGGCGACATCTCCGTCGATCTGACAGGGGCTTGGTCGCGATCGGCCGAGATTACGATCCGGGCCGGTGCCGGGGCGCTTGCCCTGCGCCTGCCCGCTGACGTGGGAGTAGAAGTGGAGACAAAGGGCGGCCTGGCAAACGTCGAAGCGTTCGGACTGCGGCAAATGGGCGGCACGTACACGAATGACGCCTTCGGAGAGACCGAGACCGAGTTAACTATTAATGTCCTGACCGGTGTCGGCAACGTTCGCTTGGTCGAAGAAGGCACCTTAGAATAGCATTGCAGAGGGAGTAAAATGGAAAGGCAAACACTGGTTCTATTGACGCTCTTGCTCCTTGGAGCATTCTTGCTTCCGGCTATGCCGGTGGCAGCATCGAGCCCCCCGCCGGACGACGGGGTCGTCATCTGGAACGAAGACTACGTGCTCGCCGCGGGGGAAGAGCTGGACGGAGACTTGATCGTCTTCAATGGTGACGCAACCCTCGAATCCGAAAGTCGGATCAGGGGGAGCGCCATCATCTGGAGCGGGGATGCCGAGGTCAACGGGACAATTGAGGAGAGCTTGGTCGTTACAAATGGGGATGTCCGTTTAGGCGAAGACGCCCTCGTCCAGGGGGACGTCGTGTGCAGCTGGAACTGCGATTTCGAGCGGGAGGCAAGCGCCCGGATCGAGGGGGAGATCGTCGAGGGACCTTCCCTGCGGGGGATCCCTTTCGCTGATTGGGGTGAGTCCGGTCTGCGCATACAGGTGCCACCTCCCGACCGTCAGCCCTTGTGGGCGTCCGGTGTTGAGCAGCTGCTTAGATGGCTCTTCCGCATCGTACGTGGGATAGTGACGGTCCTGGTCATCGCTGCAATAGGCGGCGTGGTAGCGCTCATCTGGCCCGAGGCGACGGATCGGGTTGGACTCACTGCCTTCCGGTCGCCGGGTGCCAGTCTTGGCATCGGGGCTCTGACCCTTCTGGCTGGCATCACGTTGGTCACGGTCTTGGCGATTACCATCTGCCTTTCCCCAGCTGCGGCGCTCATAGCCCTTGCCCTTGGCGCAGCCGCGCTCTTTGGCTGGGTTGCGATCGGTGCCCACGTCGGAACACGGCTGCTCAAGGCGCTGAATACCGGTGACGTCGCCCCATTGTGGGTCGCCAGTCTTGGCACCTTGATCATAACGCTGATCACCATGGGCCTCAGCGCGGCCTTCTGCCTGGCTCCTCTTGGCTGGTTACTCATGTTCATCATCGGCTGCTTCGGTCTCGGCGCCGTAGTGCTGACCCGCTTCGGTACGACGCCGTACGTCCCTGGACGCACTTGGGAGACTGCTGATTCATCCCCACCAGCCCCGCCGGCCGAGGAAACACCCGAGCCACCGGCTATTCGGACCGAGGAACCATCTGAACAAGCGTCTTTGGATACACAAGACGCAGAGGGGAGGAGTGAATAACGTTCCTGTTCAGAGTTCAGAGAGCCGGGGGTAGATGGCTACCTGGGGTAGACCCTCTCTACGAGCGGTACGATCGCGCGCCAATCATACCGCTGCTCGACAAAAGCACGAGCCGTTCGACCCAGCGCCGCGCGGCGTTTCGGAGATCGCAACAGGGAGATCACGCCTTCCGCGAAGTCGGTGGCCGTGTCAGCGAGGATTAACTCCTGCCCGTCTGTGACCCGATATCCCTCTGCCCCCAGGCGTGTCGCGACGACCGCCTTCCCCATTGCCATTGCCTCCAGTAGCTTGAGCCGGGTTCCACCTCCCATTCGCAGCGGCGCCACGTACAGCGCTGCGTTGGCGATATAGGGCCGCACGTCTTCCACGAAGCCCGTCAAGGTCACACCCGGGTTCTCCCTCAACGGATCCAGACGCGGATGAGGCCGCTGGCCGACAATGTCAACGTGGGCGTCGGGTATCTCCGCCCGGATGAGCGGCAGCGCATCCCTCACAAACCACAGCATAGCATCCACGTTAGGTCGGAAGTCCATCGTGCCTGTGAACACCAGCAGGTTCTCTCTAGGGCACGTGTCGACGATCTCCGGGTGATACTGCCTCGTGTCGATCCCATTCGGAACCACGCTCAGATCGAGGCCGGGGACGAGGCGCTTCAACGCCTCTGCGTCCGCATCCGAGACCGTCAACACCCGGTCAGCACGCTGGCAAGTCTGAGCCTCATAGCGGCGCAGCCGTAACCACTGCACGCAGGAGTAGGCTGCTCCTGGCCAGCGGGCCGGCGCGGCCAGGTCGGTGAGGAAAACCCGCCGCTGAAGCACGTACTCGCAATTGTGGTCGTCGAAGACAACCACGGGATCCTGAGCGGCCGCTTCGACGACGTCGAGATACGGAGCTAGCTCAATACCCTCGACCTGCACCACGTCGAACGTCTCTTGCCTCAACCACTCCGCCAGCCGCAGAGCGTACGCCTCAGATTTCAGACGCAGCGCCATATCTGGACGTCGGGTGGTCAGCATATCCCGTAATCGATCACGCACTGCCCGTTCCGGCTGAGGAACCGTCCCAACCCGCTTGCAAGCATCGAGCAGTGGAGAAGGCAGCTTCGTATTCTGTCCTGGAGCACGAAATGAGAGCAGACTTAGCTCGTGTCGGGATGCCAATCCATCGATCAATCCCCAGTTGCGCAACGCAGTCCCTTTCTGAGGCGGATAGGGTAGTTGCGGCGTCAAAAAGAGGAGCTTCATCGCCCCAACACCCTACGATAGACCTCCAGCGTCTCTCTGGCGACGCGCTCCCAGCTGAAACGCGATGCCCGCTCCAACCCTCGCGCCTCCAGCCTGGCGCGCAACTCCTCATCCGTCAGAACACGTCTTACCCCTTCGGCAATTGTTTCGGGATCTTCGGGATCGACCAGGACACCCGCATCACCCACTACCTCGGGCAAAGAGGCTCGGTCGGCGACGACGACCGGCGTGCCACAGGACATCGCTTCCAAAGCTGGCAGCCCAAATCCCTCGTAGAACGAGGGGGTGGTCAGCACACTGGCGGCACTGTAGAGTCCGGGAAGATCTGCATCCGGTACCCCGTGCAGAAACCGCACCTGATCACTCAACTGCAACGCTTCTACTCTTTCAAAGATCTCCTCATAAAGCCAGCCCTTACCCCCTACCAGAACCAGGGGCTCAGCTGTCGCCTGCTGATCGAGGAGAATGCGGTAAGCGTGCAAGAGACCGGGGACGTTCTTCCTGGGTTCCAGGGTACCCACGAAAAGCAGGAAGCCTGGCTCCAGTTCATATTGGCTGGCAACGCGGCGTGCTTCTGCTTCTGGAACCGGACGGAAAGAAGGATCAGCAGCTAGGTGGATAACGGTGATTCTTTCGGATGAGACGCCCAATACGGAGGTCAGGTCCGTCTTCGTAGCGTGTGAGTCGGCCAGGATATGATCAGTACGTTGAACAGCCCATTCAATCTGCTCATTGTAGTATCGCCGGCTCTCTGCCGTGAGAAAGCGTGGATAGTAAAGAAAGTTCAAGTCGTGGATTGTGATCACCGATCGATCATAGCCGAAAGCCGGAGGGATGAAATCAGGGCTGTGGAGCAGATCGAGGTCCAGACGGGATATCTCAATGCCCAGCGTCCAACGTTCGAAGCGATGATGACAGGGCGTCCAGCAAGCGACGCGATGGAAATTGGGGCCAGATGAAGATGGCTCGGGCCCCTTGCGGCTGCGCAGGATGTGATACTCCCTCTCCTCATCCACAGCTGTGAGTGCATTCAGTAGATGCACGACGTAACTGCGGATTCCCCCGCGGGAGTAATGAGCAATACGCGCATCGACACCAATTCGCATACCTGATCCCGAAGCAATTATAGATGTCCCATGTTTCCTGTCAATTGTGGCAGCCGGTAGATGATGCCCCAGTTCTGGAGAGCCGCTTCAGCCCCCAGCCTCGCAATCATTCCCCCTCAGAAGAACCTGCCTGTCCAATCGACCATCCAGCGGTCCTCAAAATCACGTGCCCAATCCGGACTTCTGGAATTTGACCGCTTATGCCCATCACGGTATAATAAGCAATCGAGTTATGTAATTGGCGTCTATCCGCGGGTGAGAGAGGCTCCCACGCCGTCAGACAGATGCGGGCGTGGGAGCGACTCTGTAGATCATTGCTTATATCGAGTGTAGCGCCTGAGGATAGCCGTTTTCGTTGTCTGACCTGGTGAAGGAGGAGGACATGCCAAAGCGAACGTACCAGCCGAAGAAACGGAAGAGGAAGCGCAAACACGGATTCCTGGCGCGTCGGTCAAGCAAGGGCGGACAGAAGATCCTTAAGCGACGCCGGAAGAAGGGCCGTAAGCGATTGGCCGTAGGTAAACCGCAAGCTAAGAAGCGAAACTGGAAGGAAGGCTAGGCCTCGCGATCTTGGCTCTCGATAGGCGATCCCGTAGCCGGCAGAACCTAGAAGCGCCGGATGATAGAGCGGAGAATTCGACTCCGACGCAGTCGCGATGTGCAGCGAGTCTACGACGAGGGAGAATCGTGGGCCCATCCATTGCTGGTTATGATCGTTCTACCAAACGACTTGGACATTAGCCGTGTAGGAGTCACGGCAAGCCGAAGTGTGGGAGGCGCCGTAGAACGAAATCGTGCCAAACGATTATTGCGGGAAGCTGCACGCCATCTCTATCCAGAGTTTCAGTCCAGGGGCTGGGACGTGATGCTGGTTGCCCGTCCCAAGCTCGCCAACGCGGGAGAGAAAGAAGTCGAAAAGGCGCTGAGCTCGTTACTGGAACGGGCTGGATTGTAGGAAACTCAATCGTAGCGCCTGGAGAGAAACCCAACGCAATACCCGATTTCACGAGAGGAGCGAACCGCCGTTCTCGCTCCGGGCCTAGCGGGAGTTGCGTTTTAGACTTAGAAGAGAGATATGAAGCATATCTTGCTGGGGCTCATCCGCCTCTACCAGCTAACCCTATCCCGCGCCCTGCCCCCTACGTGCCGGTTCTATCCTTCTTGTTCCCAATACAGTTACGAAGCGATCTCCCGCTACGGACCATGGCGCGGCGGATGGATGGCCGCGAAGCGGATTTCACGCTGCCACCCTTTCAACCCCGGCGGGTTCGACCCGGTGCCTGACCTGAACGGCTCCCAGCATATGTCCGTCGAGTTTCCCGACTCGCACGAGTTAAGCAGTTCATCACGGATTGAGCGACCTTAGATGTGGAGGACAAGCCCTTTGAATCGACTTTGGACAAAGCGCTGGCCCATCGTACTTGCGATTCTGGCAGCGCTACTTCTAGCGACTAGTGGCTGTGCTGGCGGCGTTCGGGCCTCTAGCTGGACCGGACTGACCGTCGTCGGTGATATGTTGTACGCAGCGGACATCCAACAGGCCCGCGCAATGGACAAGACCAGCGGGGAGACCCTCTGGACCTTCCCCCAGAACCCGGAGGAGAACAACCAGGGCCAGTTCTATGCGACGCCAGCGGTAAGTGATGGAGCGCAGGTCTTCTTCGCTTCGCAACTTACCACAGGTGGCTTCTTCAGCCAGCGCCAGAGCATCGTCTGGGCACTGGATCAAGAGACCGGCGAGGAGTCGTGGCGATTCGAAGGCGCGTCCGGCGACTACGTGGAAGGAGGAGCCCTCGGGAACGGGTTGTTCGTCATCGGCAACGGAGACGGCAACATCTATGCCCTCGACACAGAGACCGGTTCGCTCGAATGGACCTTCGAGACAGGGCACCGCGTCTGGGCCACGCCTCTCATTGTGTCAGATACCGTCTACGTCGGCGCAATGGACCGACACCTTTACGCTTTGGACCTGGCCACAGGCGAAGTCGAATGGGAGTTCCAGAGAGAGGGTGCCTTTGGCAGCACGCCAGCCTTGCATGACGGCACGCTCTACATCGGAGCCTTCAACGACACGTTCTACGCCGTCGACGCCGAGACAGGCTCTGAGCGATGGCACTTCGAGGGCCAGGACTGGTTCTGGGGCAGCCCGGTGGTATACGAGGACACGGTCTTCGCCGTTGACGTGAAGGGCAGGGTATATGCCTTCGATGCGTCCAGCGGGGAGGAACGTTGGCACAAATTCCTCGCTGAACAAGATCAGCCGACGCCCGTGCGCGCCGGGCCCGCGCTCAGCGACGACGGAAGTCAGCTCTTCGTCAGCACGCAAACTGGCACCCTGTATGCATTGGCAACCGCCGACGGCTTTGTGGAATGGTCGAAGTCGGCCGAGGGACGCGGTCTCTCCGAGCCGGTCGTGAGCGATTCTATCGTCTATCAATCGCTCATCTTCGGGGCCCATCGCATACGGGCTTTGCAGATTGAAGACGGACGCGAATCGTGGGCCTTCCCACCGGTAACAGAAGAAGGCTAGGACAGAGATACGAAATGCTAGACTTTATTATTTACCCATTCGCCAACTTGTTGCTACTCCTGTATGAGTATCTGGGGAATCAGACCGTCGTGGCCATTGCTGCCCTGACCGTTCTGATTCGACTGCTGATTCTGCCGTTAACCCTGAGCCAGCAGCGATCCGCCCAGAAAATGCAGGAGCTTCAGCCCGAAATCGAAAAGCTGCGCGAGAAGTACGGGGATGACCAAGAGAAGATGGCTCAGGAACAGATGAAGCTCTGGCGTAAGGCGGGGGTTAACCCAGCCGGGGGCTGCCTACCTCTGTTGATCCAGCTGCCCATCATGATTGCCCTCTACCGCGCGATCATCTTCACCATCCCCTCGACGCCTATACAGCTTTTCCAGTTTTCGGGACACATCTTCATCGATGAGTGGCTGCCCGGCTTGAGCGGACTCGTGCCGCTACAGAGCACATTCCTCGGAATGGACCTCGGTCAGCCCCCCAGCCCGGCACAGTGGTGGTCATACGCGCTGCCAATTCTCGTTTTTGCCACGTCGTGGCTCCAACAGCGTCTGTTGTCGCCACCCAGTTCAGGAGACGGTCAGTCCCAGACGGAGATGATGAATCAGCAGATGCAGGTCATGATGCCCCTGATGTTTGGGTTTATCTCCTTGCAGTACGCCATAGGACTCTCCATCTACTTCATCATCTCCAATCTTTTTGGTATGGCTCAGTACTACTTCATTCGGATGAATCGCGAGGAGGATGCAGAACCGCTTCCTCAGCCCAAGAAGCGACCGAAGAAGTAGCTGCTCTGCTTGCACATCTCTGAGGAGTAAAACGATGTCACAGAAGAAAGTGATAGAAAGCGCGGGGAAGGATGTCGACGCGGCCATCACCGCGGGCCTGGCACGCCTTGACCTTCCCCGAGACGACGTAGAGGTCGAAGTACTGGACGAAGGACGTCAGGGTATGTTTGGATTAGGGGCCCGGGCGGCCCGGGTGCGCCTCAAGGTCAAATCGGGAGCCGAGCGCAAGGCGGAGCCCCAGCCGCGGGCTTCCTCACAGCCGCAAGCGCCCTCTCCACCTCCCCAAGCCCGAGTGAAAGCCCCGCCAGAAAAAGCCCCCCAGGCGCAACCCAGCCCGGAGAGGCCACCCGAGGCGAAGGCTGAACAACGAGAACCGAAACAAGAAACGAAACGAGAACCAAAACAAGAGCCGCCGCAGGCGCCGAAGGAAGAACCAACGACTGAGGAAGAGAAGGCCCAGGTGGTTAAAGGTGTCGTGAAGGGCCTCCTGAACGCCATGCACTTCAGCAATGCGCAAGTTAAGGTCAGGCGAGCCAAGCCAGGCCCGAACAAGGACGAGGTGCCGCCCTACGTGGTCGACGTAAGCGGGTCTGGGACCGACATCCTGATCGGGACCGATGGCGAGGTTCTCGACGCATTCCAGTACATCACGCGCCTCCTCGTCGGTCGAAGGATGAAAGGGTGGGTCCACGTCGTGGTGGATGTCCAGAGCTACAAGGCCAAGCGTGCCAACAGACTCCGCGATCTAGCCCACCGCATGGCGGACCAGGCGGCGGACACAGACCGGGCCGTAATCCTGCAGCCCATGCCCCCTCACGAGCGTCGCGTCGTTCACGTGGCTCTCTACGACGATCCACGGGTCACGACGGAAAGCATCTATGAGGGGGACCGGCGCCGAGTTACGATCCTCCCGAAAGAATAGCGGCCTGGGACGCTATCCGTCGAAGGATGCTGTCACCTCCGAACGCCAGGCGTCTCAATCAGGTGCGTTGAGACGGTCAGGGGAGGGTGCTACCGGACTCAGCATCCCGTCTCTGGCATAGCGTCCCATTCCTGGCCAAACCAGGGTTCCGAGAGACGATACGTCTGTGGACCCGCAAGTCCACGCCTGGGGCAACGTAACGCGCACCAATGGTTGAGCTCGACTACGTGGTCATCGGTCACACGAGCCGTGACCTGAAAGAACACTCTCTTTCAGTCGGTGGGACAGCGACGTATGCTGCCCGGACCGCGCAGAGACTGGGATGCCGGGTGGGTGTGATTACCAGCGCCGACCCCACGTTGGATCTGAGCGAGGCGCTGAGCGACGTTCTGCTGGTACGTTTTCCGGCTGAAGAAAGCACGACGTTCGAGAACATCTACGCCAAGGGGCAACGTCAGCAAGTCATTCACGCCACCGCCAGGACCCTCGTGCCCGCCATGGTTCCCGAAGACTGGCACACAGCGATCTTTCACATAGGGCCCCTGGTGCACGAGTGCGACCCAACACTGGTCCGTGTCTTTAAGGAGGCTTTCTTAGGCGTGACGCCCCAGGGATGGATGCGTCAGTGGAATGAGAAGGGACAGGTGAGCCGGCGGCCCTGGAGAGAGGCGGATGAGGTGCTCCCCCACGCCGACGCTGTGGTGCTCAGTGAGGAGGATCTCGGGGGCGATGTGAGCCTGGCAGCCGAATACGCTGCCCAGACCCGGACGTTGGCTATGACCCAGGGGCCAGCAGGCTGCACCGTCTACGCGGGCGGTGAGGTCCGCCATTTCGCTCCGCCGGTCGTGACCGAGCTGGATGTCACCGGCGCCGGTGACATCTTTGCAGCTGCTTTCTTCTGTGCGCTCCAGCGTGGGCGTGATCCGTGGGCTGCCGCACGATTCGCCAACTGTATCGCAGCGCAATCCGTGACGCGTCCAGGGCTTTCCGGGACACCAAACAGGGAAGAAGCCACTCGTTGCAGACAGGCTGTATGGGGAGAGGTGGGCGATGCCCATCATCTACGCGCTGGCTAATCAGAAAGGAGGCGTCGGCAAGACCACCACGGCCGTCAATCTGGGTGCCTACTTGGTCGAGCGGGGGCAGAGCGTTCTCCTGGTCGACATCGATCCGCAATCCAACGCTACCTCCTCTCTCGGGTTCGACAAGCGCTCCGCCTCCCCTTCTACCTATGACGTCCTCATAGACGAGGTAGCCCTCGCGCGCGCGGTATGCTCTGTTGACCAGTCTGGACTCGAGCTTGCGCCGGCATCTCCCAACCTGGCCGGGGCGACGGTGGAATTGGTTGGGATGCCTCGACGAGAGCATCGCCTCCACCTGGCCATAGAGGAGCTGGACGAAAGATACGACTACGTTCTGATCGACTGCCCTCCCAGCCTGGGGGTCCTGACCGTGAGCGGTCTGACAGCCGCACACGCTGTGATTATCCCGGTGCAGTGCGAGTATCTGGCGCTGGAGGGCCTCTCGCAGTTGACCCGAACAATCAAACTGGTCCGCAGAGCACTGAACCCGGAGCTGACGCTGCGCGGCCTATTGATGACGATGTATGACGCTCGTACCAACCTCTCGCAACAGGTCGTCGCAGAAGTACGAAGCCATTTCGGACAACGGGTCTTCGACGCGATCATCCCCCGCAGCGTGCGGCTAAGCGAGGCCCCCAGCTTTGGTGTGCCTATCAACGTCCACGCGCCCCACTCAGCCGGAGCGAAGGCCTATGCGGCCCTGGCGGAGGAAATCTTGACGGTCGACGAGCGCCGCAATTGACCAGATCAGGGAGAGAAGCGATGTCATCACGCAAGATCGGACTGGGTAAAGGGCTTGAATCGCTCATCCCTACCAGCGATGCGGACGGCGCTGAAGCGGAACAAGGAGTGCTCGAAGTTCCGCTTAATTCTATCTCACCCAACCCCCATCAGCCACGATCCCCCATTCGAGAGGAGGACCTATCGGAGCTTGCGGCTTCCATCGAAGAACACGGGATCATCCAGCCGCTGATCGTGACCGAGACGGTCGACGGCTATCAGTTGGTGGCCGGGGAACGTCGCTGGCGCGCTGCCCGTGTGGCGGGCCTGTCCCAGGTCCCCGTTCTGGTGAAAAACGTGGCATCCAGCAAGTTGCTGGAGCTGGCCCTGGTGGAGAACCTTCAGCGCTCAGATCTCAACCCCCTGGAGGAAGCAGCGGCCTTCCAGCAGCTGTCCGACGAGTTCGACCTGACCCAGAAGGAGATCGCCCAGCGCGTGGGAAAGAGCCGCACCACGATCGCCAACACGCTACGACTGCTGAAGGCAGCCGGCGCCGTGCAAGAAGCCCTCTTGGAAGAGAAAATCAGCGAAGGACACGCCCGGGCACTTCTGGGGTTAGAGAAGGTGGCTGCCCAGGAGGCCGCGCTCAAGACCGTCCTGAAGCAGGGACTGAACGTGCGTCAGACGGAAGAGCTGGTGCGCCGATTGATCGGCCGTCAAGAGGAGGAAGAAGCACCCAGTCGGCGCCCTTCACCGGAGGTCCAGGAGCTGGAGAGCCGATTCCGAGAGGCGTTGAGCACGAAGGTCAGCCTCAGACGTAAGGGGAAGGGCGGCCAGTTGGTGATATACTTCTACTCCGAGGAGGAGCTCGGCGCCCTGTACGAGCACATCGTCGGGGATTAGCGTACTGGAGGACGGAGTATCCAGGCTCCATTTGAGCACAGGAGGGTAGCATGGACAAGAAGATCGCAGACGCCGTTAGAGAACGAGCGCAAGAGGGGAAGCTTAGCTGCGGCGCGGCCTTTCGCATCGCCGAAGAACTCAAAGTGAACCCGTTGCGGGTGGGGGAGATGGCCGATGAGCTGGACGTGCGCCTCTATCGCTGCCAACTGGGCCTTTTCGGCTACGACGGGGAGGAATCCATCGTACGCCCCGCCGAGGAAGTGTCGCCAGAGTTGGAGCTGGCGATCCGGGAGGGGCTGGTGGTGGGACGCCTGCCGTGCGCGGTGGCGTGGGCACTGGCCAATCGCTTCGACATTCGCAAGTTGGACGTGGCTAACGCGACAGAGAATCTGGGCATCCGCATCGGACAGTGTCAGCTGGGCGCCTTTTAATACGGGACGGGTCACAAATCCAGCTCAGGTCATCAGGACGCCGGGGGCCTCGCGCCTCGGCGTCCTTTTGTATGAATTGTATGAACTAGGACGTTAAACGGAATTATGGACGAAACACAAAGGAAGCTGAAAGCCATCGCCGCCGAAATCCGCACGTGCACCCGCTGCAAGCTGCACCAGGGACGGACCAGGGCAGTCCCTGGGTCCGGGCCAGCGGACGCCGACGTCTTCTTCCTCGGTGAGGGCCCGGGCGCCCGGGAGGATGAACAGGGGATCCCCTTCGTCGGGAGATCGGGGAAGTTCCTGGACGAGCTTCTCGAAAGCATCGGGTTGAACCGCGAGAAGGTCTTCATCACGAACGTGGTCAAGTGCCGCCCGCCAGGCAACCGGGACCCTCACGTGGGAGAAATCCAGGCCTGCACGCGATATCTGGACGATCAACTGGACCTGATCCGACCGGCCCTGGTCGCGACGTTGGGCCGCTTCGCCATGCGGCATTTCCTCTCGGACGGACCAATATCCCAGATCCACGGTCAGCCGCGGCGGCGCGAAGACCTCCTCATCCTCCCCCTGTACCACCCGGCCGCGGCGCTCTACCGCGGATCGCTGCGCGGCGTGGTCCAAGAGGATTTCGAGCGCATCCCGGAGCTGCTGGAGAGTCTGGGGCCAGCGCCCGACCGTCCGTCATCGCTGTAGCCCGGACTCAGCAGGGACCACCTCCAGGATCACGAGCTGTGGCCGGCAGAGGAATCGCATCCTTGGGGCATTCCCCCGCTCCATACCGATGCCGCGCGAGACGACCAGGGTCTGACCCGCTTCGATCTCGGTCACGCCCGAGGCCCATGCCCGCGGCACTTGCGACAGCGTCACGATCGGACCGATGAGCGGGAGCTGTACCTGACCGCCGTGCGTGTGTCCTGCAACCAGCAACGCTGCGTCGATCTGTCCCAGGCTGAAGTTGGGACTGTGACCCACCACAACGTGGAACTCATCCGTCTCGTCGATCGAAAGACTTGTATTCGCCGCATCCCGAAGCGTTAGCCCGGTCAGGGCGACCGGCCCGACATCCACCGTCGCGGAGCGCTCAAACGTTCTGACGGGCAGTCCGGCGAAGACCCTCTGCCACCGACCAGCCCAATCTACGTTGCCCGGAACCGCGTAGACTCCCAACGGCGCGTTCATATCGGCCTCCCGCAATATCCCGTTTAGCCGCCTACTCATCATCTCGTACCGCTCAGGATCCCCCACGTCGAGATAGTCGCCGACGAACAGGATCAGATCTGGCGCCTCCTCCTGAACCCGCGCCAGGACGCGCCGCTCGTACCGACCCGGGGCATCGGTCTGCAGGTCCGCGATCACCGCGATGCGAAGTGGGGACGCCACCTTTGCCGAGGACAGCTCCACGTGGCTGACCTCCAGCCAGTGAGGTTCAATCAGGAAGGCATCAACACAGACGAGGACGATCAGAATAGTCACCCCGACACACCCCAGGGCGAAGCGTCTTCTCTGCGGAAGGAAACGGGCAGCCCCGGCTAGGAAGAAGAGCGGATAGTGCAGGAACACGCCCCAGGCCACGAGTTGAACCCGTCCGAATCGGGCAATGGGAGTAGCAAGAGCACCCACGACGCTGACGACAACGAGGGCTGCGAAGGACAGAACAAAAGACGCTGCGGAAGCTCTGGGACTCAGCTTCCACCAGAGAAGAAGCACCGCAGAGGAGAAGATGAACAGAGAACCGTTGTAAGCGAGGATGAGGATCGTCGGGTTTGCTGGATTCACTTGTGGGTACGGGCTAAAGATCGACCGTACACCCCAGACCCGGGACGTCAGTGGCGATGAGCCAGCCCTCCTCCAGTCGAAAGCCGGGCACCGTCGGATCGCCAATCAGGTCCAGGTGCCCATCGAGGTCCCCGTATTCGACGTTAGGACTGCCCAAAGCGAAGGAAAGCCCGGCCGCGGTCAGCAGCGCCGGCTCGTGGACGCAACTGACCATCGTTGCCATGTGCGCGGTGCGGGCGATGGTATTGATCTGACGCGCGCAGCGGAGGCCCCCACAGGCCGTCAGTTTCACGCTCATGCCATCGGCGGCGCGCCGCTGGGCCACCTCCAGGGCCGACGAAGGATGGAGCACGCTCTCGTCAGCCAGGATAGGTACGGGGCTCAGCTTCGTAACTCGGTGTAGGGCGTCCAGATCGTCGGCAATCGTCGGCTGCTCCAGCATCTCCAGCTTCCCCTCGAGGGCGCGGGCCACGTCCAGCGCCTGCTCGACCGTGTACCCCTGGTCGGCGTCCAACCGCAGCGTGAAACGGGGGAGCGTGTCGTGAATGGCGCGGACACGCCGCACGTCCTCTTCCGGATTGAGCCCCCCTTTGATCTTGAGAATACGGAACCCCTGATCGGCGCGCTGGCGGGCCAGCTCGACGGTCTCGTCGAGCGGTGCCACGCTGATCGTGATAGAGGTCTGGATGCGCCCCCGGTAGCCACCCAGGAGCCGGTACAGGGGCATGCCCGCAGCCAGGCCGAAGAGATCGTGGAAGGCGAGGTCAAAGGCGCAGAGAGCCGAAGGGGTGCCCTCGGTCAATGCCGCGAGCTCATCCAGGGCGAACTCGATATTCAATGGGTTAAGGTCCCTGGCGCGTTCAGCGCAGGATCGGCAGGCGGCGACGACCGCTTCCTCCGTCTCCCCGGTGATCGCCGGGTCGAACGCAGCGCACCCCCAGGCCTCACGTCCCTGCTGCGTCTCGACGCGCACGAAAACCACCGTGACGCTGTCAATCGGTTCAGAATGGTAAGCTGCCCGGTAGGGAAGTCGCAGCGCCAAGTCAACCGGAACGACCTCGACGTCCGTTATCTGCATTGTATCTCCACATCCCTGGAATCCTAAAGCGAAACCTCGCCGCCGAGCATCGTTCGCCCTCTCTCATCCTGCTGCGGCGTCGATCGGCGTCAGCGGTTGTTATACCACGATAAGGAGGCCGTGCAAGGTGCCCGGCACTTGCCGCAGGCGCCTTCAAGCGTGCGAAGTTAAACCGGTGCCAGTCACCTCCCTTCATCCGAGAACGACAAGACCGTGAAGGGAGCTACCGTCGCCGGACGCTGATTACGGAAGGCACCGGCGTATAGGAATCGATCTCCACCCTGGCATCGCCGGCGGCGAGCCACATCCCGGTGGACCCGCCGCCATCCAGGTTGAGGGCCACATCAATCTCCAGATCGGACTCGGCCAGGAATACGGCGAGCTCGTGCAGGCCGAGGGTCCCCCTTGGAGCTACGATAAACAGCACGTTCCCCTCACCGTCCTGCGCGACGACCGTACGCCGGGCCGGTGTGCCGTCGTCGGCCTCGGCGGGGAATCCCATCACGCCGCCAGGCTTGACCAGAACCGGGAAGGACTGGACCGCCTGAGTCAGGCGCTCCTGCGGGTCATAGGGCGACTGCTCCAGCCAGCGGACGCTCACGTCGCCAGAACCGGTGACGGCAAACATCCCGGCGTAACTGTCGAGCGGCGTGCCCCAGGCCTGCCCATCACTTATCAGCAGGCCAATCGTCCCGCCTCCCTCCTCCGGAGGCGCGAAGTAGGCGCCATTCACCACCAGCAAAGATCCCACCTCGGCCCCCCAGGTTGAAATCATCCTGGGATCATCCGGACTGTAGCGCACGCGGAATTCGACCTGGCCCGGATCAAGCCGCACGATCCGGAGCCGCTCTGTGGGCCGCTCCGGGTCTACCACGACGTCGATCTCCCGAAGCTCGATGCCGGCCGCCAGCGACCGCCAGCCGGTATCCGGCGGCTCTGGGGCCGGGTAGCTTGCCCGGGCCACG
>Ga0207797_1000302_pt1 | contig 37654 bp, 31 predicted proteins | sample PRCRCaboRojoPR_6_FD_187275 | JGI IMG/M metagenome (GOLD analysis project Ga0207797, IMG submission 187275) | Marine sediment microbial community from Cabo Rojo, Puerto Rico - PR CR 10% Liquid 1 (SPAdes) | ecosystem: Environmental > Aquatic > Marine > Coastal > Sediment | place: Cabo Rojo, Puerto... | reverse complement strand
ATCGTGGGGTGAACCCGTAAACCTGGGAGACAGCATCAACACCTCAGAAGATGAAGTGGCGCCCTTTATCCACATGGATAACGAAACCCTCTACTTCGCCTCAGATGGCTGGCCGGGAATGGGCAACCTGGATCTTTTCAAAACCAAAAGAAAAGGTGAAAATTCATGGGAAGAGCCCAAAAACCTGGGCTACCCGATAAATACCCATAAGAGTGAATTTGGACTGATCGTGAATTCCCAGGGATCAGATGCACTTTATGCCAGCAACCGCAAGCAGGGGCAGGGGAAAGATATTTTTCGCTTCCAGTTGTATCCCCAAATACGGCCTGTTCCAAGTTCTTACATGAAAGGAAAGGTGTACGATGCCGATACCGATGAGCCCTTAAGGGCAAAGTTTGAGCTGATCTCACTGGATAGCGGAAAAGTTGTGATGGAATCCTATTCCGACCGCCAATCCGGTGAATTCCTGGTGTGTATTCCGTCTAACAACAATTATTTGCTGAATGTGTCGAAAAAAGGATATTTGTTTTACTCGGACAATTTTACCTTAAAAGGCGTTCACGAGGTGGATGAACCCTTTAGAAAGGATGTGCCGCTGAATCCTGTTAAGGAAGGAGAGCGCATCGTATTGCGCAATATATTCTATGAAACCGATTCTTTCAGCCTTAAATCAGAATCCCGTGTGGAACTAAACAAGCTATACAATTTCCTGGTGGATAATTCCGGCCTTAAGATTGAAATATCAGGTCATACGGATAGTGTGGGAACCGATCAATACAACATGGAATTATCGAGAAAACGGGCACGCTCTGTATACAATTACCTCGTTGATAAAGGAATTGATCCTGAACGTCTGTCTTATGAAGGTTACGGCGAAAGTGATCCCATAGCTACCAATGAAACAGTAGAAGGAAGAGCCAAAAACAGGAGGACTGAAATCAAGATTCTAGGATATCAATGATGCCCGGATTACGGCATTACAATTATCTATTAGAGCGCGCTTAGCACCATACCAGCTAATATCTAGCTTTTTAAACCAGGCTCATACTTATGGAATCAATTTTAATCCTGCTCAATAAGTGAGCGGAGGCGCTCTATTTGTTTTTGCTTGTTTACCTCTCTGAGATTTAAGGCTGTTTGAGTGAAATACTGGTGATGGGATATGAAATTCAGTTGAATCTCATTCCAGTCGTTGATATCGTTGATTTTGTCCTGTTCTTTCAGTTCATTGTAAAGGGTATTGGATACCGGGATAAAATCGCTTCTCCCCAGGTAATCCAGATCGGCGTCACACATGATTTTTTCCAGCAGGTTGGTGGGTTCCGGAGGCGTTTTTGTAACCAGGATCAGGTCGCATATCCTGTCTATGTGTTCCTGATTGTACTTGAATTTGGGCAGATATTCCTTGGCCAGTTGGGCACTGTAGAATTCATGGTTGTCATAGGCAACAATGTGGCCGGTATCATGAAAGAGTGCTGCAGTTTTGAGCAATAAGATGGACTCATCATCCACTCCTTCTCCATAACCGATTAGTTCCGCTTGATTCACAACATCAATGGTATGCTTAACATTATGATAGTAAAGATGGGCGGGAAGTTCTTTTTCCAGTTTATCCAGAATAAATTCCTGCAAATCGGTAAATTGCCTGAGAAGATATTTGTTAAGAAATATCTGGTTGGGAAAACCGGCTACTTTCTTATCCTGAGCATAGGCAGTTTTTATTTTGTTTAGCTTCAGTATTTCCAGGTCTCCCTTATATTTCACCGGTATTTTTCCGTTATAATCACAATTAAAATATTGTTTAATCAACTCGTAGGTCATAATGGATACATTAATTTCCCCGAATTCACCTGCGGAGGCAATTCTTGTGGCTATGTGAACCGTATCGCCTTTCAGATCATAGGAGAGTTTTTTTCTTCCGTGGAAGTTGGCGGTTACCGGTCCGGTATGAATTCCAATTTTAAAATCCCAGAATTCCTTGTTTTGGGCTTCATATTGATCTTTTAATTCCATCATGTAACCCTTCATTTCAAGTGCTGCCAGTGCCACATCTACCGGGTTGGTGATGTTTTTCTCCGGCACACCGCCTGCACACATAAATGCATCCCCAATGGTTTTGATTTTTTCAATTTTGTATTTTTTGACGATCTGATTGAATTGCAGGAAGATGTTGTCCAGTTCATCCATGATATCAAAGGAGGTATCCTGTTGGGCTATCTTTTTTATGCCTTGCACGTCGGCGTACAAAACAGTAGCCATTTCAAATTTCAGGGAGTGTGAACTGGATGGATATTTGACTCCCTTAGGAAGATGTTCGCGGGGAATCTGAGCTATGATGTTTTCCAGGCGTTCCTTTTCTTTAAGAATTTCTTTTTTTTCATTGGAAAGATCTTTAACATAGGCGGTTAATTCCTTGTTTTCCTTTATGAGCTCAGAAATCCTGAATAACAATTGTTCTTCCTTGTGTTTATCCATGATTCAAACACTTCTTTCTACACCATAACGAAATATTTGATTACAGGGTTATAAAAATATTTGCAAAATTTTATCAGTTGTATCCGGGCAAACTTGTATATTTGTTAATTGTTGATGAACGGTCATTATTGTTATGTCACTTAAAAATCAAAAAAGTTCGCTATAGCTTAATTAAATTCGAGTTTCTTTTATTAATCATTAAAATCTTATGTTATGAAATTCAGTTTATCCAGACTCCTTTGCTTGACCTTTGGCCTTTTGATTGTTATGTCCTGTTCTTCTCCCAGGAAGAATGATAAGGATGAAACTTTATCCAAACTGCCCTTGAGTGAGCTCGGGCAGAAGGTGGATGAATTTGTTCAGGTCAGGCTGAACGCCGATATTGATCACTTATCCGACGACCAGAAACGAATGTTGTCTCATCTTATCGATGCCTCAAAGATTATGGATGATATATTCTGGAACCAGGCTTTCGGGGAAAAAGAGGAACTGTTGGATAAGGTAGAAAGCCAGGATTTAAATACTTTCATCCACATTAATTATGGACCCTGGGAAAGGTTAAACGAAAACAGGCCTTTTATCGAAGGTTATGGTGAAAAGCCGGCAGGGGCAAATTTTTATCCCGAAGACATGACTAAAAAAGAATTCGAAGCATTTGAATCTTCGGACAAAACAAGTTTGTATACCCTGATAAGAAGGGATGATGCTGGTGATCTGATTACCATTCCTTATCATGAGGCTTTTAAGGATAAAACCAAGCGTGCAGCTGAACTGCTGAGGGAAGCAGCTAAGCTGGCCGAGAATGAGTCATTCAAAAAATATTTGAATCTCCGGGCTGAAGCATTACTCTCGGATGATTATCTGGCCTCTGATATGACCTGGATGGATGTGAAGAACAACGATGTTGATTTTGTAGTGGGACCGATAGAGACCTATGAAGATGGATTGTTCGGTTACAAAGCATCGCACGAGGCTTTTGTTTTGATCAAAGACCGGGAATGGAGTGAAAAGCTGAATAAGTATAATCAACTGTTGCCCGAATTGCAGAAGCGTTTACCCGTGGAAAGCAAATATAAGCAACAAATGCCCGGAAGCGAATCCGATCTGGGGGTTTATGAAGCCGTTTATTATGCCGGTGAATGCAATGCAGGCAGCAAAACCATAGCTATTAATCTGCCCAACGATGAGCGTGTACAGGTTAAAAAGGGTACACGGAAATTGCAACTGAAGAATGCCATGAGATACAAGTTCGATAAAATACTGGTCCCCATAAGTAATGTTTTGATTGACAAGGAACAGAGAGAATATATCAAATTTGATGCTTTCTTTGAAAATACCATGTTTCATGAAGTAGCCCATGGCCTCGGTATTAAGGAAACAATAAATGACAAAGGTACGGTGAGGAATGCATTAAAGGAATACTACAGCCCTGTTGAAGAAGGCAAAGCTGATATTATCGGACTTTATCTTGTCAAACAATTGGTGGAGATGGGAGAGATGAATGACAAAGAGCTGATGGATAATTATGTTACCTTCATGGCCAGTATATTCCGTTCGATTCGGTTTGGTGCTGCAAGCTCCCATGGTAAAGCCAATATGATAAGGTTTAATTATTTTAAAGAGGAAGGTGCCTTTACCCGCGACCCGGACACCGGAACATATCAAGTAGACTTTGAAAAGATGACCGAAGCGATGCGTTCATTGGGTGAAAAAATTCTTGTAATACAGGGAAACGGCAATTATGAAGCAGCCAGGGAAATGGTTGATAACATGGGGGTTATAAAGGAACAACTGAGGAAGGATCTTGATCGCTTGTCAGAAGAGGGAATTCCGCGCGATATAAGGTTTGAACAGGGTAAGAAGGTCCTGGGAATAGAATAATCGGATCAATTGTTTTATTCAATAAAAAGAATTAAGTATAGAACCTTCCAATGATGCGTTGGCGGTTTTGGGGGGTTAAGTTGTTTCTCCGGTAAATTTTATATTTTTCCCTTAATTTTAAATTACTTTATTCGTTTCTATATAATAACTCCTTTTTTTGTGAAGGATGATATATTTTACCGGAAATAGAGCAATCGCATTTATACTGATAATTTTGGTGGCTTTTTTCCTTTCCGGTTATGTATATGGGCAAGGGGAAGAGCAATCTCAGGGAGGAGAAGGGAAAGATGAATATGTCATTTTCTACTCCGATTCCATTTTTACAACGGATTCCGTAACTTTTAAGGTTGACCGGGATTCTTATGAATCCTCCGAATCATTTTTTGATACTCTGAAAAATAAAGCAAAACAAAGCTATCTGACCGGCAAACTTTATGATTTTTTGGTAGTGAATGATGATAACCGGGGTGAACAGAATAAAATTGTAGATAGTTACAGCACGCCTTTTGAGCAATATAGAGGTAAACCAATCAGGCAGGTATATATCAGGCAACTGGATGTTTTCGGGGGTTCGGTAGATGATACCTTAAAGGGAACGGAGCAATGGTACAAAGAGGTTGGCAACTGGGTTCATATGCCCACCCATCAGTCTATCATCAGGGAGAATCTGCTTTTTTCAGCCGGAGATACTTTAGATCCTTCGCTGTTAAGAGATAATGGACGTATTTTGAGAGATTTGCAATATATTAAGGATGCCCGGCTGGTTGTACGGCCTGTAGGTAAACAGGGCGATTCTGTAGATATAATTGTGGTTACACAGGATCTATGGGCTAAAGGATTTGATGTCAACCTACAAAACATTAACTCAGGCGAAATACAATTATTCGATAACAATTTCCTCGGATTGGGCCACAAAATACAAACCAACATCCAGTTCGACTATTTTGAAAATTCCAACCCCGGAATTGAAGCCTACTACAGCTTGAACAACATTCAGGGCAGCTTTATCAACGGGCGTTTATATTTTTTAGATGCTTTTGAAACCCATCGCTATGGACTGGAGTTCAGCAGAAATTTTTATTCTTATAAAACCCGTTGGGCGTTTGGAGGCAAGGTTTATAAGACAAATACTAAAAGAAACATCATACAGCAGGATACTGCCTTCCACCAGGTGGACCTGGATTATATCAACCATGATTTCTGGATGGGATATGCCATTCCCCTTAACATGGGCGATGATTTCTTCAGAAACCGTAACAGGCTGATCTTTTCTGCAAGGTACAGAAATGACCGATTTTTTGACGGACCGCTCATCACCGAACGTTATAATTACCAGTTTCATGACAATCAGATGTTACTTGGTAAGATCAGCTATTCCAGGGAAAATTATTACAAAAGTTCTTTGATTTATGGATTTGGAAGTACCGAAGACATTCCTGTTGGTGATCTGGTAAGTTATACTTTTGGCTGGGAGATGGATGAGTTCTTCAGGCGTTTTTATACCGGTGTGAATTACCGTCACGGAGAATTTATCGATAATTTTGGTTATCTTTCCTCAGAACTGGGTGCAGGAGGATTTTTGTACCAGAACAGGTTAGAGCAGGGTGCCGTGCATTTCAGAACCAATTATATCAGTAAATTATTCCATACAGAAAACATGAAGCTCAGGCAATTTTTTGGCCTGGATTATTCCGTAGGCTTTAATCGTTTTCCCGAGGAAACACTAAGACTGGACAAATTCACAGATATACGGGGTTTCCCAAATACTGATATTTATGGAAATAAAAAGTTGGTATTTAAATCAGAAACGGTGGGATTTACCAATATTTACTATTATGGTTTTCGACTTGCATTTTATGGATTCTGCGATGTAGGATTTTTAGGTCCTTCCGACAATTTTATCTTCCAAAACCCGATACAAACCGGTTTTGGAATCGGCATGCGGTTTAGAAACGAGAACTTTGTGTTTAATACCTTTCAGATCAGGCTCGGTTATTATCCTTCACTTACCCATGAAAACAGTTTTCTCGTAAACCTCTCGGGAGAAAAATCCCTGAGGCCGATGCGTTATACGCCTGAACCTCCACAGGTCATAGATTTTTAATATACCGTTGGATTTAAACGTTTTTACTTTTCCTTTTTTATCTTTGTATCAGGACCAAATCAGATTGAAGTGATGTATCAGCAGTTCCTGGACTATATTGAAACCAATCAGCTTTTTTCAAAGGATGACCGGATTCTTGTCGGAGTAAGCGGAGGTGTAGATTCCATGGCGATGGCCGATCTCTTTTTAAAGGCAGGATTTACCTTTGCCATTGCACATTGCAACTTTGGCCTTAGAGAAGAGGAATCGGAAAATGACCAGGAATTCGTTCAATCCTTTGCCAGTGAACATGATCTGGCTTTTCATACCAAAAAGTTTGATACAGAAAAATTTGCTTCCGAAAATAAGCTTTCTGTGCAAATGGCTGCTCGTAGATTAAGGTATCGCTGGTTTGATCAGTTAAAAAAGCGGTACAATTATGATGTGATTGCAATGGGACATAATAAGGATGACCTGGTGGAGACTTTTTTCATCAATATTTCCAGGGGTACAGGCCTGAAAGGCATAACCGGTATAAAACCAAGGAACAGGGATATAGTCAGACCCCTTTTGTTTGCAACACGTGAGGAAATCTTGAAATACAGCGCTGAGAATGATATCGCCTATCGGGAAGATTCGTCAAACCGAACCGTAAAATACAGCCGAAATAAAATCAGGCACCACATCATACCGGAATTTCAGCGGCTTAATCCCCGTTTTCTTGAAACAATGCGGGAAAATACGGAAAGATTCCAGGATGCTTACACCATTTATCTTAAAGCTGTTGAAGAAAAGAAAGCTGAGCTGACTTTTGAAGAAGGCTCAGAATTGTATATAGACATATATAAATTAAATAACCTGCAAGAGAAGAACACCTACCTGTATGAGATTCTGAAACCTTTTGGTTTTACGAAAGAAGTGATTCATGAAATCGTTGATCATCTGGAAGCTGAACCGGGAAAAGAATTCTTTTCCGCTACACATAAACTGGTCAAGGACCGGGATTACCTGATTGTTGCAACCCCGGAAGAAGAAACTACCAGCCGGTTCTACATTGATGAGTGGATTCAGCGGATTGAAAAACCCATATCTCTGGAATTTAAACTCATTGAGGATAAGCAGGATTACAGGATTCCCCGGGATCCCAATAAAGCGGCCATTGATTATGATAAAATCCAGTTTCCGTTGATGCTGAAGAAGTGGCAGCAGGGTGACTATTTCAAGCCATTCGGGTTTGCGCATTACAAAAAGCTGAAAGATTTCTTTGTGGACAGGAAATATTCCATTCTGGATAAAGAACGTACCTGGATTCTTGCTTCCGGTGAAAAGATCATCTGGATTGTAGGTGACAGGCTTGACGACCGTTTCCGGGTAGATAATCATACCCGGCGGATACTGGAAATCACCTATATCAGGTAGTAAGCTGGCTAATGCATTGGATCATTCGAATACGCGCGGGGCTTTCTGCTCCTGGAGCATGAAATCGGCCAGAACAAAGGCAGTGACTGCTTCAACAATAACAGGCATACGCAGGGCGATGCAAGCATCGTGTCGGCCTTTCACTTCAAGTTCTTCCATCTGGTCGGTTTCCAGGTTCAGCGTTTTTTGTTTCTTAGGTGTGCTTGACGGTGGTTTAACCGCTACCCTGAAAATAATATCGTTGCCGTTCGTTATTCCCCCGTTGATGCCACCTGCGTTGTTCGTTTCGGTTTTTCCTTCCTGGTTGATGATCGAATCATTGTTTTCACTGCCAAGCATTTCTGAAGCCTGAAAACCCGAGCCGAATTCGATTCCCTTTATGGCAGGTATGGAGAATATGATGTGGCTTATTACGGATTCTACCGAATCGAAAAAAGGTTCACCCAGTCCAACGGGTACATTTTCTGCCTTGCACTGAATAACTCCTCCGATGGTATCATTTTTTCTGATGGCATATTGCACAGCCTGGTCAATGTCTTTCATGCCGCCGGCTTCAATAAGTTCGGCATTAACAAACACCGGAAAAATGATTTTTTTGGCGATGATCCCTGCTGCTACCAGCCCAAGTGTCAGCCTGCCTGAAAAATGTCCGCTGCCCCTGTGATCATTGAATCCACCGAACTTTTGATGGGATGTAAAATCGGCATGTCCCGGCCTGGGTTTCTGCAGAAAATCCCGGTAGTCTTTTGATTTGGTGTTCTGATTTCTGAATAGAATGGTTATGGGCGCACCGGTGGTTCTGTCCTGATAAATGCCGCTTACAAACTCAGGCTGGTCCAGTTCTTTTCTCGGAGTAGTGCCTATCTTACCGCTTTTTCTCCTGGAAAGGTCTGTGTTGAATTCCTCCATGTTAATATTTATACCAGCGGGACAGCCGTCAAGTGTTATCCCTACCAGATCGCCATGTGATTCCCCAAAAATGGAGACTCTCAATAAATTTCCAAAAACGTTCATAATGCTGGGCTTTGAAAAAGCTCTCAAAGATACAAAAAAGGTAGAGACCTGTGTATGGGTCTCTACCTTTTATTTTGATTAACAATCCAGGTGCTTATTTGTTCGTCTGCTTTTCTTTTTCCATATATTCTTCTTCCCAAATGTCCTGCGTTAATTCTTCCAGTTGCTGGTCGTACTGAACCAGTTTTCTGTAGTATTCATCATCTTTAAGCGATTCTTCCGCTTCTTCGCTTTCCCCCCTGGCATGTTCCGGAAGGATATTTCTCCGAAAGTTGTCATAGTGGTCTCTTATTGAACAAGGCATCAACCAGTTGTCTGGATTGTGCGGGTGGGCCTGTCCATACCTTCTGATCCACTTTCTTCCGTTTTTCATGAAATCGGAGAACAATGCATCGATCAGTGATTTGCCTTTATTGTAAAGATCATATACATTATCTACGTAATATGGTACAAATACACATGGCATGATATTGCCGTTCCAGTCGATGTAGAAATAGCCTCCCCTTCTTCCGTATGCAATGCAGCCGTTAACCAACACCCCACTGTTCCAGAAGTCGGCCACACAATATTGTTTTTCTGATATGAGATACTCCCATTTTCTGTAAAGTTCCACACGTTTTTCAGGCGGAACCATAAGGTTGAAGGCGTGTGTGCTTCTGCCGATGGGCATAAGCTGGAATTGCCACATGTAGGTAACACCCTCCCGGTCGAAATAGTAATCGTAGAATTCATCTTCCATGAGCAGATCTGCATTTTCACTGGTTGCGGTTACGGAGATTCCAATGGGTACACCGGCGTTCCTCAGGTTCTCAAATGCCTGTCGTATTTTTTTGTGGGTGCCTTTGCCTCTTCTTGCATCGGTCTCTTTTTCAAAGCCTTCTACTGATACAGCGGGAGTAACATTACCGGCTTTTCCCAGGCGCTCTGCAATTTCAGGCGTGATAAGGGTTCCATTGGTGTAAACCAGGAAGAAAACATCATCATACTTTTCAAAAATATCAAGCAGTGTTTTTCCTTCACTCTTATACATAAAAGGCTCTCCACCACTGATGGTTACAAAACGGCTGTGGAATTTGTTTCGTACTTCATCTACAATTTTATCGACAATGTGATAGGGCAATTTATTGCCCGTGTGTGGATCGGAAGAAGCATAGCAGCCTGTACAGTTCAGATTGCATGCCTGGGTTGGGGAGAGGACAATGAAATTTGGAGGATACTCGCCATATTGTTCTTTAAAATCCTCCAGTTTGTCACTGTATTTTTGCTTGTTAAGAAAAGAATTCTCAACCAGCACATGAATAATCCGTTTAAAGACGTTTTTTGAAAAGTAACCTTTTTCTACGTTTCTGACAGCAGACCTCAACATGGAATTCATGAACTGGTACTTCTTCTTCTGGACCTCGTGGAGGGTATCTCCATTTTTCTCCACTATTGCGTTGTATAAGTAATTATCGAGCTTTTTTAGCAGGTAATTCCTGCTCATTTTGTTGTTTACAAGCTCTCTCAATACATTTGAAAATATAAAATCCTTCATAATATGGTCTCCTTTTTTTATTGTTAACCAATATAATTTTCTTCTACCAAATCTATTAAACTTACGATAAAATATCAAGAAATATTATGTTAAATGGACCAAAAATTTAGTTTATCCGGACTCAATTATTGTATTAATTAATAAATAAGTTAATATTCAAACTATTAACCAACTTAATGAATTGTTTTTAGTGATTTTAAATAATTTCAGCAAACAGGTTACTTCCGATTGCAGGCTTTTCTTTTAATTTTGTACACTCAAATTCAACATTACCTGCTATGATAATAGGAATATCCTTATTAGTCATTGGTATATTTCTGGGCTATTTCTTGAGAAATCAATCCAGGATACTTTGGATCAGCTCCAAACTAACTGATGGTGCTATATTTTTGTTGCTCTTTTTTCTGGGAGTTACGGTTGGTATGAATGAAAAGATCATATCAAATTTTCAGAGCATCGGGCTGCAATCACTAATCATTACGCTTTTTGCTACCATCGGTAGTATAGTAGTTACTTATGTTTTTTATAGAATCTTTTTTAGAAAGCAATGAAAAATACGGTAATCATCATATTCTTTTTTATAGCGGGTCTGTTATTCGGGATATATGCCTTTCTTCCTGAAGCTATGAGTGGTGACGCCATGACGCAGTATGTGCTTTATCTGCTCCTTTTTCTGGTTGGCATTGGGGTAGGATCTAACAAAAATACACTTAAATTACTGAAATCTGTTAATCTAAAAATTTTTCTAATCCCTTTATCCGTCATTTTAGGTACTTTTCTTGGTACCTTTCTTTATTCACTGATTAATGATTCTTTAACACTGCGGGAATGCTGGGCCGTAGGGGCAGGGTTTGGTTACTATAGCCTGTCCAGTGTTTTAATCAAGGAGATTGCCGGGGGGAGTCTTGGTGTTATCGCTTTACTTTCCAATATAATAAGGGAGATCTTTACCCTGTTGCTAACCCCGGTTATTGCTAAAGTCTTCGGGAAATATGGTCCAATCTCGTCAGGTGGGGCCACTTCAATGGACACGACTCTTCCAATTATCACCCGGTACATTGGAACCGAGTATGCCGCACTCTCCGTTTTCAGCGGGCTGGTGCTAACATTGCTTGTTCCTTTTCTTGTGCCTTTGATTCTGGGGTGATGTTATACCAACTCTTTAACTCCATCAGCCGCTTCCTGCAGGGTTATGGCTGACTTAACCTGTAAACCACTTTCGTCGATCAGTTTTTTGCCCTCTTCTGCATTGGTTCCCTGCAACCTGACAACAACAGGCACATGGATTTCTCCCAGTGCTTTGAAAGCTTCAGTTACCCCCTTTGCAACCCTGTCGCAACGAACAATCCCTCCAAAAATATTGATTAATATGGCCTTAACGTTGGGGTCTTTCAATATGATCCTGAAACCGGCCTCAACGGTTTGTGCATTGGCCGATCCTCCTACGTCCAGGAAATTTGCGGGATCTCCCCCGGATAATTTAATGATGTCCATTGTAGCCATGGCCAGGCCGGCCCCGTTCACCATACATCCTACATTGCCATCCAGCTTGATGAAATTCAGGTTGTTCTTGTCCGCCTCAACCTCTGCAGGGTCTTCCTCCGTGGTATCCCGGAGATCCTGATATGATTTGTGCCTGAACAATGCGTTATCGTCCAGGTTGATCTTGGCATCAGCTGCAAGGATTTTATTGTCAGATGTTTTAAACAAGGGATTGATCTCTATAAGGGAAGCATCCGTATTTAAATAGGCACGGTACAATTTAATGACGAACCGCACCATTTCTTTAAACGCATTTCCATTCAGACCCAGGTTAAATGCAATTTTTCTTGCCTGATACATTTGAATGCCCAGACCCGGATGGATTTCTTCCTTAAAAATCAGGTGGGGTGTATTTTCGGCTACCGATTCAATATCCACTCCGCCTTCGGTGGAATACATGATGATGTTCTTCCCCGAGTTGCGGTTCAGAAGCACTCCCATGTAAAATTCCGCAGGTTCGCTTTCTCCTTTATAATATATGCCTTCTTCAACAAGCAGGCGGTGTACTTCTTTTCCTTCCTTCCCGGTTTGATGGGTAACCAGGTTCATACCCAGGATGTTTCCCGCATACTCTTTAACTTCTTCCAGTGATTTTGCAATCTTTACTCCTCCGCCTTTACCACGGCCTCCGGCATGGATCTGGGCTTTTACTGCCCAGGTATTTGTGCCGGTGGCTTCCTGTATGCTTTTGGCAGCCTCGATGGCATCTTCTGATTTACGGATCATCCTTCCCTCGGGTACAGGGACCCCGTTTTCCCTGAGCAGATTTTTTGCCTGGTATTCATGTATGTTCATGTTAGCCTGCTTTTAAAATGACTTTCCACGAATTTATGGAAATTTTCTGTGCCTTCAATATACACCGGCTTTTTTAACTTCGTTATATGCATTTTGCTTTTTATTCATGCCTTAAGCGGTTGGATTTTCAGAATTTATTATTTAGAATGTTTTTAAATTAAGTTGTTATTTTTATAACAGTGTTATTTTATTAACAAAATATATTATATTTGCAAATATGAATGATAAGGAATTAACAAAAGTACGCAAACATAAGGCTATGAAGGTATCCGAAATTGCCGATCTGATAAATGCAAATATTGTATGCGACTGCAAGGATGACCGGGAGGTCTCTAAAGCGTTTGCATCGGATTTGATGAGCGATGTGCTGACCCTGGAAACGGACAATACACTGCTCATCACCGGGCTGGCCAATGTACAGGCCATTCGCACGGCAGAAATGTCGGATATCAATTGCATTGTATTTGCAAGAAACAAGAAGGTGAATGAAGAAATGAAAAAGGTAGCCTTAGAAAATGATATTGTTGTGCTTGAAACATCCTTTTCGGTGTTTAGAACATCGGGAATCCTTTATCAGGAAGGCATCAAACCCATATTTTGACCGATGGAATTTGAATATGAAATAACAGGGGGTGATTTTTCGAGGGCTGGTTTTGCCTCCAGCCACCTGAAGAAAATTCTGAAGCAGATCAATATTGAACCCAGGCTGATAAAAAAGATTGTCATTGCCTTGTATGAAGCAGAAGTCAATATTGTGGCCCATGCCTTTGAAGGGAGGATCAAGGTCAGCATAGAACCGGACCGGATCATTATGGATGTTACCGATAAAGGGCCTGGAATTGAAGACATTGACAGGGCCATGGAAGACGGGTATTCCACTGCTTCGGAAGAAGTCAGGGAGATGGGCTTTGGAGCCGGAATGGGACTTTCCAATATTAAAAACAACTCCGATGATTTGGAGATTAACAGTACCGTGGATGAAGGTACTGAACTGAGAATCGTTAAAAGATTTAAATGATTATGAGTCAGCAAGGTTTTCATCATGCATTAAAAATACAAAAGGAAATTTGTATCGGTTGCGCCCATTGCATGAATGTGTGTCCGACCGGTGCATTGCGGGTACGTGAAGGCAAAGCGGTTTTATTACAGGAAAGATGTGTGGATTGCGGCGAGTGTTACCGGGCCTGTCCTGTGAATGCCATTTCGGTGGAACAGGATGATTTTAACCGGGTTTATGATTTTAATTATAGTGTATTGCTGGTGCCCGAAATTCTGTTCGGGCAGTTTCCCGAAGATGTGGATAAGGATCTGATCAATGAAACCCTGAGGGAGATGGGTTTTAATGAGGTGGTTGAAGTGGAACATGCTGCTGAGATCCTGAAAGACAGCACCAAAGAGTACAGCCGCAATACCAGCCAGGAGAGGCCGCTTATATCTGCCTTTTGTCCTGCTATTGTCAGGCTAATACAGGTCAGGTTTCCTTCACTTGTGGATCATATCATCCTGCAAAAACCACCGTTGAACATAACGGCACTCTACTATAAGAAGAAACTTTCCGATCAGGGAGTTGACCCGAACGATATTGGAATTTTTTACGTCACCCAGTGCGCAGCAAAGATTGCTGCCGTTAAAAGCCCTGTGGGTGATACCAATATCAATATCGATGGTGTGATCAACCTGGATTTTGTTTATAATAAGATTTATTCCACATTGAAAGCCCGTAAAAACTCCAGGGAAGCCACTTCAGAACCTTCAGAGGAAGCGCTTTCCCCGGAAGGTGTCAGGTGGAGCCTCACCCACGGAGAATCGGATAACTGTGAGGGCAGATGCCTTGCAATAGATGGGATACAGAATGTGATTGAAATTCTCGAGAAAGTTGAGGATGGAGAAATGGATGATGTGGACTTCCTGGAGCTTCGGGCTTGTGATGAAAGTTGTGCCGGTGGGATACTGAATCCGGCCAACCGATTCCTTACTGTGGAGAGGTTGAGGAACAAGGCTAAAAAACTGGAAGAGGCCCGGGCATCCGGCCGGAAGATCTCCTCAGGCATCCTGGATTATCAGAAATATCTATTGGAGAGTATTGAATTACAACCTGTAATGCCCCGTTCCATAATGAAGCTGGATGAAGATATGACCCGTGCGCTCAAAAAGATGCGCAGGATCAAGGACCTGATGAATACGTTGCCCGGCGTGGATTGTGGAGTATGTGGGGCTCCAAGTTGTTCTTCCCTTGCCGAGGATATTGTGAATAATAAGGCCAGCCTGAAGGATTGCATCTTTATTCAACGAAAGTATGAACACAATAACCTTCAACGGCCTGAGGATTCTTATGAGACAATGAAAAACATTTGGGGCAGTAATAAATTAAGTAACAATTATTAAAAATATTACACCATGAACGTTTCGGATTTAGTTAATGATTTAGGGTTGGTTATATATAGTGGTAAGAAGGGGTTGGAACGTGCCATAAAAGGAGGGTACGCCTCTGATCTGTTGAGTGATGTGATGGGGAATGCGAGGGAAGGACAGGTTTGGATTACTTTACAAACCCATAAGAATGTGGCGGCCATCGCATCACTCAAAGATCTGGCGGCGGTGATACTGGTCAAGGGCAACCAGCCCGATGAAGATACTGCAAGCCACAGTGACGAGGAAGAAGTTCCGATACTGGGAACCGAACTCAATGCCTTTGAAATTACAGGTAAGGTATATGAAAAGCTAAAAGCCCATGAGATTGTACAGAGCTGATCTGCATGTACATACTGTCTTGTCTCCGTGCGGAAGCCTGGAGATGAGTCCGAAGCAGATCGTTGCAAGTGCAAGGAAGAAGGGTTTGGATATTCTGGGCATTACCGATCATAATTCTACCAGGCAGTGTGAAGTAATGAAAAGGGTAGGTGTCAGGGAAGGCATCCATATCCTGTGTGGAGTGGAGGTTAATACCAGGGAAGAAGTACACTGCCTGGCCTTTTTTGAAACAACAGAACGTCTGGAAGCTTTTGAACAAATCATGGAAAATCATCTTCCGGATATAAAAAACGATCCTGAAAAATTTGGTTATCAGGCAGTGGTGGATGAAGATGAGTTGATACTGGATCAACCGGGAAAACTCCTTATAAGCGCCATTGATTTGAGTATAGAAGAGGTGGAGAAAAAGGTTCATGAAATGGGGGGCATATTTATTCCGGCCCACATCGACCGTATGAGAAACGGAATCATTGCACAGCTTGGTTTCATACCCGGAACCTTACAGTGCGACGCACTTGAGATTTCCCCGTTTACCAATCATGAAACCATGGTTGAAGAATACAGGTATTTGGAAAATTATATGTTTATTCAGGGGTCAGATGCCCATTACCCGGATGATATAGGCAGGGTGCACACCCGGTTTTATATTGAAAATACCGGGTTTACCGAGATTAAGATGGCCCTGGCAGGTTTGAACGGAAGAAAAACGGAACTCGTATGAAAACATTATCTTATCATATACTGGATATCGTTCAGAATTCGCTTAGCGCGGGGGCGGACCTTGTTGAAATCAGCATTCATGAGAATGATAACAAGGGCCTTTTTACCATTGTCATTACCGACAACGGTAAGGGTATGGACCATCATACCTTAAAAAAAGCCATAGATCCTTATTTTTCCACCCGGAAGGAAAGGAAGATCGGGCTGGGACTTTCCCTTTTAAAGCAAAATACAGAACAGACCAATGGCAGTTTTTCCATAGATTCAACACCCGGTAAAGGAACCAGGGTGAAGGCCGAATTCGTAAAGGACCATATCGACTGCCCGGCAATAGGGGATCTGGCAGGTACCATACATCAGCTCATGGTTTACAATTCCGGGAAAGATTTTGTTTATCGTCATAATAAGAATGGAGCGGGTTTTGAAGTTGATTCCCGTCAGATTAAAGAAGTACTGGATCATCTTCCCCTTTATTATCCTGAAATAAGCAGGTACATTGAGGAAATGATCAGGGAGAATTTGAAGGAACTGTGGGAAGGAGCTAACGCGGTAGACGAGCATTCCTGAATGATAAATTTGGAAGGCATTATTTAGAATTATTTTAAATAAAGTGTTAATTCAATAACAGTGTTAAAAAAATAACAATAAGTTGTATATTTGTATCGTCATTTATGATGAAAAACAAAAAATACAATTTAAAATATACTGAAAGCTATGGCAAAAATTAAATCTCTTGAAGACTTAAAAAAGAAAAAAGATGATCTGCAGAAAAAAGTAGATCTGAGAGAGCGTGCTGATAACCCCGAAAATTACGTACAGATCAAGGTTGGCATGGCCACCAGCGGGATTGCATCAGGTGCAAAGGAGGTGATGGATTTTCTCATTGATGCACTTGAAAAGCGAAATATAGAGGCTGTAGTTACCCAGGCAGGAGACATGGGTTACAGCTATGCCGAACCTACCATTGAGGTGAAAAGACCCGGGGAAGAGCCTGTAGTCTTTGGCTATGTGGATACCAAAAAAGCGGATGAGATCATTGAACAATATATCAAACGCGGAGAGCTGGTAGACGGAGTTCTGCCACAGAATTACAGAACAATTGATGAGGAATAATTTTAAACAGGAGGATTGATCATGGCAAAAAATAAGATGCACTTGCTTGTTTGTGGTGGCACCGGGTGCCGGGCCTCAGCAAGTGATTCCATTTCAGAGAGTTTGAAGCAGAAGATTGAGGAGAACAATCTCCAGGATGAAGTCCAGGTTATCTTCACCGGATGTTTCGGCTTTTGCGAACAAGGACCCATTGTGAAGGTATTACCGGACAATACATTTTATACCCAGGTAAAACCCGAGGACAGTGAGGAGATTGTTAAGGAACACCTCATCAAGGGACGACAGGTGGAGCGGTTGCTTTATAAAGATCCTGACCAGGGAGAGATCATTCATGATTCCAAAAAGATGGGTTTTTATAAAAAGCAAATCAGAATAGCTCTCAGGAATTGCGGTTTTATTGATCCGGAAAATATTGACGAATATATAGCCAGGGATGGATATTTTGCTCTGGGTACCGTGCTGAAAGAGATGAGCCAGGAAGATGTGATCAGTGAAATCAAGGAGTCTGGATTAAGAGGTCGTGGCGGTGGAGGTTTCCCCGCGGGTTTGAAATGGGATTTTGCCTATAAAAATGAATCCGATCAGAAGTATGTGGTATGCAATGCCGATGAAGGCGATCCCGGGGCATTCATGGACCGTTCCATACTTGAAGGCGATCCCCACGCTGTGCTTGAGGCCATGGCCATTTGCGGATACGCTATTGGTTCCGACAAGGGTTTGATTTATATCCGGGCAGAATATCCTCTGGCGATCAAGAGACTTAAAATTGCCATAGATCAGGCCAGAGAATACGGATTGCTGGGTGAAAAGATATTTGATACCGACTTCAATTTCGATGTACAACTCCGCTACGGTGCCGGGGCCTTTGTTTGTGGTGAGGAAACTGCTTTGATTCATTCTATGGAAGGCGATAGGGGTGAGCCTACTTTTAAACCGCCTTTCCCGGCCGAATCCGGTTATCTCGGTAAACCCACCAATGTGAATAATGTGGAGACCTATGCCAGTGTTCCGGTGATTATTAACAAAGGGGCCGGATGGTTCAGTAAAATAGGTACAGAAAAATCAAAAGGAACCAAGGTCTTTGCACTGGCCGGAAAAGTGAACAACGTGGGGCTGATCGAAGTACCGATGGGCACTACACTCCGGGAGGTGATTTTTGAAATTGGTGGTGGCATTAAAGATGGCAAGAAGTTTAAGGCTGTTCAAACCGGCGGACCGTCAGGTGGTTGCCTTACTGAAGAACACCTGGATACCCCCATCGATTTTGATAACCTGATTGCTGTGGGTTCCATGATGGGTTCGGGCGGTATGATCGTCATGGATGAAGACGACTGCATGGTATCTGTTGCCAAATTTTTCCTGGAATTTACCGTTGAGGAATCCTGTGGAAAATGCTCTCCATGCAGGATTGGAAACAAGCGTTTGTATGAACTGCTCGAACGCATTACCCAGGGGAAAGCAGAGAAAAAAGATCTTCAGCGCCTGAAAAACATGTGTAGTGTGATTGCAGATACTTCCCTCTGTGGACTGGGCCAGACCGCACCGAGCCCTGTGCTTTCGACCATGCAAAATTTCTGGGATGAATATATGGCCCATGTGGAAGATCAGAGGTGTCCGGCAGGATCATGCAAGGAACTCATGCGCTATGAAATCATCCCTGAAAACTGTGTGGGTTGTACTGCTTGTGCCAGGAAATGCCCTGTTGGAGCAATAACCGGTGAAAGAAAACAGGTGCATGAGATTGATCAGGATAAGTGTATTAAATGCGGTGCTTGCGTACAAGCTTGTAAATTTGATGCGGTAATAGTAAAATAAAGGATATAACGATGGAAAAAGTTCAAGTAACCATAGATGACAAACAGGTAGAAGTTCCCAAAGGAACCACCATATATAAAGCAGCCAAAGAGGTTGGAATTGATATTCCGGTATTGTGCTACATGAACCTGGAAGATATCGGGGTAGAAAATAAACCGGGTGGTTGCAGGGTTTGCAGTGTGGAAGTTGAGGGCCGGAAAAATCTTGCTCCTGCTTGCGCTACAGAAGTGTACGACGGCATGGTCGTGAAAACCCATACCATGCGGGTTATTAATGCCAGGAGAACGGTTGTGGAGTTCATTCTTTCCGATCATCCCAAGGATTGCCTGACCTGCAAAAAATCAGGAAACTGTGAACTGCAGGATCTTGCAATAAAGTTGGGGATCCGTGAGATACCCGGTCAGGAGTATGCAGAAATGTCCACCTACAAAACCGACTATTCACCTTCTATTGTAAGGGAGCTGGACAAATGCATCATGTGCAGAAGATGTGAGAAGATGTGTAATGATTTCCAGACTGTCGGTGCATTGTATGCCTTTAACAGAGGATTTGACTCAGCAGTAGCACCAGCCTTTGAGATGGATTTGCAGTATTCACCCTGTACCTATTGCGGGCAATGTGTGGCGGTCTGTCCTACCGGCGCATTGACAGAGGTAGATCACTCACGTGATCTGATTGACGCCATTTCCGATCCCGATACCACGGTGGTTGCACAGACAGCCCCCGCTGTACGTGCGGCCCTGGGAGAAGAGTTTGGATATGAGCCCGGAACGCTCGTTACTGGCAAAATGGTTAGTGCACTCCGCAGACTTGGTTTTGATTATGTGTTTGATACCGACTTTGCTGCCGATCTGACCATTGTAGAAGAGGGAACCGAATTGCTCGATCGTTTGTCAAAATACCTGGATGGCGACCAGGAGGTGAAACTACCAATGCTAACCTCCTGTTGCCCGGCCTGGGTGCGTTTTATTGAGCATCATTTTCCCGAAATGAAGGATATCCCTTCTTCAGCCCGTTCACCGCAACAGATGTTCGGTTCCGTTGCAAAAACTTATTTTGCCGATAAGATCAATCAGAAAAGGGAGAAAATGGTGGTGGTTTCCATCATGCCTTGCCTGGCCAAAAAATATGAAAGCCAGAGAGATGAGTTTAAGGTGGATGACAACCCGGACGTGGATTTTTCTGTTACCACGAGGGAACTGGCGCACCTGATCAAAGAGGCCAATTTCCACCTGAAGGATATGGAAGAGGAAGACTTTGATAAGCCCATGGGCGAATCTACCGGTGCAGGCGTGATATTTGGAACAACAGGTGGTGTGATTGAGGCAGCTACCCGAACCGCATATGAAATGTATACAGGGGATTCCCTGAATGATGGTATTGAATTTGAACAATTGAGGGGTTTTGAAGCCATCCGGAAGGCCTCTGTAGATTTCAACGGTACAACAATTAATATCGGGATAGCCCATGGACTGGGTAATGCAAGAAAGCTTCTTGATGAGATCAAAGAGGGAAAGTCGGAATTCCATGCCATTGAAATTATGGCTTGCCCCGGCGGATGTATTGGAGGTGGCGGACAACCCTTACACCACAATGATACAAGCATCCTTAAAGCCAGGCAACAAGCCATATACCAGGAAGACAAGAACAAGCCGATCAGGAAGTCTCATGAGAACCCGGAAATCAAGAAGCTATACAAGGAATATCTTGGTAAACCCCTGGGAGAAAAAGCTCATAAGTTGCTACATACCCAGTATTTTGACTTGAGCCGGAAAATTGAAATTGATTGATGCATTAAAAATCAGGAGGAAAATCTCATGTCCAGTATAAAAGTAAAAGTTAAAGAAAAGGATCTGAATAAGATAAAAGAGATCTGCAGTGCCCATGGCAATGAGCCGGGTGAATTAATCAATGTTTTGCAGCAAACCCAGGAGCATTTTGGTTATCTGCCCGCTGAGGTGCAGGAGGCTGTAGCCAACGAGCTTGGATTGCCCGTAGCAAAAGTTTACGGCGTTGTCACTTTTTACAGTTTCTTCACCATGATCCCTCAGGGAGAGCATCCCATTTCGATTTGCACCGGCACAGCCTGCTACGTAAGAGGAGCGGATAACGTTCTGCAGGAATTTAAGAGACAGCTGGGTATAGAAGTTGGAGAGACCACCGATGACGGCAAATTCAGCCTGAATTGCCTGCGCTGCGTTGGCGCCTGTGGACTGGCACCTGTTGTGCTTGTCGGAGATAAGACATACGGAAGGGTGGCACCCGACGGTGTAAGAGAAATACTTGCAGAATATAAAAAGAACGAAGAATAGATTCTGATTTTGGGTTAGGGGTCCACTGAAGCCATTCAGTGGTTAAGAAAAAGGCCGCGGAGAATTATATCCGCGGCCTTTTTGCTTTGTACACGAGATCTGAATAAGTGCTTTTCTTATAGAATAAAAGGGTTTATTAAACCAGGGATCCTGTATTACTACCGATCAATAAGGTTTGTGTTATTCAACAATCAGTTTTCTCGTATAGATCTCTTCCCTTGAACGCACCCGGAGAAGATAAATTCCTGCCTGACTTTCGGGGATTGTCAGTGTATGGTTCTCATTCATCCCCATTTTTGGAATTTTTTCATTGTAAATCCTTTTACCACTCAGGCTGAATAACTCTAAATGAATATCCCTGAATATCTTATTTCGGAAAACAATGTTGAAAAGGCCTGAAGAAGGATTGGGATACACCTGAACGTTTCCTTCATGTTTTAATTCGGGATCATCTGCTCCAACTGCCGTACCCTTAATTTCGATGTTGAATTCACCTTCCACTCCACCGGCACTGCCATCCATCTGAAGCCAGTAAGTCCGTCCCTTACGCAAATCTTCCAGGTCCATGATGGCTGCGGCATAATCATCTTCTTCTCCAAAGTAGTCATCATTGGCAGCAAGCAGGGTATAATCCCCGCTTAATATATCACTGCACTCAGATGCCGCTTCATAAAGTGCAATTTGCGTATCCAGCCCGCTGGTGATGAAAGAAATCGTACCGGTATCCGAGGGCATGACAAATTTAAACCATACCGTATGCTGCAAACCGTTTTCAGGGCACCATTTCATTGGTTCATTACAGGGGTCGGTTCCCGTAGTATCAGGTATGGGTTCATTGTCCTGTACAGTGGCGTACTGATTGCTGAATGGCCCGTTCATTCCTGCCGTGATCTCAATGGCATCGCAAACATCATCGTTTTCCGGTCCGAGAGTGAAAACAACCTGTATGGAATCGGAATCGGAGCATTGTCCTGTGGTTCCGGTTACATAAAACGTTAATGTATCTTCAGTTTCACCGTCGTAAGTAACCTGGGCGGTGTTGCCTGACGATGATACCAAACCCCTGTCATTATTTGGTCCTTCTCCGCTCCATACATATTGGTCAGCCTCACCATTAACCTTTAGCTCAACTGTTTGTCCTACCGAACTTTCTTTCATCTTTGACCCGAAAAAGATGTGCAGGTTGTCTGAAATCAGCAGGTGATCTACTTTGCTTATGGAATCGGTTCCATTGGCGCCTTCAACCTTCAGGCTGATGGTTTTGGTTCCCGTACTGCTGTATGTCACATCATGTGGACCGGCACCTGTAGCTTGCGAAGGTTGGGCTCCCTCCCCGAAGTACCATTTATGGGAATTGATGTCTCCCGCGGATTTATCGGTGAAGGAAATCGTCTCGGAAATGCAGTAAAAATTTTTCCTGGTCTCAAAAGAGGCCAGTGGATCCTTTTTTCGCGTGTAAGCCCGTATGCAAAGATCGTAAGGACTGTCGACATCGTTTCCCAACGGGGTCCATTGATTTCCGTCGGGGCTGAACCAGTTCGTACCCGAGGATTCAATTTCAGGTTCGGCATAGCCTGATATGCTGGTTTCTACCGGGAGTGGATATTCATAGCCGTTCATGTCGTACTTGACCTTGACATAAAAATCACCCGAAATATCGGCTTTGATATCAAATGTGTAATAGCCCGGGTAAAGCACTTTCCGGTCCACAATCGAATCTACAGGATCTACCGGCTGCCCGCTCTCAAAACCATTGTAAATGGTGACATCAATTGTACTCCCGTAATTATTGATATAGGTTCCGACCTTCTTGACGGTTTCTCCCGCCTGGGCCTCAAACCGGGTCAAACCGTAAAGTACATCCCGGTCGCCATAGCTCAGAGATGTCACCATGCCCAGCTTGTCATAGTAATGGAGCGAATCAATATCCGAATTATTCCATTTGATGGGATAATAAGCATTATCCGTGAGTACTTTGGTGTCTTCATAGGCCAGGTAAAAGTATCCACCTTCTCCAAATCCGCTCCCCCAGCTATTTTTAATGATCCAGGCACCCTTTACATCCGGTACATCTGATGAGCCAGTAACTACTTTGTTATCATCCCACCCAACAATAAGAATTCCATGATTCGATGGTTCATCTCCATCATAATACCATGTATCATCATCGTCATTAAAATATTCATAACCTTCAATAGGATCTGGATCGCTTACATACATTGAGGTGGCCACTGCTCCGTAATTCCTGATGATCCGTTTGACCTCATCGATGTTTTTGGGTAGATAACGTGCTTCCGGAACCAGACTTACCGGTGTTTCATTTACCTCGCATTTAGAATCCTCAGTCAGATCATCATAAGAATCAAGCGTTTCATCTATCGGTCCTTCAAACCGGTTCAAATAAGCAGTGGCCATGTATATATTACCCCCGTCCCCGGGTCCCCATTCATATCCGGTGCAGGTGACCATGTTTTTTTCGGAAAGATTATATTTGGTGCCTTCCAGCATCACCCACCTTGATTCAACCGCGCCAAGTGAGCTAAATGCCCAGCAGGTACCAAAATCTCCCTGATTCTTTACCGAGGTGACGTAGCCCTTATCCCGCAGATCATAAGAATCGGGAAGCTGCTGTACCGCTTCGGCGGATTTGCTTTCATCAAAATTTTTGAAGCTTACCCTGTAGGGTGGTGGAACATAACCATTCTTTTTCAGGCCGGGCTCAGCCTTTAGCTTTGCAGCTTCACGATATTCTTTGAATTCAGGATTCAGGGGTGCCTGCTTTAGCTGATTTTGTGCGATACCCGAAAATGAGATGAAAAGAGCAATCAGGAAAAGGTAAAGGTGTTTCATGACAGATATTTTAAGTTAAGGCAAATAGCCGTATTGTTTTAGTTGTAAAGCCTTTTTGTTAATTTTGACTGCACTAAAAAAGAACTTTAATTAGGCGAAAGATATGAAAAATACAGCTACTTTCCCTGTCATGGTTATATTTTTATTGGCTTTATATACTTTTATGACTTCTAGCAAAGCGTTTCAAAATCTTAACGATATGGAATCAGATACTACTAAAAAAGGAGGAATTGTCTTCTTCAGAACCAACAATCTTACCGCACTGGAAGATTTCTATTTGCATAAAATAGGCTGTGAACTCTGGCTGGACCAGGGCGCATGCAAAATTTTTCAGCATGGCAATATGCTGTTTGGCTTTTGTAAAAGCGAGGAGGTGGATCAGGAAGGAACCATTACTTTTTTCTATCCCGACAGGGAGCAGGTTGACCACATGTACAACAGACTGGAAGACATTGCGCTGAGTTCTCCAAAAATGAATGAGAAATTCAATATTTACAATTTCTATGCCCGTGACCCGGAAGGACACCTCATTGAATTTCAGTCGTTCAATCATGAGTTGAAACCTTACTAATTACGAGGGTGTGTTTGTTTATGGTCAGTTATAAGCTGGCTGATAATGAAAAACAAGAAACCGGGCCAAAAAGCATTCAGGAAATATTAAACCTGACCTTATTTTTGTTATCAAATCATGAAAATTTTTACCGAATCGTTGAACCATTAAAATAAACAATTGTGCGAAAATTAGGAATCTTAATCATTTTAACCGGAATCATTATGGGATCCTGTACGAATAAACAAGAACAGGGCTCAGAAGGCAATCCCTTCTTCAGCGAGTATCAAACGCAATTTAAGGTACCGCCTTTTGATGAAATAAAGCCGAAACATTACAAGCCTGCATTTGAGAGGGCAATGGAAAAACATAAAGACGAAATTCAGGAAATAGCAGGTAATTCTGAAGAACCCACTTTTGATAACACCATCGAAGAGATGGTTTACAGTGGTAAATTGCTGGAAAAAGTCTCCTATGTTTTTTATGGCTTGAACAGTGCCAACACCAGCGATACCCTCCAGGAAATAGCCAGGGATATCTCACCAAAGCTCTCATCCCACAGAGATGAGATCATGCTGAATCCTGAGCTTTTCCAAAGGGTAAAAAGTGTATATGACAAAAAGGATCAGCTCAATCTCAATCAGGAGCAATCCTATTTACTGGAAAATCTCTATAAAGAGTTCATCCGGAAAGGAGCCAATTTACCTGAGGAGGAAAAGAATCAGCTTAAAGAGATCAATAAGGAGCTTTCGTTGCTGACCCTGGAGTTTGAACAAAACGAACTCAAGGAAACCAACAATTTCAAACTGGTAATTGAAGACAAGGAAGATCTGGCCGGCCTGCCGGAATCTGTTGTACAAACTGCCGCCGAAACAGCCAGGGAAGAAGGTCATGAAGGGAATTGGGTGTTCACAACTCACAAACCCAGCATGCTTCCTTTTCTTACCTACGCGGAGAACCGCGAGCTCAGGGAGAAGCTTTATAAAGCCTATTTGAACAGGGGAAACAATAATAATGAATATGATAACAAGGAGATCCTGTCAAAAATCGTAAAGCTGCGGGTTAAAAAGGCCCATCTGCTTGGATACGATACCTATGCCGATTACCGGCTTGAAACGAGGATGGCAAAGAATCCACAAAATGTGATGGATCTTCTGAATCAACTTTGGGATGCCGCTCTGCCCGTAGCCAAAAAGGAAAGAGAGCAGATGCAGCAGATCATTAATGAAGAAGGAAAGAATTTTAAGCTGAAAAGCTGGGATTGGTGGTATTATGCCGAGAAACTTCGCAAGCAGAAGTACAACCTGGATGACAGTGAACTGAGGCCATATTTCAAGCTTGATAATGTTCGTCAGGGAGCATTCGATGTATCTACCCGCCTTTTTGGCATAACTTTTAACGAACTGGAGGATGTTCCCAAGCCCCATCCTGATGCCAGGGCCTGGGAAGTGAAAGAATCCGATGGTTCCCACCTGGGTGTGCTGTATATGGATTTTCACCCCCGCGCCAGTAAGAACGGTGGAGCCTGGTGTGGAAGCTACCGGGGCCATTACGAAACGAGGGATGGAAAAGAAATACATCCGATCAAGACCATTGTAACCAACTTCACAACGCCTACTGAGAACAAGCCTGCGCTTCTGAGCCTGGACGAAGTGGAAACCCTGTTTCATGAATTCGGTCATGCCCTTGACGGGTTGTTTGCAGAAAATGCTTACCCGGAAACATTTGTGGCCAGAGATTTTGTGGAATTACCGTCTCAGATTATGGAACACTGGTCAACACACACCAAAGTGTTAAAGGCCTATGCAAAACACTATGAAACCGGTGAAACCATTCCCGATGAGCTGATCAATAAAATTGAGAAAAGCCAGTATTTCAACCAGGGTTTTGCCAACGTGGAATACCTCGCTGCTTCCATGCTTGACATGGCCTATCACACGCTTTCCGAGCCGGGGGATCTGGAGGTCATGAAATTCGAGGAACGTTACCTGGATTCCATTGGCTTAATTGAGGAGATTGAGCCCCGTTACCACAGCACCTACTTCAGTCACATCACCGGTGGCTATGATGCTGGTTACTACAGCTATATATGGTCGGCTGTACTGGATAATGACGCTTTCGAGGCTTTTGAGGAAAATGGCATTTATGACCAGGAAACAGCCAATGCTTTCCGCACGTTGCTGGCTAAAAACGGTACCGCAGATCCTATGGATTTGTTCATCGAATTCCGTGGCCGCGAGCCTAAAATTGACGCTCTGCTAAGAAACAGAGGACTGAACCGGTCTGACCGCTCGAGTCAGTAGGTCCGGTTAAATGAACAATATAAAAATAAATGGGAATCCTTTAAAATTACCGGTCTGACCATTAAGCGGTCAGGCCGGTTTATTTTACCTGCCACCTTGTTAAATCTTGATAATAAGAGTAGAAATATTTAAAATCATTAAAACTTAACTAAAATAGGATTTTAACTATTATCGTTAAAAATACAGGTTTTCCCAAGCAATACCTTATCAGCCAACGGTTCAATAACCGGTTTTATCCATTTTCACCGCTGAGGTGGTGAGGCTGTGGATATACCAATTATATGGATTGTGAAATCCAAAATGAAAAGCTTATGAAACCAAAGTATTGCATAAAAATTTTTACATTGATTACAATAATAGCTCTGTTTACAGGGGCTTGTAAAAGAATAGGTAAGGAACGGCTGATCGTTGAAAATTCTTCATCAGTGGAACAAAAGGATGCTCCCATTACAGTCAGACGTGAAAAAATAGAGAACAAATTCGGACGGCCTGTAGCATTAAGCGAGACAGTGCTATTGCAGAATGAGCAGGGAGATACCATCCCTTCACAGTTGGATGATTTGGATGGAGATGAAAAGTGGGAAGAACTTTCATTTGTGCATGATTTTGATCCCGAGAGCAGGGATACTCTTAGTATGCAGCTTATAGATACTTCCCAGGCTCCCGATTATGAAGCCAGAACCAACATACGCTTTGTAACCCTGGAAGAACCGGGGAAAGAGATTCAGGAAGCTGAACGTCTGGAATATGAACAAGCAGGTGATCGCAAAGATGTTTATCAGATGGAAGGTCCGGCCTGGGAAAACGACAGGGTAGGCTTCCGGAATTATTTTGATCCCCGGAATACCATCGATGTATTCGGTAAAACCACAGATGAGATGGCCCTGGATGATGCAGGTATCAGGGGACAGAATTACAGCCAGATGGATAACTGGGGCATGGATATACTGGAAACTGGTCGTTCTCTGGGTGCCGGTGCCATTGGTTTGAAGATCAGGGATACCCTGGTACGCATAGGACCTGAAGGCCAGGGAAGTTTTACCCGTGTATTTGAAGGTCCGGTCCGTTCCAGGTTACGTCTGACATACGAAGATATTGTGGTTTATGGTAATACTTACAAAGTAACTCATAATATTACCATATGGCCTGGAACTTACGGTTATAAGGGAGAAGTAAATGTTCAGAGAGCTGAAGAAACGGATTATCCCGAGCAGTTAATTATCGGTCTTGTAAACAAAGAGGTTGATTCATTAACCATCAGGGAACCCAATGATCAATATCTTGCATTGGTAACCCATAACAAGCAGGCAGTAGAAGGAGGATATCTGGGCCTGGGCTTGTTACTGGAACAGGATAATTTCATTGCTTCCGGAACAACTCCTGTTTCTGCCGAAAAGGCCACCGGCATCGTGGATACCTATTATTCTATTATGGATCTGTCGGAGCAGACAATAACCTATCACATGTATGCAGGATGGGAGAAGTCGGCTCAGAAATTTGCCTCTGAAGAAGAGTTTGTCAATTACGTGGAGCATCAGGCTGAGAAATTCACCACACCTGTGGAGGTAGTGAATTGAGCATCTGATAATAATGAAATTTGAATACCTTGCGGGTGCCCAAAGTCAAAATTGAATAAAAGCGGGGGAAATGGGTATATTTGGGTACCCGCATTTTTATATCCATATAGTCATAAATTTTTTTTGCCTTCCCAAATCAGGAACCCTTCATCCAAAGTATATATCGCTTTTGATGCTTTTTAAGATATCCCCCTCAAAGTAGAATATGAACCGCAAGGTTCCGTCTGAATTGGCTAATTGTACAGTGTCTTCGAAAGGCTTGCTGATCCCGAAAACAGATCGAAAAGTCTCCCTGGTCATCCCTGGGCGGATGCAGGAACCCAAAACCAGTTCAGGCGAAGTGAGGTGAAGGTATATCATAAAGTTCTTTCTGCGGCTGCTGTAAAATGTTATGGTATCCCTGGCGCCTGAGAAGTGATAGATGGTGTCTATAACCGTGGTGTCGTGAATGTTGCGAAATGGTTCCTTCCTTAATGGTAACAGCTTTGAATGATCTTTCCGGAGTGATTCAATGGTAAAGGTTTCGGCCGCCTGGCTGGTGAAGCTGTCAGTGATAAAAGTTGGGATGCCTTCCCTGGACATTTTATCATAGCGGGTTGCTATTCTTAATGTATCACATACCCTGTTCAGGTTTTCGGTGGTGTTTTTCTTCGTATGGCAACCCAAAGCTGTAATCATTATAACCATTAAAATATGCGGAAGCAGGTTCTTTTTCATAATTCTTCGATTTAAAGGGATGAGTGGATGCATGTAAAAATCATTGATCAAAGGTTGAAAAAGAATTTTTACCGTTTTATATGAAACCAAAGTTACTGAATAAAAACAAGAAAATCACGCACGATGTTTTCAGCATTTTTGGAAAAAGCATTACCTGTAATTGGGGGGATAAGTGACTGCCGTATGTTCCGAGGCAAAGTAGATCTTGTTCTTTTGGCCTTCAAATTTATAGGTGTTCTTCCTTGTATTGTTACGCGTGTAAGCTTCTACCTCAAGAATGTTTTCTCCTTCTTCCAGCGGTATTCTTGTATAATGGATTGAATAAGGGAGCGTTTGCCAGTTTCGGGTATCGGCTTGTTCTGTAAGCGTGTTGACAATGTTAATAAAGGTACCAAGATTCTCATCTTCCTCATCGGCCAACGCTTCCAGGGCTTTTTTGGTAGCAAGGCGGAGAATAGCATTTCCCAACTCCCGTAGCATTCTGTCGTGTAATGTTTTAAATGCAATCTCATTGATGTTCTGTGCCAGCTCAAAGGAGTGCTTATTATCCTGAGTAATAACAGCAGCATTGCGGTAAACCGGTTTCCTTTCCAAATACCTGGGAAAGGCTACCTTAAAAAAACGCAACTCGGAAAATCCTTCTTTTTCTTCTTTGCTTTTATCTCCTATATAAATGGGGAAGGAGACATCCAGCTCCCTGCTTTGCATGATCACATAATTCTCCCTGGGGCTGGGAACCTTCCTGAAATGGATGCTCCATTCATCTTTTACCGGACCAAAACCATTCAGCCAGAAAAATATTACCTCCCCGTGTTCCCGGGGCGTATATTCAAAATCCATGCTGAATGTTTGCTCGTAATGTCTGACTTCATCATCGAAACCTGTAAGGTAAGCAGTCCTTAACACATCCTTTTTTAGCTGTTCGGGTACCTGCATGTTGAAATATTCGGTATAATCTTCCTTATAAGCTTCATAAGCATTCCGGTAGGCAATAAAGGCATTGTTGTAATCGCCGGTAGCTTCATAAATCATGCCCATCAGGTTGTGCGCAAACGCATCCCGCTGATAGCGGTTTTTGTGATCCTGATATTTATCGTTGAGCTGATTGAGCCGTATGTTAATCCTTCGGCACTCTACCAGTGCATTTTCATAATCCTGAAGCTGGATATAATTCAGAGCGGTGAAGTAATGCAACATGACCGCCTCGAAATCTTCGGGTTTGTAAGGTTTGACCGTGGGATTCGTTACGAGGGAGAGGGCTTCCAGGCCGTAATTTTTTACATAGTCTTCTATAATCCGGTCGGCTTCTTCAAAATGCCGGTTGCTCTCTTCATGTTCATCAAGCATCCATTCCACGTAGCCGTGGTTGAGGTAAAACAGCAACCTGTTTTTTCCTTCTTTCTCATGTTGGTTGTTCTGTAACCACTGATCCGCTTGACGGAAGTTTCCGTGAGTAATATACTGCTGAAACTGCTGAGTCTGCTGATAATAAGTGGCACACCCCCCTAAAATAAGTCCAAACAAAAGAAAGAGGAGTATTTGTTTTTTTCGTTGGGTTGTGGCCATGTATTCCCTGCAATTAGGAATTAATTAGTTATGAATTTTTTTATTCTTTTATCACCTATCCAAACAATTTCATTGGTTTCCAGGTTAGACAATTCAAGGTTTACCTGGTAATATACCACTTTTTCATTTCTGTAGGAATCCACGATGCTGTTGATGGTTCCATGGAGCATGAAGTCAGCACCCAATTCCTGACCCCATTCCTTTGCCGTTTCAGATGAGGCAAAATCCTGTTGGTCGGCTCTTTCTGCTCTCAAGGCATCCCGTTTGCTGCCTGCCTGTACAAGCCGGGCCGAACCCTCCCTGATAATGGCCTGTTCTATATCCTTAATAAAGGTTTCTGCATTAATATGTTCATGGCTTTTGTTTCTTACCAGCCCGACTATCAGGATGGGACGGGCTCCGTTGTGATTTTGCTTGTAATCATTAAGCCACCTTCCGTTGAGTACCTGGTCCATCAGGTCTTTTGCAACCATCCTCGAATCGGTGGCGTTCCACCGTCCGCTTAGGTCCACCTGCTGGTCGGTATCAATTCTCCTGACTTCCCTTTGCGGGCTGCAATTGTTGAATAGCGCCACCATGAAAGAAATCAACAAAACAAGGGTGAAGGATCTTGCCATACATTTAAAGATTAACCGGTGCTTCATTTCAGATTATCAATCAATGTTTTTATTTCATTTTCCAGATCTTTGCTAACAGGTACCAAAGGCAACCTTAGATAATTTTTAATGATACCCTTCAGATACAATGCACATTTTATGCCAGCCGGGTTGCCTTCAGCAAATAATTTTTCTATGATGGTTATCATTTTGTAATGGATCTCCCGGGCTGACTGAAAATCATTCTTCCGGGCATAATTGATCATTGTTGACCATTCCTTCGGGAAAGCGTTTCCAACTACCGAAATAACCCCTTCTATTCCTATAGACATTAAAGGCAGGGTTATACCGTCTTCACCTGAAACCACGGTAAAATCCTCGGGTTTGTTCTGTATAATGTGCATGGCCTGGGTAAAACTTGCTGAAGCTTCTTTCACAGCCACAATGTTATCAAAGTCTTTTGCCAGCTGAACGATGGTCTCCGGGTCTATATTTTTCCCGGTTCTACCGGGAACATTATACAAAATAACCGGTACCGGGCTTTTTTCGGCAATGGCTTTGAAGTGCTGATATAGTCCCTTCTGTGTGGGTTTGTTATAATAGGGGGCTACCGACAGGATGCCGTCAATGCCTTTGAAATCGGTTTTTTCTATTTTATCAAGGATGGCTGCTGTGTTGTTGCCTCCTATACCGAGCACAAATGGCAATGTTCCCTGGTTTGCCTCCTTAACTGTATTGACAACAGCTTTCTTTTCATCATCGGAAAGGGTAACCGATTCACCTGTAGTTCCGAGAATGACCAGAAAATCAATTCCGCCTTCTGTGAGGAATTGGATGTGATTCTTTAAGGCATCATGATCAACGGAATGATCCTGTTTAAAGGGTGTGGTTACTGCAACACCGGTACCAACGAATTTCTGGGTTGACATAGCATTACTCCTCTTTATTGATTCGACTTATGTAATATTTGATCTGATCTATAAAATATTGTATATCTTGTTCATCTTCTATGCGGAACATCATATCGTGCTCTTTGCCGGAATTTGCTTCAATGCCGATTTTAAAACGGGCCTGGGACGTATTGTTTACGTACTTTGTAGGAAATTGGCCGGCGGGAGACAGGTCAAACAGGATGTCGAAATGTTTGGCTGTGAATTTTTCGATCATGGGATCCGTGGGGATGTAAAGCCAGTTTAAGTCTTTTGAAGTGAAAATATTAATCCGGCTTACCCCGATGTAATTATCCGGGATTTCTTTATAGGGGCAATAGGCCAGTGTAAAAGTCTGAATCTTTTTACTGGCAAGATAATCCAGAAAATCTTTAATGATCTTAAAAGAGTGATTCTGATCCAGGGAAAACAATACCCCTACCGTTTTTGCGGTATCAAAGTTGAATACTCCTTTTCTTCTTTTAATTGCCTTTTGTCTTCTTTTTAAAAGCCAGTTGGCCAGCTTTAACTTTATCTTTTTCAAAACGTTTAATTTCTGATTGATAATTTAACAGGTACCAAATATATACATTTTCTCAGAAGACTAATTGTTGATCATTTGTAAAAAATCCGATTCCGATATGATGTTGACATCGTTTTTCTTCGCCTGCTCTAGTTTTTTGGGCCCGGTATCTTTGCCTGCAAGAAGGTAATCTGTTTTGGAAGATACCGAAGAAGTATTTTTTCCACCGTTTATTCGGATCATTTCTTTTAATTCATCCCTGGAATGCTGATCAAATGAACCCGATATCACTATCGTTTTGCCTTCAAGAGCCCGGCTTCCTGATTCCTCAGTTTCTTCCTCCATTTCCATCCTGACCCCTGCTTTTTTCAATTTATCGATTACTTCAAGATTTTTGGGTTTTTTGAAATATTCCTGGATGCTGTTGGCGATCCGCGGCCCAACCTCATTTATGGTTGTCAGGTCTTCATAGGTGGCATTGGCCAGTCCGTCAATGGAGCGGAAGTGTTCGGCAAGTGTTCTGGCCATTGCCTCCCCGACAAAGCGAATACCTAAAGAATAAAGCACCCGCGGGAATGGAACTTCTTTTGATTTCTGTATGCTGTCGATCAGGTTCCGGGCCGATTTATCAGCAAAACGTTCCAGGTATAGCAGGTCATCCTTTTTTAAGAAATACAGGTCGCCGAAATCTTTTATCAGGTCTTTTTTATAGAGCGCGTCTATGGTTGCTTCGGCTGCTTCAATATCCATGGCACGCCTGGAAACGAAATGCTCTATCTTTCCCTTGATCTGTGGCGGGCAACCGGTTTCATTGGGGCAGTAGTGCCGGGCTTCACCTTCGGGCTTGACAAGTTCGGTTCCGCATTCGGGACATTGCCGTACAAATTCAATTTCCTTACTGTCCGAAGGTCTCTTTTCCTTATTGACTCCTACAATTTTGGGAATGATCTCGCCGCCCTTTTCAATATATACACTGTCATTGACCCTTACATCCAGTAGTTTGATCTGATCTTTATTATGAAGGGAAGCCCGTTTTACGATGGTACCGCTCAGGTGTACCGGCTCCAGGTTGGCCACGGGTGTGACCGCACCGGTTCGTCCTACCTGGAAATCCACGCTAAGAAGCCTGGTTTCCACCTGTTCGGCTTTGAATTTATAGGCTATGGCCCATCTTGGTGATTTGGCCGTATATCCCAGTTCGTCCTGCTGATCGTGTGAATTTACCTTGATCACCACCCCATCGATATCGTAGGGAAGATTTTCCCTTTCTTTATCCCAGTAATTGATATAGTCAAAAATTTCGTCAATGTTTCTGCATTTCTGCAGTTGGGCAGATATTTTAAACCCCCATTCTTTGGCTTTAACAAGGTTCTCATAATGGTAAGGGTAGGGGAGATTTTCCCCGACCAGCGAATAGAGGAAACAATCGAGCGGACGCCTGGCCACCATGGATGATTTTTGCAGTTTCAGTGTACCCGCTGCGGCATTGCGGGGATTGGCAAACGGTGATTCTCCTTTCTTTTCCTTCTCCCGGTTGATTTGTTCAAAGGCCTGGTGGGAAAACAATATTTCACCCCTGATCACAAATTCATCCGGGTAATCATCCCCCATCAGGCTAAGCGGAATGCTGCGGATGGTTTTGACGTTATCCGTTACATCATCACCCTGGATGCCATCTCCGCGTGTTACTGCCCGTTCGAGCCTGCCATTCCTGTAGGTGAGGGCAATGGCTACACCATCATACTTGAGTTCACACACGTATTCTATGGTCCCGGATAATTCCTTCTTGATCCTTGTTTCAAAGTCAGCAACTTCTTCGGGCGAGTAAGTATTACCCAGCGAATACATCGGGTAGCGATGCCGTACCTGGTTAAATTCTTTGTTAATGTCACTGCCCACCCGTTGGGAAGGAGAAGTTTCATCCTTTAAATCGGGGAATTGCTCTTCAAGACTGATGAGCTCATTCATTAACGTGTCGTATTCAAAATCGCTGATGGAAGGCTGGGCAAGTACATAATATTTATAGTTGTGTTCTTCTATTTCTTTCCGTAATCTTTCTATTCTTTTTTTCGCGTCTTCTTTTTTCATTGCTGCTGTGGGTTTGTACAAAATTAAAAAGCCGGAATCAAAGTACAAGTTATGAGGAAAAAACTTTATATATAATGCATATGTTGATCATTATAAATAAAAAAAGAGGATATCCAAAAAGTGCACCATGTTGTCTTTTTTGGGATACCCTCTTAAGCCTTTAACTATTTCTCCGGCAATGGTTATTTCTCAAATTTGCCCATCAGTTCGGCCCTGGCGATCGTATGTTCTTCCACTTTTTTGTCGAATTCATCCATAGAATTGATACTTCCAAGGCTTTCAACATCCAGGGCATGAAGTCTGAAATAATACCTGTGTACACCCGAAGGCGGACAGGGTCCACCGAAATCTTCCTTACCAAAGTTGTTTTCAACCTGCTTGCCGGGAACGGTGTTTTCTTCAATTTTCCTAAGATCCTTATCGATGTCGTACACCAGCCAGTGAACAAAAGTGCCAATGGGCGCATCGGGATCTTTTACGCTCAGGGCGAAGCTTTTCGTTCCTTCGGGAACATTCTCCCAACTGAGCTCGGGATTTACATCCTCACCTTTACAGGAAAACTTTTTGGGAATAGATTCCTCATTTTTGAATGCCGTACTATACAGTTCCATAGAAACACCTCCTGACTTTTCTGATTTTTTGTTTCTTTGTTTGGTGAATGATTGCAATCCCACAATGGAAACGAGCAATATGAATCCAACTGTGATAATGAAATACCGTTGGACCTTACTTTTTGTCATTTCTTTAAAAGGAATTGGTTCATCTCCAAAAATACACAAATTACTCAGATTTGTCAATACTCAAAAGTCATCAAAATGATTTGTGAACAATTCGATATTGGGATCCACAGGGAGAGAATTTCATGGCTGTTCCATTTTTATTATATTTCCGTTTTAAAAGTTAATTAAGATCTGAAAAATCCCTGTAAAAATGAAAGATATCAGTGAATTCAAGCGTCATGCCCATGAAATGGTCGAATGGATTGCCAGTTATTTTGAGGAAATTGAAAATTACCCGGTGAAGTCAAAGGTTAAGCCGGGAGAGATCTACCAGGCTTTACCCGATCAAATGCCTGAAAAGGGCGAAAACTTATCCCGGATGATGGAAGATTTTGATAACATTTTGATGAAGGGCATCACACACTGGCAGAGTCCGAAGTTTTTCGCCTATTTTCCTGCCAATTCCAGCCTTCCTTCATTGCTTGCCGAGATGATGACGGCTGCCATAGGGGCCCAGTGTATGAAGTGGGAAACTTCACCTGCAGCAGCAGAACTCGAGGAAAAGGTCATGGACTGGCTTAAGGATGCTGTTGGGCTTCCAGGCTATTTCCAGGGAACCATACAGGATTCAGCTTCAACTTCAACCCTGGTTTCCATGCTAACGGCAAGGGAAAAATATACGAATTTCCTTATCAACGAACAGGGCTTTAAAAACCAGGGTCCTTTTCGGATTTATTGCTCCGAAGAAACCCATTCTTCCATAGAAAAAGGAGTGAAGATTGCCGGGTTCGGGAAAGAAAATCTGGTTAAAGTGGAAGTTGATGATCATTACCGACTCCATACAGGTAAACTGGAAGAAGCCATTGAAAGGGACAAACAGAAGGGCATGGTGCCCCTCTGTATCATTGCCACTTTGGGCACTACGGGTTCAACAGCCATAGATCCTTTGTCAGAAATTGCACAGATCAAGGAGAAATACGGGCTCTGGCTTCATGTGGATGCAGCCTATGCAGGATCAGCGCTTATTCTTCCTGAATACCAGTGGATGATCAAGGGAGTGGAAGAAGCCGATACCTTTGTCTTCAACCCACACAAATGGCTCTTTACCAATTTTGATTGTTCGGCCTATTTTGTAAAAGACAAACAAGCCCTTGTAAATACATTTCAGCTTGTTCCTGAATACCTAAAAACCCGATCGGATGAGCAAGCTAACAATTATTCCGACTGGACCATCCCGCTGGGAAGACGTTTCCGTGCATTAAAACTGTGGTTCGTTTTGCGGTATTACGGCATGGAAGGACTGCAGGAAAAACTCCGGCAGCATATTGCCATGGCAGGTGAGATGAAGCAATGGATTGAAGAGCATGATGATTTTGAGATGCTGGCCCCGGCCACCATGAACGTCTTATGTTTCCGTTTCAATCCCGGAAACATCGATTCCGAAGAAAAGCTGAATGAACTCAATGAACAACTGCTCCATGAGATCAACCAGACCGGGGAAATTTACATGACCCATACCAAACTCTCGGGTCAATACACCCTTAGATTGGTCATTGCACAGACAGATGTGGAGAAGGAACATGTGGAAAAAGCATGGGAGGTAATACTGAGTAAAGCCGAGGAAATATTTGGTCAGGAAATTTAGGGTCTTTTAAGCACCAAAAAACAAATCCCAAATAAATTCCAATAATCAATGTTCAAATAGCCCAAACATCCCAGGCCAAGGACTATAGGAATATATTTGAAGGGGTTTGGAATTTCGGTAATTGGAATTTGGATATT
>Ga0207797_1000301_pt1 | contig 37704 bp, 44 predicted proteins | sample PRCRCaboRojoPR_6_FD_187275 | JGI IMG/M metagenome (GOLD analysis project Ga0207797, IMG submission 187275) | Marine sediment microbial community from Cabo Rojo, Puerto Rico - PR CR 10% Liquid 1 (SPAdes) | ecosystem: Environmental > Aquatic > Marine > Coastal > Sediment | place: Cabo Rojo, Puerto... | reverse complement strand
CTCACGGCGGGTGCCATCATCACGGAACCGCTCGTGGTCCACGACCGGCCCGCGAGCGACCCGTCGGTCCGCTGTGAGGCGGAGGTGACCGTCACCGACGGCCTCGACCCGGACCTCGTGTCGGTGAGCGCGGCCGCCGACCTCGACAAGGTGGTCGACCCCACCGACGGCGTGGTCACCGCGCACGTGACCGTGGGACGCGACGCCGACGGGGACGTCACCGTCGAGGTCAGAGAGGACCTCCGGACAGAGGTCGACGTGGAGGTGGACGAGCAGAGCCGCCAGCACGTCACGGCCCGCGTGGTCGTCGGGCGGTCCAAGCGGGAACTGCGCCGCGAGCACGCGAAGGACCTACTCGAGCGGGTGGGCCTATCGGCCAACCAGGTCGACCGCTACCCACACGAGTTCTCCGGCGGCCAGCGCCAGCGCATCGGCATCGCCCGGGCGCTCGCGCTCGAACCGGAGTTCGTGGTCCTCGACGAGCCCGTCTCGGCGCTGGACGTGAGCGTACAGGCACAGATCCTGAACCTGCTCGCGGACCTGCAGGACGAGTTCGGGCTGACGTACCTGTTCATCGCCCACGACCTCTCGGTCGTCCGGCACATCTCCGACCGGGTCGCGGTGATGTACCTCGGCGAGGTGGTCGAACGTGGCCCCGTCGGCGCCATCTTCGAGGACCCACAGCACCCGTACACCGAGGCGCTACTGGAGAGCGTTCCGCGGGCCGACACGAGCGAGCAGGGCCGCCGGGTCGACCCGCTCGCGGGCGACGTCCCGTCCCCACGGAGCCCACCGTCGGGGTGCCGGTTCCACACCCGGTGTCCGTACGCGCGAGAGGCGTGTCGGGAGACGGACCCCGACGAGTACGAGAGCGGCGCGGAGGGGCAATCCGCGGCCTGCTTCCGGGCCGTTGAGGACCACCCGTACTGGGAGAGCGACCCACTCCCCGACGCCGGCGAGGTGGGTGTCACGGACGCCGAGACGCGGAACGAGGGGAGCGGCGTCGGTGCGGACGACGACTGACCGCACACTCGGTCGAGACGCCAACCCTTTTCCACACGCCGCACCCCTCACACCGATATGGACAGCGAGACGCCACCGGGGCCGGGGGGGCCCGCCCTCGCCGGCGCGGCCAGCGAGATACGCGAGCACTGGGACGACCTCGTCGGCGACGCCGAGGTGACGGCCGCGGAGTTCGAGGACGCGGGCTGGGAGACGCTCGTCTGCCACCCGGGCGACGTCACCGTCACCGACGTCGAGCGGTTCGGCATCGACGTGCTCCTCCCCGACGACGAGTACGACCGACTGGAGGAGTGGGTGGAGGACGGGTCGTTCGACGAGTTCGACGTCTACCGCGCGGAGACGACGATGGTGTGGCTCCTCCTGGTGGCGAAAGACGAGTCGGCAGAGCGGGCGGTCTGCTGTCCGGCCTACTACGGGTCGAGCGACCTCGAGACGCTCGTCGACGGGTTACGGGAGCACGGCCACGTCCCGATCTACGTCCGGAACCTGATGGAGGAGTTCGTCACCTTCACGTCGGACCGGCCGGGACTCCTCCTGCCCGACCCCGACGACGGCGGATCCGTACCCGACGACGTCTGACCGGTCGGAACCGTTCCTACAGGCGCCACTGTACCTTACGGGAAGCATTTACCGCCGGGCACGCAGGGGACGGTCATGTCGACTCGGCGTCACGTCCTGCTCGCGGTGGTCGTCGTCGGGTTCGTGCTCCCGACTGGAGTGGCTCCCGCCACCGGAGCCGCCAGCGATACGGGCCCTGTCACGGACACACAGGTCGACGGGGTGAACGTCCAGCGGACGCATCCGACGACGGACCTGGGCACTTTCGGCGACGTCGTGAACGCCTCGACGGGCGACACGCTCGAACGGACGGTGGTAGCGGTACCGGGTGACGTCCTCACGATGCGGCTCGACCGTGCCGGGGTCGGACGAGCGATCGGGAACGCTACTGGGGAGACCGCGACCGAGCGCTTCCGCTCGTGGCTCGCGCGGGAGGACACGCGCCTCCGGCTCGCCGGGATAAACGGGTCTGGGCCGACGCTGGACCCGGACGGCCCGGGCGTCACCGTCCGGTCCGGATTCGCATCCGGGCAGAACCGGACTTACCTCGTGGTCCGGACCGGTGTCGCGGGCTTCGATGGCGGGTCGCTCCCCGAGATGGCCGGACTGACCTACCGATTCACCGTCGACGGTGGAGACACGACACTGCGGAGCGACTCCGTCGTGTTCACGGAGCCGTCGGTGACACTCACCCACCCCGACCGCTCGAACGGGACCACGGAGCTCTCGCGGCCGACGGCCGACGTCTACGCCCGGAGTTCGCTCCCACCGGGGACACCGACCACCGTCTCGCTCGTGGGGAGCGACGGTCCCGCACCGTCGACGACCGTCCCCCTCCGGCCCCCCGGTACGGCACTGCCGGACCGGTTCACGCAGTTCGACGCCGAACTCGACACGTCGAGTATGCCCCGTTCGGCCCGTCTGGTGGTCGGGTTCGACAACGCGAGCTACCCGTACCCCGCGACGCTGGCGGAATTCGACACGACGGTGCCCGGTGAGCCAGTGAACGGGAGCCTGGTCATCGAGACGGCCCGCGCCCACGGCACCCTGTTCGACGACCTGACGGACGCCTCGGCGGTCCGTGCGGCCCGCGAACGTGGCCACCTCGTCCGGTCCGCGCTCCCCGTCGAAGGCGAACTGACCGACGGCGCCTTCGTCCGTGGTGACCTGCTCGTGGTCCGTCTCGAGAGCGAGCGGCTGGACGCGCTCCTGCGTGACCGGTCCGAGGACACGGCGACCGAACGGTTCCGTGGCTACCTCCACGACACGGACACCACGCTCCGTATCCTCCAGACGCCGGACACGACGTCGCCGCAGCGGCAGAAGAAGGCCGTACGCGTCCGGCAGTCACGGCTCCGGGTCGTGGCCGACGGTGACACACGGTGGGTCCTGCTGGACACGGGGAACCTCTCCGTGACGTACGGTGTCGACGAGGACGCCACCGTCGCGCCCAGTGTCAAGGCGGGCGAGGCCTACGACGTCTCGCTCGGCTTCCCGGACGAGGAGCGCATCCAGGAGACGGCACGTGACCGGGTGACGGTGGCCGAACCGTTCCTCGGATTCGCCGACCCGGACGGGGCGGACCAGTTCTTCTCCGAGCCGGACGGCCGCGCGAACGTCTCCGTCCGGAGCACGCTCGCACCGGGACAGCCGGTGACGGTGACGCTCGAGGGGGACACCGCGGGCGAGCGATACCGTCGGACGGTCACGCTGGCGGGGCGGAACCTGACCCGGGCCATGGCCGTGTTCGACGTCCCGGATTCGGTGGGGGGCGAGACGTACGAGGTCGGCCTGTTCGTCGGGCGACCGACCGAGACGGAGACACGGCACCCGCGGGCCGCCGTCGCGCGGACGACGCTGACGTTCGACGAGCCGACGGCGCGCCTCCGTATCGCCGAGCGCGAGCCTGCCTCGGTGCTCCTGACGGGTGAACTGTCGCGCGGTGGCATCCTCGTACTGGAGACGGTCGACGGGGGCCGAACGCTCGATACGGACCTCCTGAACCCGGGACAGTTCGAGTCGCGGCTCTCGATTCCGTCGTCGGTGACGGAGCGGACGGCGGTCCGGGTCGTCGCCTACCGATCCGTAGCGGGGACCGAGGCCGGGGAGCGTCCGTACCGCGACGCTGGTGGTGACCCGGTGGCCGTCTCGCTGACGCTCGCCCCGAGCGCGACGGCCGACTCGACACACACACCAGAGACGCCGCCGCCGACGTCGAGCCCGATGGACGACGGGGTGCCGGAACCGGGCACCACTGTCACGGCGGAGACCACCGGGGACGACGGGGCCGGATTCGGCCTCCTGGCGGGGGTGGCGGCAGTCTCGGGACTGGTGTGGCTGGCCCGACGGCGGTAAGCCTCGCCTGATTCGAAATTCGAAATTCGCTTACGAATCTCGTAGCGTTTCGCCGCGCTTATTACGATGTGCTGACTCGGCCCGAGTAATGACCGACGAGGACCTCTCGACCGAGGACCGTACCATCCTCCTGATCGGGAGCGGCCCGATACAGATCGGACAGGCCGCCGAGTTCGACTACTCCGGCGCACAAGCGTGTCGCGCTCTGCAGGAAGAGGGCGCCCGAGTCGTCCTCGTCAACTCCAATCCGGCGACCATCATGACCGACCCGGAGATGGCCGACAAGGTGTACGTCGAACCCATCACGGTCGAGGCCATCAGCGAGATCATCGAGGCCGAGCGCCCGGACGGCGTCATCGCGGGCCTCGGGGGCCAGACCGGCCTCAACGTCACCGCCGAACTCGCGGAGGAGGGCGTCCTCGACGAGTACGATGTCGACATCATGGGCACGCCGCTGGACACCATCTACGCGACGGAGGACCGCGACCTGTTCCGCCAGCGGATGGAGAACATCGGCGAACCGGTCCCCGCGTCGACCACCATCGCGCTCGACGAGGGCGAGTCCGTGACGGACTTCGACGCGGGTGCGCTCCGCGAGAAGGTCGAGGACGCCGTCGAAGAGGTCGGCGGTCTCCCCGTGATCGCCCGGACGACGTACACGCTCGGCGGGAGCGGGTCCGGCGTCGTCGACGAGATGGACGAACTCGTCGAGCGCGTGCGCAAGGGCCTCCGCCTCTCGCGCAACTCGGAGGTGCTCATCACCGAGTCCATCTCCGGATGGGTCGAACTCGAGTACGAGGTGATGCGCGACGCCGACGACTCCTGTATCATCATCTGCAACATGGAGAACATCGACCCGATGGGCATCCACACCGGGGAGTCGACGGTCGTCACGCCCTCGCAGGTCATCCCGGACGAGGGCCACCAGGAGATGCGCGACTCGGCGCTGAAGGTCATCCGCGAACTCGGCATCCAGGGTGGCTGTAACATCCAGCACGCGTGGCGCGACGACGGCACGCCGGGCGGCGAGTACCGCGTCGTCGAGGTGAACCCGCGCGTCTCGCGGTCCTCCGCACTGGCCTCGAAGGCGACGGGCTACCCCATCGCCCGCGTCACCGCGAAGGTGGCACTGGGCAAGCGCCTCCACGAGATCGAGAACGAGATCACCGGCGAGACCACTGCCGCGTTCGAACCGGCCATCGACTACGTGGTGACGAAGGTGCCACGCTGGCCGAAGGACAAGTTCGGCGACGTGGACTTCACGCTCGGGACGGCGATGAAGTCCACGGGCGAGGCGATGTCCATCGGCCGGACGTTCGAGGAGTCGCTGCTGAAGGCACTCCGCTCGAGCGAGTACAGTCCCGCCGTCGATTGGGGTGACCTCTCGAACTCGGGGCTCGACGACCTGCTCGTGAACCCCTCGCCCGACCGCCCGTACGCGATGTTCGAGGCGTTCGACCGCGGCTACACGGTCGACCGCGTGGTCGAACTGACCGACATCCACGAGTGGTACGTCCAGCGGTTCGCGCGGGTGGCCGAGGGAGCGGTGGCGGCACAGGAGGGGAACTTCGAGCAGGCGGCGGACCTCGGCTACACGGACCACCAGGTGGCCGCCCTCGCCGGTGGCGAGGCGAGCGTCGCGCAGGTCGCCAGCATCGGCGACCCGACAGGTGGTCCCATCACGGACGTCGAGAGCCGGAGCACTCAACGCCGGTTCAAACAGGTCGACACCTGTGCCGGCGAGTTCGAGGCGACGACGCCGTACTACTACTCGGCCCGCGACCCCATCTCCGAGATCGCACGGAACGAGGTCCGCGTCGACGAGGACGTCGACAGCGTGGTCGTCGTCGGTGGCGGCCCCATCCGCATCGGGCAGGGGGTCGAGTTCGACTACTGCGCGGTCCACGCGGTGCGTGCGCTCCGCGAGCAGGGTATCGACGCGCACGTGGTCAACAACAACCCGGAGACGGTCTCGACGGACTACGACACCTCGGACGGCCTGTTCTTCGAGCCCATCACGGCCGAGGAGGTGGCCGACGTGATCGAGAAGACCAACGCGGACGGCGTGATGGTCCAGTTCGGCGGGCAGACGTCCGTCAACATCGGCGAACCGCTGGAGCGTGAACTGGAACGGCGTGACCTCGACTGCTCGGTCCTCGGTACCAGCGTCGACGCCATGGACCTCGCGGAGGACCGCGACCGGTTCAACCGCCTGATGGACGACCTCGGTATCGCACAGCCGGAGGGTGGCAGCGCGACCAGCGAGGCAGAGGCGCTCGAACTCGCCCGCGACATCGGCTACCCGGTCCTCGTCCGGCCATCGTACGTCCTCGGCGGCCGCGCGATGGAGGTCGTCTTCTCCGACGAGGAACTCGAGGAGTACATCGAGGAGGCGGTGCGCGTCTCGCCGGACAAGCCCATCCTCGTCGACGACTTCCTCGCCGACGCGGTTGAACTGGACGTGGACGCCGTGGCCGACGGCGAGGACGTCCTCATCGGCGGTGTGATGGAACACGTCGAGACGGCCGGGGTCCACTCCGGCGACTCGGCCTGCATGATCCCCCCGCGCTCGCTCTCACAGGAGACGCTCGAACGGGTCCGCGAGGTCACGCTCGACATCGCCCGTGCGCTGGACACGGTCGGCCTGCTGAACGTCCAGCTCGCGGTTCGTGGCGAGGAGGTGTACGTGCTGGAGGCGAACCCGCGCTCCTCGCGCACCGTCCCGTTCGTCTCGAAGGCCACCGGCGTCCCCATCGCGAAGCTCGCGGCGAAGGTGATGGCCGGCGCGTCGCTCTCGGAACTCAAGGCCCACGAGCAGATCCCCGAGCACGTCTCGGTGAAGGAGGTCGTCCTGCCGTTCGACCGCCTGCCGGGCTCGGACCCCCGCCTCGGCCCGGAGATGAAGTCCACGGGCGAGGTGATGGGCACCGCCCGCTCGTTCGGCAAGGCCTACCTCAAGTCGCAGGACGCCGTCGGCAAGCCCATCCCCACCGAGGGGACCGCGCTCGTGGACCTCGAGACCCTCCGCGGCCTCTCGCAGGCCGACGACTCGCTCGAGGACGTCCGTGAGGCGGCCGAGCGTCACTTCGACGTGACCACGCCCGAGGACTGGGACGACCCGGCCGAGGCCGTCCAGCGCGGCGAGATAGACTTCATCCTCTCGCGTGACCGCGACGTGCTGGAGGTCGCGGTCGAGGAGGTCGTCACCTACTTCTCGACGGTCCAGTCGGCCCGCGCGGCGCTGGAGGCCATCGAGACGGAGGACGAGCCGCTCGACGTGATGGCGCTGGGCGAGCGGCCGACCGAACGTCGGAACTGGGGCGTCCCGGAGGAGTAACCGCCGCGAGTCTCGGTCCCGTCTCGCTCCTCGCCCACCCCCTATCCGAAGACGGTCGAGAAGAACGCCAGCCCGAACAGCGTCGCGTTGTACGCCCCGTGGACGAGCGACGGGACCACGATGTTCCCCGTGTAGTCGTATGTCACCGCCAGCACCAGCCCCGGCACGAACAGGAGGCCGATAGTGGTCGCCCGCCCGGTGAGCGGCCCGGTCAACGAGAAGACGTGAGCGGCGGCGAACAGCAGGGTGGCGAGGACGATGCCCGGCCAGCGACCCAGCGACTCCACCATCGCGTTCTGGATGACGCCGCGGAACAGCAGTTCCTCCCCGGGACCGATGAGGAGGAATGAGATGGGGACCAGCAGCGCGAACACGAGCGGGTCGGCGGTGCCCAGTTCGCTCGTCTGGTTGGCCGCCGGGTCAAGTCCCGTGAAGACGACGACGAACACCATCGTCATCGCGCCGAGGAACGCGACGATCCACCCGGACGCGACGGTCAGCCACCCGCGGAGGTCCGGGAACTCGACGCCGACCCACTCGCGGACCGAGAGGTTCCGGAGGCGGAGGTAGACGAGCGAGACGCCGCCGAACGCGACCCCCTGCAACAGGACGGTCGAGAGGAGGATGGCCCGTGCGGGGGTTATCTCGACGCCGAGTTCGCCGAGGCCGAACGCGGCACCCCGGACGAGGAGGGCACCGATACCGAGTCCGAGGGCGGCGAGGACCACTGCGAGGACGAGCGTGAACGCGACGCGACCGGGGCCTCCACGGAGGGGAGCGGGGAGTTCCATGGCGGGCGTTCTCGCCGGCGCGGCAAATACCTACCTCGGCAGGTGGATTGATACGCGGCCGGCCCCGACGACCCCTCGTGTCCGAGTACACGATGTTCGGTGGCAAGGGCGGGGTCGGCAAGACCACCTGTGCCGCCGGCTACGCCGCGGCGCGGGCCGCCCGCGGCGACGAGACGCTCGTGCTCTCGACGGACCCAGCCCACTCGCTCGGTGACGCCCTCGAGACGGACCTCTCGGGGGAACCGACAGAGGTGGCGCCGGACCTCCACGCGGTCGAGATCGACCCCTCGGTGCGGGCCGACACGTACCGGATGATGGGTGAGGCGCTCGCCTCCGACATGCGCGCGCTCGGGATGAAGGTCGGCGACGACAGCCTCGACAACCTCTTCGGCTCGAAGATGCCGGGCGCGGACGAGGTGGCCGCCCTCGACCTGTTCGGCCTCTACATGGACGACTGGGAGCGCATCGTCTTCGACACGGCCCCGACGGGCCACACCCTCCGACTGCTCGACCTGCCGGAGACGGTGGGCTCCGCGGTCCAGACCGCCGCCGGCATCAGGTCGAAGGCGAAGAGGACGGCCGACCGGGTGAAGACGGTCGTCCTCGGCCCGTTCGCCTTCCGCGGCGAGGACGAGGCCGACGAGGCGTTCAAGAACCTGCAGGCACGGATGGAGCGCGTGACGGAGGTGTTGCGCGACCCGGAGCTGACGAACTTCCGTGTCGTGTTCCGCCCCGAGGCACTGGTGGTCTCGGAGACGGAACGGCTCGTCTCGCGGCTGGGTGAGGCGCAGGTGGAGGTGGCTGACCTCGTGGCGAACGGCGTCCTCGTCGACGTGAACGAGGACTGCGAGCGGTGTGTCCGGCAGCGTGACCGCCACCGCGAGCGACTGGGGACGGTCAGGGAGACGTTCGACCTGCCGGTGACGGCGGTGCCGGAGCTGGACGAACCGTCGGGCGTCGCGTCGCTGGAGGCGGTGGGGGAGTCGCTGTTGCGAGGCTGAACCGAGGGCGACCACTACCCTCCCTCGGCCAGACTGTCCAGCAACCGCGGGTCGGTCCGGAACTTCAGGACGTTGTGGACCACGCTGTTACGGATGTTGGCGACGACGTGGCCGTGTTCCTTGTAGCAGTCGTGGATCCACTTCGACTCGCTCGTTCGGTCCGGGAACATCATCACCGACTTCCACTGGTACTCCCCGTCCGAGAGGAAGTAGAACAGCGTGTTCGGCGAGTCGCGAATGTACTCCATCGCCGGTCGCCACCCCTCGGCGAAGTTGCTGGTGTCGAACTTGAACTCGAACAGGGCGAACAGGAAGTACTCCTCGTTGGGGATGACCGCCTCGCGGAACACGCCCTGCTGGCGCATCCCACGGATGGACTCGCTGACGGTGACGTGTGAGACCTGGATGTCGTACTTCTCGTCGAGGATGCGCGCGAGGTCACGGGAGGAGAGCTGTGGGTCGCGCGAGAGTTCGCGGAGGACGAGCACGTCACGCTCCTTGAACTGCCAGTCCGGTGCCTCGTCGGTCATGCGCGGCACCTCACGGGGGGCAGTCTAGTGGTTTTCGGTCGACTCGTGTTGGAGAACATGTGTCAGACCAGGAACCCGTCGAGGTAGTCGACGTACGCCGCCGGCTGGTCCTCGACGACCCAGTGGTAGGCCGGCGACACCGTCTCCACCGTCCCGTCGAGGTCCGCGGCCAGTCGTTCGCCCCACGAGAGCGGTTGCATGACGTCGTCCTCGCCCCACAGACAGAGCACGCGCGAGTCGATGTGCTCGTACGGTATCTCCATCGTGTGGTTGGTGTTGGTCGCCACGGCGGCACGCGAGAGGTTCAGCGGACCGTCCTCGCGCATCCACGGGGCCTTCATGCCCGCTACGAACGCTGGGTCCGGGTCGTCCGTGACGAGACCGTCGGCGAACGCGAAGTCGAGCTTCGGCTCGAGCCCCTCGGGCTCCTCGCGAGCCGTCTCCGGCATCCCGAGCCCGCTGACGAACTCGACGGGCCACGAGTCGTAGCAGACCGCGTTCGAGAGCACGAGGTCCTCGACCCGGTCGGGGTGGTGGGCGGTGTACCGGAGTGCGACGCCGCCGCCGATGTCGTGGGCGACGAGGTCCACGACGCCGAGTTCGAGTTCCTCGACGAGTGCCTGCAGCATGTGCTCCTGTGCCCGGATGGAGCGGTCGAACCCGTCGCCACCCTGCGAGTTCCCGTAGCCGAGCATGTCGGGGACGACGACCCGCCGGTCGTCCTCGAACGCGGGCGCGACGCGGCGCCAGAGGTACGACCACGTCGGGATGCCGTGGAGGAACACGAGCGGCCGCCCGTCCTCTGGGCCCTCGTCGCGATAGGCGACGGTCAGGTCGTGGCCGTCGACGCGGACCGCCGTCTCCTGCTGGGCTGCCGACCACGTCTCGTGGTCCACCGGGTTGACTGCCGAGCGGCTCATAGCAGTCGGTCTGCGATGATGTTCTTCTGGATCTCCGAGGTGCCCTCGTAGATCTTCGTGATGCGGGCGTCGCGGTAGAACCGCTCGGCCGGGTAGTCCGAGACGTAGCCCGAGCCCCCGTGGACCTGGATGGACTCGTCGGCCACGTCCACGCTGGTCTCGCTGGAGAAGTACTTCGCCATCGACGCGAGCTTCACGGCCTGGTCGTCCTTGCCGGCCTCGACCGCGCCCGCCGCACGGTAGGTGAGCGAGCGCGCGGCCTCCGTGTCGGTGGCCATGTCGGCGAGCTTGTGGCGGATGGCCTGGAACTCGCCGATCTTCTGGTCGAACTGCTCGCGCTCGCCGGCGTAGTCGAGCGCCACGTCGAGTGCGCCCTGCGCGGCTCCGACGGCCTGCGCCGCGACGCCGGTCCGCCCGGAGGCGAAGAAATCCATCAGCTGGTAGAACCCCTTGTCCTTCGTGCCGATGACGTTGTCCTCGGGGACCCGGACCCCGTTCAGCTGGATCTCGGCGAGGTCGCTCGCGCGGATGCCGAGCTTGTTGTCTATCTTCGTCGGCTCGTAGCCCTCGAGGTCAGTCGGCACGAGGAACGCAGTGATGCCACGGTGGCCGGCACCGGGGTCGGTCTTGGCCATCACGACGGCTACGTCCGCGACGGTGCCGTTCGTAATCCACATCTTGTTCCCGTCGATGACGTACTCGTCGCCGTCCTTCTCCGCCGTGGTCTCCATCCCCGCCACGTTCGAGCCGTGGGCCGGTTCGGAGATACACGTCGATGACGCGGACTCGCCCGCCGCGATGCGCGTGAGCCACTCCTCTTTCATCCACTCGTCGCCGTACTCCAGTATCATCGAGGAGCCGAAGCCGGCACTCCCGATGGCGCTCCCGAGACCGGGGTCCGCGCGCCAGAGTTCCTCCGTCACGATGACGCGACCGAGCATGTCCATCCCGGCACCGCCGTACTCCTCGGGCACGTGGGGTGCCACGAAGTCGAGTTCGGCCGCCTGTCGCCGCAGGTCCGCTGGGTACTTCCCCTCCTCGTCGTGCTCGCGGGCGACGGGTCGGAGTTCCTCCGCACCGAACTCGCGCACGGCCTTGCGGATCGCCTCGTGTTCCGCGTTCGTCTGGAACGACATACTCCCGGCTTGGGTTTCCATCACAAGAACATTTGGGGCTCAAGCCGAACGTTGTTAAGCAACTTGCCGGCAAAGGACGGTTGGTCCATACGATTCGGTGGACTGCGCGTCGGCCGCCGGGGCGGGAACTAAGCCCTGGCGCGTCCTCCACTCGGGTATGTCACTCGACCGCTACAGTGACGCGGCCGCGCTGACCCCCGAGGAGGGGGAGGTACAGACCGCCGAACTCGTCGTCAGCGACGACGTCCTCGTGAAGGCGTTCGCACTGGGTCCCGGTGCCCTGCTCGACGCACACGGACACGGCGATAGCTCGAACGTGTTCCACGTCCTCGAGGGGACGGTGACGGTCCTGCAGGGCGAGGAGGAGGAGCGCGTAGAGGCCCCCGGCGTCGTGTTCCACGAACGGGGAGTCCCGCACGGTGCGCGCAACGACACGGAGGACGTGGTGGTGTTCACGGCGTCGCTGGCGCCGATGCCGGGGAGTGGGTGACGCGACTGGACGGAGCGTCACCTGCTGCCGAGCGGGGAACGGAGTGACCCGCGAGCAGGGAGCGAACCGCGAGGGCCCTCGATAACGAACGGACTACTCCGGTGCCAACTCCCGCAGCACCGGCATCTCGTCCAGCCGCTCCGCCGACAACGCCGTCCAGTCCACGCCCTCCGGTTTCCCACTCGCTCCCGTTCGCACGACGCGTTCCGGCGTCGCCACGAGGTCCATCGGCACGTCGTGGGCGTCCGGCGTCCAGTCGTCGTCGACCACCTGCATCTAATGGACAGTCGTCGCCACGGGCGTCTCGCCGTCCACGATACCGATGTCCCACAGGATACCCCACTCGAGGTCCGAGAAGCCCTCGCCCTTCCCGATGCGGGCGCCGTCCTCGCGGACCGCGACCGACCCGGAGACCACGAGGTCGACCGACACCGCGTCCGGGCCGACCTGCACACCGTACTCCTCGGACCCGGAGAGCGTGACGGCGTCGCTCGGGTCGTCGATACGGTCGGGATCGAGTTCGAGGAACGGCTCCTCGTCGGCGAGTCGCGGGACAGCCACGTAGACGGTCTTGCCGTCCGCCAGCGCACGCTGGCGGAGTGGCCGCTGGGGCGAGTCCGGGTTGGTCTTCAGAGTCTCGGCCGCCTCCCACGCCGGAGTCCCCGCGAAACACGCCGTCGCCGCCATCGCCCCCGCGAAGTTCGGGATGCGGCCGTGTGGCGGGAACGGGAACCGCGTCTCGCCGCTGGCCTCGAGGGCGTCCCAGACTCGCTCACGGATGGCCTGTTTCATACGGTGGCGTCGGGTGCGCGGTACAAGAATCGGGCGCACCGCAGGGTTCTCCTCCGACGGCACCGAACGGTGGTCGTGCTCGAACTGGACGGGAGCGACGGCGGGGGCCAGCTGCTTCGCACGGCGCTCGCCCTCTCCGCACTCACGCGCGAGGGGTTCCGGATGCGGAACGTCCGTGGGTCCCGGCCCACTCCCGGGCTGAAGGCGCAACACGCGGCCGCACTCTGGGCGGTCCGGGAGGTCTGTGACGCGGCCGTCGAGGGCGGCGCCCGCGGCAGCGAGACGGTCACGTTCGACCCCGGCCCGGTCCGCGGTGGTGAGGTCCGGGTCGAGGTTGGCACTGCCGGGAGTGTCACGCTCGTGTTCGACGCGGCGCTCCCCCTCGCCTACGCGCTGGAGACACCGCTCTCCCTGAGGGTGGTCGGCGGGACGGACGTCAAGTGGGCACCGACGATAGCCCACCACGCCGAGGTGAAGCGCGGTGTCGTCGAGCGGTTCGGTCTGGACTACACCGACCACGTCGAACGCCGGGGGTTCTACCCGGCCGGCGGCGGCGAGGCGACCGTGGAACTCGAGCCGTCGACGCCCACGGAGGCCACCCTGACGGAACGAGGGCCACTCCGGGAGGGCACCGTGTTCGCGTGGGCGAGCGACGACCTCGAGCAGGCCTCCGTCGCGGAGCGGATGGCCGACCACGTCCTCGACGCCCACCCGTCGTTCGAACGACGGGTGGCGTACGGACCGGCGGACTCGACGGGAGCCGGCTGCTGTCTCCGGGCCGAGTTCACCGACTCGGTGGCAGGGTTCGATGCCCTCGGCGAACCCGGTCGGTCGGCCGAAGCCGTCGCCGGTGACGTGCTGTCGGCGTTCGAGGGGTTCCGCGAGACGGGCGCCGCAGTCGACCGACACACGGCCGATCAGGTGATGGTCCCGCTGGCGGTCGCCGGCGGCGCTGTGTCCATCCCCGCGGTGACGGACCACGTCGCCTCGAACGCGGCGGTTGTTCGGTCGTTCGGTGGCGACCTGCGGGTGGAGCAGCGCGACGGGACGGCCGTCCTCGAGTCCGACGGTGGCCTCGGGACGAGGTGAGTCTCGGACGGTGGGGAGTCAGTCGTGGTCGTGGTGGCCGTGGCCGTGGTCGCCCTCCCCGTCCTCCTCGTCGTCCCGCGTCGCCAGCCCCGCGAGGTGGGGTGCCTCGGGGACGAGTATCTCCGTCGCGCCGAGCCGGGCCGCGTTCTCGCTGCCGGGCAGACAGAAGACGGGCGTGTCGTCGACCAGTCCCGCGGTTGCCCGCGTCCCGACGACCCGCGTCCCGACCTCGTCGTACGAGAGCGTCCGGAACAGTTCACCGAACCCCGGCAGGGTCTTCGCGAAGATGTCCTCCGCCGCCTCGACCGTGACGTCGTCGGGGGTCACACCCGTCCCCCCGGTGGTGACGACGCAGTCGACGTCGTCCCGCCGGGCGAGGGACTGGATGGACGTCTGGATGCGGTCGTAGGAGTCCCGGAGGAGTTCCCGGGTGACCGTCTCGTGCCCCTCGGCCTCGAACGCGCCGGCGATGGCGTCGCCGGCCGGGTCGTCGTCGAGCGTTCTGGACGAGGAGACGGTGACGATGGCCACCCCGACCGACGAGAGGTCGTGGTGGTGGTGGCCGTGACCGTGGTCCTGCTGGGGTTCGTCGTCGTGGTCGTGACCGGGGTCGCTCATAGCCGTCGTTACACCGGGGGCAAGAAAAACGCCGCCATCGGCAAACCTTTGGGCGACCCCATCAACGAACCGGCACATGAAGGCAGTATACTACGAGGAGCACGGCGACACCGACGTACTCGAGTACGGCGATCTGCCGGACCCGGAGTACGGGCGCGACGAGGTGCTCGTCGAGGTGAAGGCCGGCGGTCTCAACCACCTCGACGTCTGGACGCGCAAGGGTATGCCGTCTCCGGGCGAGTTCCCCCACGTCCCGGGGAGCGACGCCGCGGGTGTCGTCAGCGAGGTGGGCGCGGACGTGACCCGGTTCGAACCCGGCGACCACGTCGCCGTCTCGCCGGCCACCTTCTGCGGCGAGTGCGAGTTCTGCCGCGACGGCGACACCTCCCTCTGCGAGTCGTTCGCGCTCATCGGCGAACACATGGGCGGCGTCCACTCGGAGTTGACGGTCGTGCCCGAGGAGAACCTCGTCCCCGTCCCGGACGACGTGGACTTCGTGACGGCCGCGAGCGCACCGCTCGTCTTCCAGACTGCGTGGCGGATGCTCGTCACCAGAGCGGAGGTCGACCAGTCCGACTCCGTCCTCGTCCTCGGTGCCTCCGGCGGGGTCGGCCACGCGGCCCTCCAGATCGCCGTGAACAGCGGCGCAGAGGTGTACGCCACCGGCTCCAGCGAGGAGAAACTGGAGTACGCCCGGGAGCTCGGCGCGGACCACGTCCTCGACTACGAGGAGGAGGACTTCGCCGACTGGATCCTGACCGAGACCGACGGCCGTGGCGTCGACGTCGTCGTCGACCACGTCGGGCAGGCGACGTGGGGTGACTCCATCAAGTCGGCCGCGAAGGGCGGTCGCATCGTCACCTGCGGTGCCACCTCCGGACCGATGGCCGAGACGAACCTGACGCGGGTGTTCTGGAAGCAACTCGAGATCTACGGCTCCACGATGGGCACGGAGGGCGAGATGGACGACGTGCTCGCGAAGGTGTGGGACGGGACCTTCGAGTCGCGCATCCGCGCGGTACTCCCGATGTCGGAGACGGCCCGTGCCCACGAGATGCTCGAGGACCGCGAGGGGTTCGGCACCGTGGTCGTCGTCCCGGACGGCGAGTACGGCGCGGAACACGAAGCGTACAACAACTGAGGGACCGAACCCTCACCCATGGCCGAGGAAAGCGACGACACGTTCCGGTTCGAACGGGGCGCTGTCGGAGAGGGTGCGGACACCGACGAGCCGGGCGACAGGCACGGCGAGAAGCCCCGCAGTGAGGACCGGGAGTTCGGTGCTCGTGGCTGGGTCCTCGTCGGGATGTTGTTCCTCGCGTTCGGCGTCATCCCCATGACCATCTTCTTCATCCCGCGGGCGCAGTGGCTGTTGACCACCATCGGACTGGGCTACCGTGACGCCTTCCTCGTCCTCCCCCTCCTGCCGGCACTCCTGCTGGGCGCGATGGCCGTCTGGGCGACGACCCGCCCCTGAGTCTCCCCCCGGCGTCGGTCCCGGACTGCCGAGTGTCGTCCGATCGAACAGGTGCCGATACGCTCATCTCGACGTATGGCATATCCTAGCACATGTACTACTACGAGTGCAGCGACTGCGGGAGCCGCTACCTCTCCACGGCTCCGACCCGCGTCTGCTCGAAGTGCGACGGTGAGGTGTTGAACCTCGTGACTGGACGGGCGTAGCTCGGTCGCCGTCGACACCCGGGGCCGAGACTGGACACCGGTGGGTGCGGTACCGCGGAGGAGCGATGATCGGGGGAGTGGGAGGGAATAACGGCTGGACAGTCAGGCCTCGAGCCGAGGCTCGGGGGCCGGAACCCCCTCGACGGTGAGACCGTGGGACTGCCGGTACGTGGCCCACCGCTCCGGTGAGAGCCCGAGATACCGTGCCGCCTGCGAGTCGTCGATGGTCCCGCTCGTGTAGAGTGCGACAGCCGTCCGGAGTGCATCGTTGGTCATCTGGTGACGTTCCGTGCGATGTCGGTCACAGATATAAACCTTTGCGGCCTAGAGAACTACTAAAGCACGGTAGTATAGCAATAATCCACAATTTCGTGTACTCATATCGCAATTAGTGCACAGAACGTCCACTTCTCTCGCCACGCGCGGGCTCGGAGGTGGCATCGGACGACTCCCCGACCGGTCGAACGGGCTCGCGCGCGCCGCCTCGTGAGTCGACAGCGAGGGTGTGGTGGATGTCAACACGGCTGCGGCGGGCGGATGTCGTGGCGTTCATATCGCCCCGGCCGAACCCTAGCGTATGTCACAGGCGGTCTCCGCAGCCAAGGAACTGGACCCGGCACAGAAGACCCGACTCGGAACCGGCGGGATGGTCATCGGCATCGCGCTCATCGCCTCGCTCACGTTCGCGCCGGTGGAATCGGCCGTGCTCCAGGTCATCCTCGGTGCCATCGGTGTCGCCATCCTCGTCGTCGGCGTGCTCCTCGTCGGCACCTCCCGCGGCAGCGTCTGACTCACCAGTCGATCGGTTCCCGGTCGCGCCAGAACCGACCCCCGGGAGCCCCCGGCGCGAACCGGGCGAGCCACACCGGTGTCTCGGCCCCCTTCTCGAGGCTCCGACTCGCGTTCTCACCTCCCATGTCGGTCCGCACCCAGCCCGGACAGACGCTGTTCGCGACGAGTCCGTCGCCGCCGTACTCGCCGTCGAGGTACACCGTGAGTCCGTTCAGTCCGGACTTCGAGACGCGGTACGATGGCGACCCACCACTCTGGCCCTCGCCGAGCGCGCCCATCCCCGAGGAGACGTTCACCACGCGGCCCCCCTCGTTCTGGAGCAGGAGTGGGACGGCGTGCTTGCAGAGCAGCATCGGCCCCCGGAGGTTCGTCGCCAGCGTCCGGTCGATGGCCGAGGTCGGTTCGGCCACGATGTCGTTGCCGGACTCGAGGACGCCCGCGTTGTTGACGAGGACATCGAGGCGACCCACCTCCGAGAAGATGCCGTCGACCACACGCTCTATCTCGCCCTCCTGAGTCACGTCGAGTAACACGCGCTCGGTCCCGTCGGGCGTCTCGTCGCCCTGTGAGCGACTGCCGGCGTAGACGGTCGCCCCGAGGGCCGAGAGTCGGCTGGCTATCTCGGCGCCCAGTCCTCGGTTCGCACCGGTGACGAGCGCCACCTGTCCGTCGAGCGTCTCGTGGAGGTCGAAGTCGTAGTCGTGGTCCCTGTCGGTCACACCGGACCGAGGGCCCACGCCGAGAAAAGGTGTCCTCTCTCCGGTCGGGAGCGCTCTCCGACCGGCGTCAGCGTTCGCCGACGTCGGGAGGCCGGGCGACCGCCAGTGCCGCGGTCAGGGCGACCACGACCAGCGAGCAGACGGCGAACACGACGGCGACGCGGAGGACGAGCGACGCCGGCGTCGTCGGGGGGACGGCGCTCGCAGCGAAGGCAGCGCCGACGACCGCCGGGAGCCACAGCAGGAACCGCACCCCGGGACCGAGCGAGCGGTAGGTCACCCGGGGTGGGGCGAGCGTCCGTGGGGTGTGCACGGTCCGGTGATTCGGGACGGAGAGAGTCGGGCGAGACCGTTACTCGCATAGGTCGCGCCGCATCGCCATCTCGAACCACGGGCAGAGCCGGAGCTGGCGGTAGAGCCGCTGGTTGTTCCAGAGGTGCTCGTACGGGACCCACATCCAGCCACCCACCTCCTTCGGGTCCGGGTCGAGCGTGCGGTCGGTGAGCGTACACTTCAGCACCGCACAGACCTCCCACTCCAGCCCCTCGTCGAGGTAGTAGCGCTTGTACTCGAACTTGTCCGTCACGCGCAGGTCGTCGTACTGGTCGGGCCTGACGCCGAGTTCCTCCTCGAGTCGCTCGCGGGTCGCTTCCTCCTGACTCTGGCCGGGGTCGGGGTGGGAGGCCACGGTGCCGTCCCAGTGGGTGTCCCAGAGGCGCTTGTCCGGCGACCGCTGGGCGAGGAGGACGTTGTCATCACGGTCGAAGACGAGGACGGTGAAGGCACGGTGGCGGATGCCGTCGCCGGTGTGTGCCTTGAGGCGGTTGACCACCTCCTGCTCGTTGTCCTCGGCGTCGACGGCGACCACCTGCTGGGCCGCGTTCTCGTGTTCCGTCGTCTCCGCCGACACCTCGCCACCCGTCTCCGGGTCGAGGTCCGTGTCCGTGCTCATATCACCCGAGACACCGAGGGGCATTAAGGTAGCTTCGACTCTCGGTTCCCGCTCGCCGTGGCCCAGTCAGTGCCATCGACAGCGGTCCTTGGAGGAATCGTTCGCACTCCGATCCTCCTGGAACCAACGCCAAGCTAGAAGCCGACCGTCGTGGTCGGACGACTCATGCAGCGCAGACGTGTGCTCGGTCTGGCGGTCGGCGGGTGTGTCGGGACGCTCGGTGGCTGTCTCGCCGACGACCCGACGGTCGACTTCCTCCCGAGATGACCACCCTCGTCAACGGCCTGCTCGGCGGGGCGCTCGCTGCACTCCTCGCCACTGCCGGCGCCAGTCTCGTCCCGAGTGCCCCCTCCGACGCCTCGCCGAACCCACGCGGTCGTACCGAGCCGTCTCGAAGCAGCCACTGGCTCCCCCCGCTCGTCGGTGTGCTCTACGGGTCGACCGCGGGTGGCCTCCTCGTGGCGCTCGAACGCTCCGTCCTCGGTCTCCTCGCGGTCCCACCGACGCTCGAGGCGGCACTCGGCGTGGCCGTCGGCTGGAGCGCACTCCTCTTCGTGCTCTCCGTGCCCGGCCGCCGCGTCCTGCGCGGCCACCTCCGGGAGCGGGTGGATGTCGCGACCCTCCTCGTCTATCACTTGCTCTACGGAGTCGGCCTTGGGCTGTGGGTGCGACTGACGTGGATAACCTGAGCAGAACCGACGCGGGTGCGGGACCCCCGGACGCCCGAGCCAGCGGTCGGCCGCGCCTACTCGACGTAGCGGTACTGGCGCTCGCCCATGCGGCCCCAGCCGTCGAAGACGAACTCCTCGTCGGGAGAGGTGAACGGATCGACGTCCGTCTCCTCGTCGTGGTTGTGGACGTCGTGGACCGTCTCGTACTCCTCGAACGTGATGTCGTAGCGTGACTCCAGCTGGTCGTCGATGTCGAGACCGGCTATCTCCTCCTGCCAGTCGGGCTGGACCGTCTCGGAGTGGACCTCCGCCTGCGCTCCCGAGCCGTAGGAGGCGACCAGCAGTTTCTGGCCCGTGATGTCGAGGTCGTTCTCCAGTGCGTGTTTCAGCCCGGAGGCGCGGGCGACGTGGACCGACCCGGTGTACCAGTTGCCGACGTGACGGGCGAGACCGAGCGTCGGGTCGATGGTCCGGGTGTACCAGTCGCGGTAGCGCTGGGTGTCTTTCAGTTTGTCCGTGTAGTCAGCGATGGCGCCGAGGTAGGCCTCGTCGTCCTCGAACGCCTCGGGGCGGGGCTGCCGGCCGATGTCGGCGGCGAGTTCCTCCTCGATGTCCGTGTCGCGGATCATGTGCCGGTAGCCGAGCAGTGCGGCCTTCCGAACCATCCCCGGGAACGGCGTGTGGAACGGCACCAGCACGAAGTCGTCCGGGTGCGTGTCGCTCGCGACGCTCTCGAAGTCGGTCAGCGCCTCGCGCATCCGGGCGAGGTAGACCTGCACAGAGCGCTTGCCGTCGACGCTCGGGAACTGCTGGTTCGGCTTGAGGAAGTCCGTCTCGTCCATGCTCCCGTACCCCTGCTCGGCCGACAGCGAGACGAGCGACGGGTCCTCGTCGATGAGCATCGCCACCGCGCCGGCGCCCTGCGTCGCCTCGCCGGCGTCGCCACGGGCGTAGAGCGCCGTGTCGGTGGCGACGACGAGCGCCGCGCGACCACGATTTCGCCCCGCGCGGATCCAGTTGTACGCGTCGTCGATGGCCTGCGTCCCGGCGACACAGGCGAACTTGCGCTCGCCCTTGTTGGCGTGCCGGAAGTCACCGTCGTACACCTGCTCCAGACAGCCCGCGATGTACGTCGAGACGGGCTTCGAGTTGTCGAACGCGCTCTCGGTGGCCACGTCGATGCGACCGATGTCGGCCGGGGTGAGCCCCTTGCGGTCCATCAGCTTCTTCGCCGCGTTCGCCCCCATCGTCACGATGTCCTCGTAGACATCCGGGAGCGACGAGGCGTGGAGGCCCAGCCCCTTCGTGTACTTCTCCGGGTCCTCGCCCTTCGCCGGCGCGAACGTACCGGGCAGGTCGAGTTTCAGTTTCCCCGCGTGTATCTCGATGGCGTCGATTCCGACGTCTGTCATGAGAGGGACTTTCGCATCGCCGTATAAGTGGTTGTCGACGCTCGTTTCGACAGTCGTCGAATTCCTGCCAGTCAGTGACACCCACGCCGGGGCCGTCGACCGAGGGAGTCGATGGAGATGCCGCTTCCCCCCGAGTTCCCGCGGTGACAGGACCGCTCAGTCACCTTCGGCGTCTCGCCCCGTTTCCCCCCGCTCGTCGCGTACCTCGACGGTGACGGCGACCAACCCCCTGTTGCCGCCGCCCGGATCCACGGTGACGGTCACGCGCTCGCCCTCGTCACCGGTGACGTCGATTCTGGCCTCCTCGGCCACGTTTCGACCGGCGACGAAGACGGTGACGTCAGCGGTGCGCAGGTCCCCGTCCGGGTCGTCCGGTCTGAAGGTGACGGTCACGCGCTTGACGTTGTCCGACTTGCCCGCCGTCTGCACGCCGATGTCGGTTATCTCAACCGTCGGCGAGGACCCGGGGTCCGGGGTGGGTGCCGGCGTCTGCGTCGGTGACGCGGTGGGCGAAGGCGTCGGAGCCGTCGTCTGTGTCGGGGGCGACGTGGTCGAGGGCACCGGCGTCGGCGTCGGTTGAGGCGTCGGGGTGACCGTCGGTATCGGCGACTCGGAGGCCGTCGAGACGGCCGGCAGGTCCGGTCGGCCGAGTCCCGGTTCGGCACCCCCCACCTCACCCCCCACCTCGCGCGCGACCCGTCGGTCGCGGTAGAGCGCCCGACCGGAGGGTTCGTGGACGACCTGTACCCCGATCAGGTCGCCGTAGGCGGCCGGCGGTGAGAGGTCGAACCGTGCCGTCTCACCCGGTTCGAACGGCCCGGGACCAGCCAGTACGTCGACGCCACGTCGCTCGGTGGTCCCGTCGGGTCGTCGAACCACGAGGGTCAGGTCGGCCGCGGACACCACGTCCCCACCAGCGTTCTGCACCTCGATGGCTTCGGTCGTCACCGTCACGGAGACGCCCGTGAAGCGCTCGTCTTCGACGTCGAGCGTCCCCAGTGCGGCGACGGAGACGGCCGTGACGCTGACGAGGACGAGGAGGACGGCGAAGAGGACGCCGACCGTGGAGGTCTGGGCGCGCACGTCGCCGAGACTGTTCTGCGGAGAGATCGAGTCGTCCGGCAGTCTCACGGTATGTCGACGAAGTAGAGCGCTTCTTCCCCGTCGGAGTAGCGGAGCGTGATCACGAAGTAGTCCTTGTTACCCACCCCGTCGTTCAGGTCCATCTCGACTGTCGTCGTCGCGCCGCCACCCTCGAAACGCAGGTTCGTGCCCGATTCGGGTGTTCCCGTCTCCCCTCGAAGCTGGAGGTCGTCGATTACCGCGTTGGTGGAGGTGGTGTTGACAACGTCGAGACTGTTCGGGAGCGGTCCACCCGAGCCGGTCTGGCCGTTGAAGTAGAAGTTGTATCGGGCCGCGGAGAGGTTCACCGGGTCCCCGGAGTTGACGAAGTCGAGAGCGACCTCGCCGTCGTTCTTGTTCAGGGTCCTGATGCCGTCGAGTCTGACCTCGCCGGAATCACCGGGGTTCAGACTCGAGGCACCGTCACCGCTTCGCGTGAGGACGTTCGCGGGGTCGTTCTCGGGGGTGGCTCCGAAGCCGACGGGCGGACAGATGACGGTGTACTCTGCCGGTTCGAGCGTTATCTCAACGCCACCCGGGACAGAGGACACGTTGTCGACCTGCGGTTCGTCCGCGAGGAGGTCGCGCCAGTCGCCATCGTCCAGCGCCGTCGGTACTGTGAGGGTGTACGCGGCACCGGGGTCGCTCTCGGTCGACCCGACACCCGCCTTCCCCGGCGAGAGGTCGACCGTCCGTGTCGCACTGGTCGAGTCGCTCACGTCGCCGGTCAACGGGGTGAGCGTGATGGTCTTGCCGTCGATCAGGTTCTGCCCCGAGTCGAGCCGTACGTCGCCGGGGAACTCACGGTAGGTGACGGTGTTCTCGTAGACGACGTCCGGCGCCTCCGTGTACTCGTTGTAGTTCGGTTCGTACACGAGCGCCTTCGAGGGAACCTCGTAGGTGCTGTCACCGTCGCGGCTCAGCCCACAGATGTTCTCGAGGTTCGCCCCCGGTGCATCGAGCACGTACGCTCCCCCGCCGAACGTGGTCGTCGTCAGCCGACCACTCGCGGGCGGCGGGTTCACCGCGAACAGACGGGCCGGGTACGTCGTCCCGAGCGTGAACGCCTGCGACCGGGCCGACCCCGTGCTCGCGGCCTCGATGGCGTCCGTGCGGAACTCCTGCATCTGGTCGGTGACCGTCAGCGAGTGCTGGAACTCCACGTCCTGGTTCTGGCTCGGCACCGAGATGGCCTGGTAGCCCGAGAACGCCACGACGAGGAAGCCGAACAGGATGACCGCACCGATCTGGATGGCCTGCCCCCTGTCGTCGGCGCGGAGATTCATCTGTTTCGGATAAACGGAGCGTGGTTAAAAACCGTACGACAGAATCGGGCGAGAAGGGTCACTCGACGGTGGTCGCGGTCGATGGTCGGCCGTGGCGGGGAGTCACCGGGCCGAAGAGTCGTCGTGAGAAGCAGGTGTGGGAGCGGCGGAGCAGTACGGCGGTTCGAACCGGGGCGACTCGAATCGAGGCGAGGCCGCGAGTCAGTCCTCCTCCTCGACGACCTCTGGGTCGGCGAGGGCCTCCTGCAGAGAGGTCAGGCCGTCGACGAAGTTGGCGACGTAGCCGTACTCAATCTCCTCGGCCACCCGAGTGTCGAACTCCTCGCCGTCGATGATGAGGGTGCCGGCCTGCACGCAGTACATCAGGGCGCTGTCGACGTCCTCCTCGGCCTCCGCGTCGACCGCCGCGTCGACGTACTCCTCGGGAGTCCCCTCCTCCGCGGGGCCGGCGGCGAGGTACTCCTCGGCCGCGTAGAACACCGAGAGCAGCGAGGTCTGGACGGTGTCGACGAAGATGAGTTTCTCCTCGTCGTCGAACTCGACTTCGGTCATCACGATCTCCCGGATGCGCTCGAGTTCGGACTGGGCCGACTCGGTGTCCATCTCGCCCTCGGACTCCTCGGTCAGGACCTTCGCCACCGCGATGGCCGCGTCGTCCATCAAGTTGAAGAACAGTCTGGCCGCGTCCTCGTCCTCGGGGTCGACCTCCTCGTCGCGGAGGCGGTCCAGCCAGTTGTTCCATCGTTCCTCCGTGTAGTACGCCCCGGATTCACTCATACTCCGGAGGTACGGTGGCGGGGGGATATGCCTTTTCCCTCGCTCCGGTCCCGTGTCGTCGTGCCACGGTAGCGCGTCGCTCTCCACCGCTTCGACCACGGGCCGGGAGGGTTTTTGCCGCCCCGTCTCGTCCGTCCGGTGTGACCCGGTTCGAAGCGACCGACCCAGCCGAACGACTCGGCCTCGCCGTCGACGCCGTGACCGCCCACCGCGCCCGGAGCAGCGACGGCGTCCGCTTCGAGGGTCGAACCCCCGACGGGAGCGACGAGAGGGCCGTCACAACTGTCGAGTACACCGACCGGCTCCTCCGTCTCGAACTCGACGAGGAGGGCCGCGAGCGGCTGGACGAGTGCCTCGGTGCGTTCCCCGTGTTCAAACTCAAACAGCCCGAGACGCGCAAGGCCGACCCCGGCGTCGTCTTCGTCTCGGCCATCGCGGACGCCAAACACGCCGCGGAGTTCGTCGACGCCGTCTTCCGCGAGGTGTACGCGCTCGGTGACGAGTACGAGCTCCGTGTCGTCCGCGTCTGAACGGGCGGGGACCGCCGGCGCCGCCACCGCTTTCCCGCCCGCTGTCGTAGGTCGGGTGTGACCGGAATTCCAGACGTGACCGTCCAGGGCGTCGACGTCCCCGCCCTCGGTCTCGGGACGTGGCGGCTCACCGGCGAGACGTGCGAACGGGCGGTGAGCGAGGCGCTCGAACTCGGCTACCGACACCTCGACACCGCGCAGGCCTACGGCAACGAACGCGAGGTGGGGAACGCGCTGGCCGCGAGCGACGTGGACCGCGAGGACGTGTTCCTCACGACGAAACTCGTCAACGGCAACCGCGACCACGACTCGGTGCTCCGGTCGGCGGAGGAGTCGCTGGCGAAGCTCGGCACCTCGTACGTCGACCTCCTCCTCATACACAACCCGATGCAGCGGGTGCCCGTTGCCGAGACGCTCCGGGCGATGGACGACCTCGTCGACGACGGCAAGGTGCGACACGTCGGCGTCTCGAACTTCGACGTGGACCGACTCCACGCCGCACGGGAGGCGGCCGACCACGAACTGCTGACGAATCAGGTGCAGTTCAATCCCTTCTGGGACCAGCGCGAGGTGCTCGACTACTGTGAGATCCACGACCTGCTGTTGACCGCGTACTCGCCGCTGGCCCACGGCGGTGTCCTCGACGATACCGTCCTCGCGGAGGTCGGCGAACGGTACGGGAAGTCCACCGCACAGGTGGCCATCCGCTGGTGTCTCCAGCACCCGAACGTCGCCGTCATCCCGAAGGCCTCCTCTCGCACCCACCTCGCGGCCAACCGCGACGTGTTCGACTTCGAGTTGACCGACGTGGAGATGGAACGCATCCGGCGGCCGTCGAAGGTCCGCGCGCTGACCGGCGCGGTCCGGTCGCGACTGGGCGTCTGACCGACGGACGGGAATCGTCCGTGGCGACAGACCCTTGACAGGGCCCGCTCTACCTGCTGGTATGGTGACGGAACTCGGTGACGGGGTCTGGCAGATTCCCTGCGGGCTGAACCGGCCGCGTCTGCTCGGCGTGAACGCCTACCTCGCGGACGACGACGGGACGCTCACGCTGGTGGACACGGGGTGGCCCCGCGACGAGGGGCGGATTCGAGCGGCGATAACCGGGGCTGGCTTCGACCTCTCGGATCTCGAGCGAATCCTCGTCACGCACTACGACCTCGACCACGTCGGGACGCTCGCCAGTCTGCTGGAGCGGACCGGGGCCACCTGCTACGTCGGCGCGGGCGACGCGGGGTTCGTCATGGGCCGCGAGAAGCCGCCCGCCTTCCACCACAAGGGGCTCCTCCAGCGCGCCCTCGGGCCGTTCGCCGGTCGCCCGGACACGGACCCGGAACTCGTCGCCGACGGGGCCGAGGTCGGGTCGTTCACCGCCTACCACACGCCGGGGCACACCCCCGGCCACACCGCCTACGTCTCCGAGGCACTGAACGTCACGTTCGTTGGCGACCTCGTCGTGGAGGAGGACGGCGAACTCGCCCCGTCGCCGTGGCTCATCTCGTACGACACCGAGTCCGTCGCGGAGAGCATCCACGAACTCGCCGACCGCGAACCGGCCGTCGAGATTCTCGCGATGGGACACGGCACGCCGTTCGTGAGAGCGGGAGCCGTCCGGCTGGCGGAACTGGGCGAGAGAATCGAGGCATAGTCCCAGGTCACGTACACGAGCAGCGCGAGGCCCAGCATCTCCAGCACCTGGAGGGTCATCATCGCCTGCATCGCGGCCGCAGGGAGCGAGATGGTCGTCAAGTAGTAGTACAGCGCCAGCACGTTCTCCGCGAGCAGGAACAGACTGAACATGAGCGCCCCGAGCGTGTGCTTCGAGCGCACCTGTCGGTAGCTGTCGGCCCAGACGTAGGCCAGCGTCAGCAGGAGGACGACGTTGATGGCCGCCGAGAGCCGTGCGACGTCGACGACGAGACTCACCGGCGACCACCTCGCGACATAGCTTTCGGTCGGATGCCACCCGTCAAGTAACCACCGGACCCTTCGACTGGCGCCGCCGGGCCCCGGACCCGCTCGCTCATTCGGCCCCCCTGTTCAGTTTCGAGAGGATGTTCTCGACCGTCCCCCAGTGCTCTCTGGTCCGTTCTGTCGGAAGCCAGACCGCCCCGTACGGCTGTTCGGTCGAGCGGGCGACGTCGTTCTCTGCGAGGACTTCCATGTGGTGCTGGACGGTCTTGTAATCGAGGTCGAGGTCCTCGGCGAGGCGATTGATGTTCCGTGGCCGCTCGTCGATGGCCCGCAGGAGACGGGCTCTGTTCGGCCCGCCGCGTGTGCCCGCTAACACCTGCCAGAGGACCGCCTCCATCGGCCTGAGTGTCACTGCGGAACCACCTAAGTATTCTTGCCATCACGAGTGGAAGGGAATCAATAACCGCGCGGCGCACGACCCGAATTGCCGGGTCGTCAGCGGGGACACCAGGGGGCGGGGGGCCGAGAACGCGGCCCAGCACCCCTCTCAGGTGAGGAGGACGCCGTCGATGACGTGGACGTACCCGTTCGATGCGTTCACGTTCGGAACGACGATGTTCTCACCGTTGATCTGGACGTTCTCGCTATCGACGTCCAGCTTTGCCCCGTTGAGAGTGGGGATGGACTCGGCATCGAGGACCGAGGTCGAGTCCCGATCACCCGGCGCGACGTGGTACGTGAGAATCTCGGTCAGGGAGGACCCGACGGCAGATTCGAAATCGATGGTCCCGACGTTGTCCGCGGTGACACCGAGTTCACCGAACGCAGCATTCGTCGGTGCGAAAACCGTGAACTGTCGGTTGCCATCGAGGGCGCCGTCGAGTCCGGCTTCGATGACCGCGGCTTCGATAACTTCGAGTACGGGGTCGGCCACCGCCAAGTCGAGGATGGTCTCACCCTCACTCGGAGGGCCGCCCGCACTGACGACACCGGTACCCCCGACGAGCGCCACGCTTCCAACGCCGATACCCTTCAAGACACTCCGTCTGCTGTGATCAGAAATCACCGCTATGTGGGCGTGACAGGTAGTTAACCAATTTTCCAGAGGTATCCCACCTCTCACCAAGATGTCCGAGATAGCGGCAATTCTTACAGCAGTTCCTCGGCCACCGTCTCCGGGTCGAGCAACCGCGGGTCGACGATGTGTCCGGCCTGCCCCCGCGCGAACTCGGGCACCGAGTCACGGGCGTAGACCACGACCCGAACGTCCGGGTTGAGGTCCTTGGCCACCGGGATGGCGGTGGCGAGCCCCGCGTCCGTCAGCACGAACAGGTCGGCCTCCGTGATGCCCGCCGCCTCGAGCTGTGGACGTGACGCCGTCCCCCGCGCGCGGTTCACCGTCGCCCCGCCGGCTTCGAGTGCGTCCCCCAGACCGTCCTCGTCCGGACCGGCGACTACTGCCATGGTCATCGGTGACTCACCACCCCATCCACATAAATCGCGGTCACGCGTGTGCCGCGCGGCGGACGTTCCCGGCCCATCACTCGTACTCGATGGTCGCGGGCGGTTTGTGCGTGACGTCGTAGACGACACGGGAGACGTTCTCGCTCGTGCCGGTGATGCGCGACTGGATGCGCTGGAGGACGTCCCACGGGAGTTCCTGTGCGCGGGCGGTCATCCCGTCGCGGGACTCGACAGAGCGCACGGCGACGACCCAGCCGTGGACCCGGTTGTCGCCCTTGACGCCCGTCGCCTTGCCGAGGACGGCGGCGAACGCCTGCCACGGCTCGTACGCCTCCAGTTCGTCCTCGACGACGTGGGTCGCTTCGCGGACCACCTCGACCTTCTCGTGGGTCACCTCGCCGACGATGCGTACCGCGAGGCCGGGACCGGGGAACGGCATCCGCTCGGAGATGATGGACTCGAGACCGAGGTGGCGGGCCACCTCGCGCACCTCGTCCTTGTAGAGGTCGCGCATCGGTTCGACGATGCCCTCGAAGTCCACGACCTCGGGGAGACCACCGACGTTGTGGTGGGACTTGATGGTGCCCTCGCTCTCGATGCGGTCCGGATAGATGGTCCCCTGGACGAGGTAGTCCGCGTCCTCCTCGCGGGCGACCGTCTCGAACTCGCGGATGAACTGCTCGCCGATGGCGTGGCGCTTCTCCTCAGGGTCCGTGATGCCCGCGAGTTCGTCGAGGAACCGCTCGCGCGCGTCGACGATGCGGAGCGACTCCATGTAGTCGAACGTCTCGCGGATCTGCTCGGTCTCGCCCTTGCGCATCAGGCCGGTGTCGACGTAGACCGGCGTGAGTTCCTCGCCCAGCGCCTCGTAGGCGAGCGCGGCGGCGGTGGAGGAGTCCACCCCGCCGGAGAGCGCGATGATGGCGTGACCGTCACCGACCGCCTCGCGTATCTCCGCGACCTTCTCCTCGGCGAACGCGGGAGCGTCCACCATCAGAGCGTCACCTCCTCGTCCGCGGCCGACGCACGCTGTTCGGCGATGGCGGCGTCCAGCAGGCCGACGAACGGCGGACTCGCGCGGCCGGGACGCGAGCGGAACTCGGGGTGGAACTGGGTCCCGACGAAGTACGGGTGCTCGTCGGCCGGGAGTTCGAGGATCTCCATCCGGTTGTTCGCCTTGCCCGAGAAGACGAGGCCGGCCTGTTCCAGCCGCTCGATGTACTCGGGGTTGACCTCGTAGCGGTGGCGGTGGCGCTCGGTACAGGAGTCCGCACCGTACAGCGAGTGGGCGATGGTGCCCGGTTCGATGTCGGTCTCGTGCGCGCCGAGTCGCATCGTCCCGCCCATGTCCTCCACCTCGTACTGCTCGGGGAGGATGTCGATGACCGGGTGGGGCGTCTCGGGTTCCATCTCCGCCGAGTTCGCGCCCGCCAGTCCGAGGACGTTCCGCGCGTACTCGATGACGGCCATCTGGAAGCCGAGACACAGCCCGAGGAACGGGACGCCGTTCTCGCGGGCGTATCGAACGGCCTCGATCTTCCCGTCCGCGCCGCGAGCGCCGAACCCGCCGGGGACGACGACCGCGTCCGCGCGCTCGAGTCGGTCCTCGTGCGCCGCGTTCATCTCGTCGGCGTCCACCCAGAGGACCTCCACGTTGACCTCGCGCTCGAAGCCGGCGTGCTTGAGCGCCTCGTGGATGCTCATGTAGGCATCCTCGAGCGCGTACTTCCCGACGAGCGCGACCTCCACCTCGCCGGTCTGCTCGCGGGTGACGATGTCGCGCCAGCGGTTGTCCCGTTCGGCGTGTGGGAGCGCGTCCTCGGCGAGGTCCAGCCGCCCCATCACGTACTCGTCGAGGCCCTCCTCCTCGACCATCAGCGGGACGTGGTAGATGTCCTCCACGTCGGGGTTCGAGAACACGGCGTCGGTCGGCACGTCGCAGAACAGCGCGATCTTCTCGCGCGTCTCGGGGTCCAGTCGGTCCTCCGAGCGCCCGACGAGGACGTCCGGCTGGAGGCCGATGGAGCGGAGTTCCTTCACGGAGTGCTGGGTCGGCTTGGTCTTCTGCTCGCCGTTCTTCGAGTACGGGACCAGCGTGACGTGGACGAACAGGATGTCCTCCTCCTCCTCCTCGTGGGCGAACTGGCGAAGGGCCTCGAGGTAGGGCATCCCCTCGATGTCACCGACGGTCCCGCCGACCTCGATGAGACAGACGTCGCTGCCCTCCGCGGCCTCGCGGATTCGGCGCTTGATGTCGTCCGTGATGTGCGGGATGATCTGGACGGTCTTCCCGAGGTAGTCGCCGGCCCGCTCGTTCTCGATGACGTCCTTGTAGACCTTCCCCGTGGTGACGTTGTGATCGAACGTCATGTCCACGTCGAGGAACCGCTCGTAGTTCCCGAGGTCGAGGTCGACCTCACCGCCGTCCTTGAGGACGTACACCTCGCCGTGCTGGTACGGGTTCATGGTTCCGGCGTCCACGTTCAGATACGGGTCGATCTTGACGGCAGTCACGTCGAAGCCCGCGTTGGCGAGCAGCCGGCCGGTGCTCGCGGCCGTGATGCCCTTTCCCAGGCCCGACATGACGCCGCCGGTGACGAAAACGAACTTGTTCCCCAGTGTCGGGTCGTACTCCGCGACACCCTCTGTCGGCATACTGACCGTGTGCGGACTTCGGACTAAACCGTTTCGGAGCGACCCACCTTTGCGGCACGCTCGCACCCCACCACGGCGCTCCTGTCGGCGCCACGACACCAGTGCGGTCCGACCCGAGGCTACCCGTCCTCGTGCGGCTCGCCGAGCCGCGCCCGGAAGAAGCTCGCGGCGGCCCCCCCGACCTTCTCGTCCTGCCCGACGAAGTGGTGGTCCGCGGGGAGGGGGGTCACCTCGGCACCGGTCTCGTGGGCCGCCTCGACCGCCGGCTCCCAGTCGACGGTGGTGTCCCGTTCCCCGTAGAGCACCTGCAGGTCACACGCGATGTCGGCGATCGCACGGGCCGCCTCGAGGTCGTTCAGGCGGTTCGGCGGGGCGAGGACGGAGACGGCGGCCGGGCACGTCCCGTCGACCGACTCGCGGGCGGCGGCGACGAGCGCGACCCCGGCGCCGAAGGAGTAGCCGAACAGCCCGACACGCCGCCCGTTCCCGTCCCCGTACTCATCGCGGGCCCACGCGAGGGCGTTCCGGCAGTCGGTCACCTCGCCACGTCCCTCGTCCCACGGGCCGTAGTCGAAGCGGAGACAGGCGACGTCCGGGTCGAGCTGGTCCGCGACCGCCTGCAGTCGGCGGTCGGTGCGCGTGCCACCCATCTGTGGGTGCGGCGGACAGGCGACGACGCACGCGTCGGCGTCTGGCGTGTCGAGGGTGCCTCGAACGTCGCGGGCACCTGGGACGAGGACGGTCCGTGACATACCGGGGCGTTGGCCCGGGTGTGGCTTGAACGTGGCCAAGCGGGTTCCGTACCGTTTATACCCACATGGCCGGAAGGCCGGGTATGGCGAGAGAGCAGACCGAGGTTCGTGAACTCCAGGAGGGCAACTACGTGATGATCAACGACGTGCCCTCGAAGATCACCGCCTACTCCACCTCGAAGCCGGGGAAGCACGGCAGTGCGAAGGCCCGTGTGGAGGGGACGGGCGTCTTCGACGGCCAGAAGCGGAACTTCACCCAGCCGGTCGACGCGAAGGTCTGGGTCCCCATCATCACGCGAAAGCAGGGACAGGTCCTCTCCACCTCGGGCGGCGAGATGCAGGTCATGGACCTCGAGACCTACGAGACGTTCACGATGCGCGTCCCGGACGACCTGAGTCCCTCCTCGGACGACGAGATAGAGTTCCTCGAGTACGAGAGCCAGCGGAAGATCGTCTGAACCGCGGCCGACCGACCACTACGATGTTCCCCGGTGCCACCGCCGACCGCGAGACGGCCGACTACGCCGTCGTCGGGGCGCCGCTCGACGTTTCCACCACGTTCCAGCCCGGCACCCGCTTCGGGCCCGAACGCGTCCGCCGGTTCGCCCGGAGCTTCGACGACTACGACTACCGCACCGACCAGTTCTTCACCGAACTCGCGGTCCACGACGCCGGCGACGAGCGGGCGTGGGACGACGCCGCGGAGTACCTCACCTTCCTCGAGGGGACGCTCTCGGACCTGCACGACGAGGGGACCGTCCCGCTCCTCGTCGGCGGCGAGCACACCGTCAGCGTCGCCGGGGTACGTGCGGCCGCCCCGGACGTGTTCGTCTGTCTCGACGCGCACCTCGACCTCCGCGAGGCGTACGACGGGAACCCCCTGTCACACGCCACGGCGACCCGGCACGCGCTCGACGTGGCCGACGAGGCCGTCGTCCTCGGCGCGCGCACGGGGTCGCCGGAGGAGTGGGAACGCGCGAGTGAGGCCGACGTGACCGTCGTCCCGCCCGGGGAGGTGGCCGACTGGACCCCAGACTTCCCGGGGGACGTCTACCTCTCGGTGGACATCGACGGCGCGGACCCCGGGTTCGCGCCGGGGACGGGGACGATGGAACCGTTCGGGCTCACGCCCCGCGAGATGCGCGACGTGGTCCGGGCCGTCGCCCCCACCGCCACCGCGTTCGACGTGGTGGAGGTGAACGACCGAGACGACGGGCAGGCCGCGTCGCTGGCGGGGAAACTGTTGCGCGAGTTCGTCTACGCCCACGCGGCGGACGTGAGCGAGGACTGAGAGCCGGGGGAGTTGGCGCGCGACTGCCCAGCTCGTCGTCCGCTCACCCTCACCCGTATTCGACCACCGCGAGGATACCCGTCACGGGCCCGTTGCGAGTCTCGAACGGCGCTTCCTGTACCGACCGGACCGTCCAGCCGTCCTCGAATGCCCGCTCGAACGCGTCGTGTGGGACCGGCCGAGGGCCGTCGTCTGCGGGGGCGTCCGGCCCGAACTCGAGGAGGTAGACACGCGCCCGCGAGACTCGCGGCGTAGCGGAGGTGGTCGTCGGGTTCTAGCGTGTGGAACATGCCGACATCGACGACGACCTCGAAGGACCCGAGCGCCGGGTCGAGGGCGAGGGCGTCGGCGACGTGGAACTCAGCGTCGAGCGACGTCTCTCGGGCGAGTTCGCGGGCCCGTTCCACGGCGGGGCGGGCGAAGTCCACGCCGACCGTCGGCACGTCCTCGGCGGCGAAGTGCCGAGCGTGTTCGCCGACGCCGCACCCGACGTCGAGCAGCGGGCCGTCGAGGTCGTCGGTGACCGCTTCGACGATAGCCGGTTGTGGCCGGCCCGTGGACCACGGCTGGTCGTCGGCTTCGTAGGCCGACGTCCACCAGCCGCCAGGGTCGTCCTGCTCGTCGTCCCCGTCACCGTCCGTTCGTCCGTCTGGCACACCCGAAGGAGCGAGCGGCCTCCGGTGAGCGTTTCGGTCCGTTCGCATTCCGCCCGGAGTTACAAGCCGTCGGTGCGTGGGCTCGGGTATGGAACTCGCCACCTTCGCCGACCGACTGGACGAACGGCTGGACGTAGCGGAGATGGACGGCCTCGACTACGCCGTCAACGGCCTGCAGGTGGGTGCGGAGGACGCCACGGTGTCGACGGCCGCCTTCGCCGTCGACGGCGTCGAACTCACCTTCGAGGGGGCCGCCGACCGTGGCGCGGACGTCCTCGTCGTCCACCACGGTATCTCGTGGGGCGGCATCGACCGCGTCACCGGCAAGGAGTACGACCGCCTCGACGCCCTGTTCGCGAACGACCTGGCGCTGTACGCGGTCCACCTCCCGCTCGACGCGCACCCCGAACTCGGAAACGCCGCCCAGCTCGCCGAGTTCCTCGGGATGACCGTCACCGAGGGCTTCGGCCGCGAGGGACCCGCCACGGTCGGGGTGCGGGCACGGACCGGGGACCCGCACACGGTCGACTCGCTGACCGAGCGACTGGAGACGCTGGAGAACGACGGGGTGCAGGTCCTCGAGTTCGGTCCGGACCGCATCGAGGACGTGGGCATCGTCACCGGGAGCGGGACCGACTGGCTGGACGAGGCTCGCGAGAAGGGCCTCGACGCACTCGTCACGGGCGAGGGGAAACAGCCGGCCTACCACGAGGCACGGGAGGCCGGCATCCACGTCTTCCTCGCCGGGCACTACGCCACCGAGACCTTCGGCGTCCGGGCGCTGCAGGACGTCGTGGCGGGGTGGGACGAGCGCGTCGAGACGACGTACATCGAGCACCCGACGGGGCTCTGAGACTGCCGTTCGACCTCCGACTCCGTCCCCTCCGGCCCGTGGCGAAAGAACCAACCGCCACTGTCGAGTGGGTGCTCCCGTGAGCCTCACCGTCCGTCCCGCCGACGTCGACGACGCGGAGGCCATCCAGGCCATCGGCCGGGCCGCGTGGCACGCTGCCTACGACGACGTATTCGGTGCCGAACGGGTCGACAGGGTCGTCAGCCAGTGGTGGGCCGTCGAGTCACTCCGCGGTGCCGCCGTGGCCGCGGAGCGCGTGTTCCTCGTCGCGGCGGACGCAGCCGACGTCGTCGGTGTGGCCGAGGCCGTGTCCGACACCGGCGAGCGCGGGACATACCGCCTCGGACGGCTCTACGTCCACCCGGACACCTGGGGGGAGGGCGTCGGGACCCGACTCGTCGACGAACTCCTGGACCGACTGCCCTCGTGGGCCGAACGCCTGCGACTCGTCGTCCTCGCGGAGAACCCGACCGCCATCTCGTTCTACGAGAGCTACGGGTTCGAACGGGTCGAGGAGCGGACCGGCGAGACGGACGGCGTCGAACACCGGGAGTACGTGTACGAGCTGTCGCTCAGCCCACAAGACTGATGCGGGGCGACCGGGAAGCCGGGGACATGGTCCCCGACAGCGACGACGAACGCGGCTGTCCGAAGTGCGGTCACGACGGTACCGACGTCGGCAAGATCTCGACTACCGGCGACGGGCTGTCGAAGTTCTTCGACGTCCAGACGAACACGTTCAAGGTGGTTTCCTGTACGAACTGCGGCTACTCGGAGCTCTACCGGGACGACACGCCGGGGTCGAGCGACATCGTGGACGTGTTCCTCGGCTGATGGCCGCCGAGGGGCTGTTCGTCCTCGTCCTGCTGGTGGCGCTCGCGGCACCGCTGGTGCTCTACGTGCTGGTGCGCGCTGAACACGACGAACGCGAGGAGATGGGCCGAGCGGAGGCGGAGCGAGCGGCCCGGCGTGACACCGACGAACGGCGCTAGGGGCCGACCAGCAGCCACGCGACGAAGACGACTCCAGCCCCGAGCGCCGTGCTCGCGACGGCGTGGTTCCGCAACCGGTCCAGCAGTTCGTGGGCGTCGTCGGAGAGCGCGGCGACCTGTCCCACCTCGCTCCCCTGCTCGCACCGCGGGAGGAAGTCCATCGCCACGTGGAGGAAGACGCCTGCGGCGAAGCCGAAGATGGCCGCGTTGACCGTGGCGGCGTTCGGGGGCGTCCACAGGGCCATCGGGATTGCGGTCAGTCCGACGCCCGCGGCGGGGAGGAGGAGCGCGGTTGGGGACTTCCCGTGTCCGGCGAGTCGACGCGCCGCCGCGTAGCCCGCCGGCCCCTTGTGCGAGACGATGGCGAGTCCGAGGAGCAGACCGAGCTCTGGCATGGCCGCGTAGACGAGTCCGATTATGAGGCCCGCGGAGAGCGCGTGGGCCGATATCTCGACGGTGGTGGTGTCGAAGTCGGTCTCGACGTGTGCGAGCCGGTGCCCGAGCGTGTGTGACCCGTAGCCCGCGAGGAGACCCGCGGCGACGCCGAACCCACCGATCCGAGGATCGAATCCGATGGCCTGCGGGAGGAGGAACACGGCGGCGGAGGTGACCATCGCTCCCGCCGCGAGACCGTAGCCCCAGACGAGTCTGCGGGCGTCGTTCGTCCCCGCCGCACGAGCACCGAGGGGAGCGAACCCGGCCATCGCGAGGAACGCGACCCACGCGACGACCAGTACCTTCCACAGCCCCGCGGCGTACCCGACGGCCGTCAGCGCCACGAGCAGTACCAGCGCGCCGAGACCGACCCACGAGGGGCGTCCGAGCCTGGTCGAGTGGACCGACCCGTCGGACGTCTCCATGTTCACAACTCGCCCTCCTCCGATAATAAAACTGCCGTCGAGACGTTCGGAAGATTAACAACGAGACGGGCGCGACGGGAGCGCCGCCCTCAGCGCGTCGCCGACTTCCACGCGCGGAGGTCGATGACCGCGCCGTCGAGGTCGGCCACCGGTGCCTCGCTGGCCGCCCAGACGAACATCTTGGCCACGTCTTCGGGGTCGCGGCCCGGGCCGTTGTCGGTCAGGTCCGTCGAGACCTGTCCCGGGTCGACGACCCCGACCGGGTGTTCGAGTTCGGTGGCGAACTGGCGGACCAGCGCCTCGGCACCAGCCTTCGAGACTGCGTAGGAGCCGAGCCCAGCCTTCGCCTCGCGGGCGATCTGTCCCGACGGGACCAGCACCCGCGCCTCGGGCGCGAGGTGGGGGACGGCTTCCCTGATCGTGGCGTAGACGCCTCGGACGTTCGTCCGGAGGTGGTCGTCGAACGCACTGTAGGACTCGTCTGCGAGGCGCGTCTGGCCCACGTCGCCGTGGTAGACCCCGGCGTTCGCCACCAGCACGTCGATGCCGCCGTCGCTCTCGCGGGAGGCCTCCTCGCAGAACCGCTCGACGTCGAACTCGTCGCGCACGTCGGCACGCAGGGTCGTGACCGACCCGCCCGCCTCGAGGACGTCCGCGGCGACGTGGTCGAGCGCCTCGGTGTCGCGGGCGGAGAGCACGAGGTGGGCGCCCTCGGCGCCGAACGCGCGGGCCACGGCCGAACCCAGTCCTCGACTCGCTCCGGTGATGGCGACTGTCTTGTCCATACAGTGAGGACTCTCGGACGCCGTATCCGTGTTTCCCAAGCGGCCAGTCTGGAGGGGAGAGGTGCGGGGCGGGGGTGGGGAGTCCGGCACACCAACCCGGCGCGAGCGGAGCGAGCGCCGCCTTTTGAATCCAAAGTTTTACGCGAGCGGTCGGGGGAGCCGACCCGAGCGGAAAAGTTTGGTTCCCTAGTAGTGCCAGGGGAACCGCTGGAAGTCGGGTTCGCGCCCCTCTACGAACGCGTCTCGCCCCTCCTTCGCCTCGTCGGTCATGTAGCCCAGTCGCGTCGCCTCGCCCGCGAACACCTGCTGGCCCATCATCCCGTCGTCGACGGCGTTGAACGCGTACTTGAGCATCCGGATGGCCATCGGCGACTTGGACATGATGCGCTCGGCCCAGTCGAGTGCCACCTCCTCCAGTTCCTCGTGCGGGACGGCGTCGTTGGCCATCCCCATCTCGACGGCCTCCGCGGCGGAGTAGGTCTTGCCGAGGAAGAACACCTCGCGGGCCTTCTTCTGGCCGATCTGTCGGGCGAGGTAGGCGCTCCCGTAGCCCGCGTCGTAGCTGGCGACGTCCGGGTCCGTCTGGAGGAACTTCGCGTGCTCCTCGCTGGCGAGCGTCATGTCGCAGACGACGTGGAGTGAGTGGCCGCCGCCGACGGCCCACCCCGGCGCCACGCAGATGACCGGCTTCGGGATGGTGCGGATGAGTCGCTGGACCTCGAGGATGTGGAGCCGGGGGGCCTGTCGGGCGCGCCTCTCGCGCTCGGCGCTCGCGGTGTCACCGCTCGCGTCATCCGAGGTGCGTGGCACCTCGCTCGTCTCGTCCTCGCTGGGTTCCTCGCTGTCTCGCGGGTCGCTTCGCTCCCCGCCCGACTCTTCCGAGGCGCTTCGCGCC
>Ga0207797_1000300_pt1 | contig 37781 bp, 34 predicted proteins | sample PRCRCaboRojoPR_6_FD_187275 | JGI IMG/M metagenome (GOLD analysis project Ga0207797, IMG submission 187275) | Marine sediment microbial community from Cabo Rojo, Puerto Rico - PR CR 10% Liquid 1 (SPAdes) | ecosystem: Environmental > Aquatic > Marine > Coastal > Sediment | place: Cabo Rojo, Puerto... | reverse complement strand
GTCGTACCTGCGTCCTGGATCTGGCGTCATGACCGATAGCTGGGACATGGGGGAAAGCATTGTCAAAGGGGATCCGGGGATGGTGGTTGGTGTGATAACGCAATCTGCCCCCCGGACCCTGCCAGAGTCCGGCACGCTGGCAGGGTCCTTGGGGCCTTTCGGAGATCGTCAGGCATTGCCCAACTGGCATGAACGCCTTGTTATATCAGGGCTTAGGACCGTTTTCAAAAGTGATCCAGGGACTGCAGAAAGGATCTTTTCCCACAGGACTCTGGCAGGGTCCGGGACTCTGCCAGGGTCCTGCATAACCTGAACCCCGAGGCCTCTTATGGCTGCGTACGTTTTTCTCCGTGGCCCCCTGTGCCTCTCCGGTTATCTGTTCTCACGGCACAAACGTGTTCAAATAATCACTCATCGAAAATCACCCGCATCCCACCAACCTTCATATTTCATCTTTAATATTTTTTCCTTCCTACCCCGGGCGTATCCGAAGGGATCTCACTAATACCGCTTCCAGGTACGGTCCAGCCGCTTGCGGCGCCGGGAAATGTAGTCGTTGATATCCTGCAACAGCTCATCCCGCTCTTCCGGGTAGCGGTAAAACTCCTTCGTCCCATGAAACCAAACACGATCGGGATTGGGACGATAGAGCTCGAACCCCAGTCCTTCCGTGTAACCCAGTTGTTCATCCGAGGTCCAGAGCGAGAGAATCATCTGGTAGTGCATACGGTTATTAATGGATGGTAATGGTTCTTCCATCTCGATACTTTCACGATCGCCGAGCAGCTCACTGATTGCCATACGAATATCATCAATACATTTGTCAGGGGTGGTCATGAGGTACTCCAGGTGTAAATTTTACGATTCTGTCTTCTATGGCGCTATTGATTTGTTTGTCCATTATATCAGCGCAGTAAGGATATACCCGTATTCATCATGACCACGTGGTAATACCGGTGCTTTAATTGTGCTAAATTAATGTAAAACCCGTGTGTGAACAAATATGGATTCCTGCTGGCTTTTCCGATCTCATGGTTTTTTTGTATGTTGTCGTATGACAAATCAGCAGGAAAAACCGGTCTTTGTCTTTGACGGCGATTGCGGAGTTTGCCGGTTCTGGATGCGCCGGTGGCGTGCGAAAGTAGGTGACCGTGTTGATTTTAAACCGTTCCAGGAAATCCACACGGACTATCCGGACATCCCCCTCAGTTCCTTCAGACACTCTGCCAAACTTATACAACCTGACGGTACTGCCTATCATGCGGCAGCATCAATTTTTAAACTAATAAGCTACCACCGCCGGTTTGGGGTGTCGGACTGGCTTTATCGTCATTTTCCGCCCTTCCGGTATATCTCAGAGAAGGTATATCGCCTGACCGCAGATCACCGCCCGGTTTTCAGCAGGATTACCCGGTTCTTCTGGGGGAACCAGGCTGAGCCGCCCGGTTATTCCCTCACTACCTTCATTTTCCTCCGGGCTTTTGCGATAATCTGCCTGATCGCTTTTGCCTCACTACTGCTGCAACTCGGCGGGTTATTTGGTGAGCAGGGGATTTTCCCAATTCAAAGGTTTCTGGAACAGGTGGCGGAGCAGACCGGTCCGGAACGCTACTGGCTCTATCCAACGCTCACCTGGATATCCGGCAGCAACTGGTTTCTTTATCTGCTGGCAGGCGGTGGTGTGGTTTTTTCGGTATTCCTCTTTATGAACTTTCTGCCACTGCTATCCGTCATATTCCTGTGGGTGCTCTATCTCTCATTCGTCTCCGCAGGACAGATTTTCCTCTCCTATCAGTGGGATATTCTGCTTCTTGAAACCGGGATTCTCGCCATATTCGTTGCTCCGGCTAATACCAATGTTCATTTCCGGAGCAGAGCGGTTCCATCGGTGGCCATTCTCTGGCTGTTCCGCTGGCTGAATTTCCGGCTCCTCTTTGAATCGGGAATTGCAAAACTGGCCAGCGGTGATGCTGCCTGGCATAACCTGACCGCGCTTAACTATCATTATTATACCCAACCACTGCCGAACCTGATTGCCTGGCTGACTCATCAGCTGCCGGACTGGTTTCATCAGCTCTCCACCGCTTTTTCACTGGGAATAGAAATCGGTGTGCCGTTTCTCTTCTTTCTTCCCAGAAGACCCCGATTTGTCGGGGCCGCCTTAGCAATTTTCCTCCAGATCCTGATTATGCTCACCGGCAATTACACCTTCTTTAATCTGCTGGCAATAACTCTTGCGCTGATGCTGTTCGATGATGCGTTCTGGCGAAGTACCCTCAGAAAAATCGGGTTTTCCGCAGGGGCGGATACCGACAAAGGATCTCCGGGAAAAAGTCTGAGCCGGGTCAGACCGGTTATGATTGTCTTCACTCTCCTTGCGGTTGCAGTCAGTCTGGTACAGGTAACCGAAAAAATCAGACGGAAACCGATCCCGCTGTTCGGCATACGAAACGTGATCCGTCCATTGCATCTGGTAAATAGTTATGGCTTATTCGCCAATATGACCACCAAGCGGCCGGAGCTGATTATCCAGGGCAGCAGTGAGGGTCAGGAGTGGCAGACATACCAGTTTCCCTATAAACCGGATTCTCCTGGTGATCGCCCCCGGCAGGTGGCACCGCACCAGCCCCGGGTTGACTGGCAGCTCTGGTTTTCTGCATTGGCAGCGAATCGAAGTCCACCGAAAAATCCCCGGTATCAACGATGGCTGATCAATTTGGTGGTGAGGTTACTGCAGGGTGAGGAAGCGGTTACCGGATTACTGGAGGAGAATCCGTTTCCAAACCGGCCCCCGACGTATATACGCATCCTGATCTATGATTATCGGTTTAGCTCATTCGACCGGCTCCGGAAAACGGGTGAGTGGTGGCGGACACGGTTTAAGCGTATCTACCTTCGTCCGGTGCAATTGACGAATCAGGGACTGGAATTCGCAAGAGAGCTAAACTAGCTCTCGCATATTCCATTTGTGGTACCAGAAATTCACCAAAAAGGAATCATGCCTGACATCACTGTGGAAAAGATACACGATGCGGGTTACGAGAAGTTGAAACAGCGCGCTGTGCGACACCGGCGCAGTCTGAATAGTGAGATTATTTATACGCTTAAACGGGCGGCAACTACCAAAAGAATTCATCCTGATATTGTCCGGTCCAATGCGAGGAGAGTAAGAGATCTCGTTGAAGGGGGTTTATCGCTGGATGAGATACAGGATGCTATAGATGCGGGCAGACCATGATCGTCACGGATTCCACAGTGTCCTCACCTCATTTTGGCTGCCCGCTGAATAGTGAAAGAGGGCTTTGATAAGGATTCGGACTGGATAGAGCCTGTTCTCTGGAAGAGTGAATTGCACAGTGTATTAGCATTTTATGTTCGGTAAAAACTGGTAACCCTGAAAAATGCGCTTACTATTATAGAAGAAGCCAACCGGCAAATGGAATATACAACAATTTTAATATCCTCTCAGGACGTACTTGCGTTAATACCAAAATCGGCGTGTTCTGCATATGATTGCGAATTTGTTGCGCTGGCGCGGACAGAAGGCGCAAACCTAATCACATTTGATAATCAAATACTCTCTGATTTTTACGGAAACTGCTTTATCGCCCGAAAGTTTCCTGTCAGTATACCTTTCAACCGATCAGTATGAAAAAGCCACAGCGGCACAAAGAACACATGTGTTCCCTGGGCCGCTGTGGCATATTCGTCGTCTTCTCCCGTTATTTCAGATACGTCATCTTATGTACTTTGGTGAACTCAGGTGTGGCCAGCCGGTAGAAGTATACGCCGCTGGACAGGCCGGCGGCATCCCAGCGAATGGTATACTGTCCGGCTGACTGATACTCATCCACCAATACATCCACCCGTTGTCCCAGGACGTTGTAAATTTGCAGCTGTACCCGGGAATCTTCAGGGAGCGTGTACGATATCTTCGTTACCGGATTAAAGGGATTGGGGTAGTTCTGGGAGAGTGCATACTGTTCCGGCATGCTCTTTCTCTCCTCTGGTTCTTCAATATCCGTTACCGCGTCCTCGCCCTTAAAGACGACGATACCTTCATTGGATGCCAGCCAAATATCGCCCTGGGCGGTAATCTCAAGGTCCCGGACAGGACCATCGGGATACTGGGAATTGTCTGAACTATAATAGGTCCATGCCGAGCCGTCAAATTTTCCGATCCCTCCCGGAAAATCGGTGGTGGATCCGAATGCGGCCCAGAGCTGCCCTTGGGAATCCAGGGCCATATCATTGATAAGGGCAGTTGCCTCGATTGTGGACCAGGATCCGTTGCTGAAGTGCACAAGACTGCTGCTGAGGAATCCACTGGAGACCAGATACACCTCTGATGAAGAACGGACCAAAATCTGGGTGATATTGTTCATTAACTCTTCATTGTCGGTGTCGTCGTAAATCGTCCAGCTATCCGCGTTATAATCGAATGCTGCTACGCCGCTTTGTGTGGTTCCAACCCAGATAGTACCGTTCCCGTCTGATCCGACTGAAGTAACCTGATCTCCGGGGATATCGGAGTTGCTCGTGGTGTATACGGTCTCAACGGAATTGGTGTAGCGCACAAGCCCGGCACTGGTTGCCATCCAGACATCCCCGTTTCCGTCTATCGCATAATCATTGACGGTGCTGCTGGGCATGTCGGAATTTTCCGGGGTGTAATTCGTCCACACGGAGTTATTATATCTGATAGCGCCGGCATCGCCGGACGGATTGGCCATCCAGAGATTTCCATCGCCGTCCTCGACTATCTTCTCAACGGTATTGGACGGAATCCCGGTTTTTCCTTCCATATACAGCTCCCAATCGGCGCCGTCGTAACGGACGATCCCGCCCCGCAGCGGTTCACCAAGGAGGCCGATGGCACTCTGGGAGCTGGACCAGATATCGCCGCGGGAATCCTGGAAGACTGCAGCCACGGAATTGTTTGGAAGACCGGAGTTGGAAATATCATGCCGTTCCCAGGTACCCTGGTCCCAGGAGGAGAGTCCGGCTGTTCCGGTGAACTCAACAATGCTCGGCTGGATCTTGGTCCCGACCCAGAAGGTTCCCTCGCTATCGATATGAATCTGATTAACATTGTCACTCAGGACTCCTGAATTGCCATGTCGGTACGACTGAAATGTCGACCCATCAAACATGGCCATCCCGCGTGCCTGCGTTCCGATCCATTTATTCCCCTGATCATCAATGGCAATCGTCTGTACCCAGTCATCCAGGATCTCGGAGTTATTTTCGGTATATACCTCCCAGCTTGATCCGTCAAACCGATATAAGCCTGCGCCGATACCACCACCACCAACCCAGATCAGTTCATCGCCGGCGGAGGTGATCGCGTCAATGTCATTGACCAGGAGTTCGGAGTTCGAGGAATTATACACAGTGAAATCGGTTCGGTCATACTTCACTAATCCCGCCTGGCCTGTCCCGATCCAGAGATCGCCGGATCCGTCAAAGGTCAGCACATCAATCCGTCCGTCCGGGAGCTGATCCCCGTCCGAGTTTTCGGAGAAGGAATGGTGTTCAAAAGTGGAGCCGTCGTAGCTGATAATCCCTTCGTTTGAGCCGCCACCCAAGAACCCCCCGGTCTGAACGGTTGCAAACCAGACCACTCCTTCATCATCCACTTCAACCTGAGTAACCGAATTGTACTCAAAATCCGAATTTCCAGCATTGTACACTGACCAGTTGCCGTTATTCAGACTGACTAATCCACCGCCATCGGTGCCAATCCACTTGGTGCCGGCCCCATCCATATCGACATCACTGATATTATTCGCTTCCAGCGCGGAGTTACTGGTATTGTAAATTGTTCTGCTGCCGGTCTGGGTGTTCAGGAGTACCAGCCCGCCTGATGTAGCCACCCACAGGCTGTCACCTTCCTCCAGGATTTCATGAACAACATCTCCGTTGGTGTACACCTGCCACGCGGTGGACGGAGTATAGTCACTGCCGCCCACAGTGATAAACCCTGATTTCGTTTGCTCATCGCTGCCATACGCGTTCGTAACCTCCAGAGTGACTTCATATGTGCCTGCACTGCTGTAGGTGACGGAAGGATTCTGCTCCGAGGAAGTTCCGGGATCCCCGCCGGGTAAATCCCAGGAGTAGGTGGAGGGGTTATTTCCGGATTTATCGCGGAATTTGACCGTGAATGGCGCCTGGCCCTCTCTGGTCAATGCCGCAAAATTGGCGACCGGACTCGCTCCACCCTCCATCACATCGATCCCGCCACCGGCGTTGCCGATCCATTTCCGGCCGGAAGCGTCCACTGAGACACCAAACAGCGTATTCGAGGAGATTCCGGAATTACCCCGTTGATATATCTGCATCTTTTCGCCGTCATACTGTACTAATCCGGCGTCTTCCGAACCGATCCAGACATTTCCCGCTGCATCAACCGCCACAGCGTTGGCTCCGCCGGCGTCAAACGGAAAAGTGGAATTGCGTGCAAGGTGATTGGTCCAGTTTTCACCATCGTATTTTACAATCCCGCCCCGCACATCGTTCGAAAACCGAGTGCTGATCCAGAGATTATTGTCATGATCCACAGCCAGATCGGTAACTGTGGTGGATTGGAGATAGGTGTTCGTTCCGTTCCCCGAAGTCCAGGAAGATCCATCGTATTTCACAACCCCGTTATAACGGGTTCCTATCCAGACTGTACCGGTGCAGTCGACTGCCACCGACGTCAGATCCTCGGTTGGTATGCCGGATCCGGATGCCGTCCAGGTGTTCCAGTCCGACCCGTCATATCTGGCGACACCGCCGTCGAAATCGGAAGTCACAATCCAGCCGATTCCGGCAGAGGTAACCGCAATATCCTGAACAACGTTTTCGGGTAAAGGAGACTGAAATCCGGAGAAGACTTCCCACGAGGAGCCGTCGTAAATTCCAAGGCCATCGGTAGTTCCCGTCCATACACGGTCGTCGGGTCCCACCTCGACCGCGAGGACGGTATTGCCCGGTAAGTCCGAATTTGAAGTGGTTAGCACACTCCATGAAGAGCCGTCATATTTCACCAGGCCGTATCCATCCTCGTCAAAATCATCGCCGTTACCGATCCAGACATTCCCCTGAGAATCGAAGGCAATATCCGTGGTTTTAGAGGTTTGCTGCAGACTTGAGTTCGCGAGGTCAAAACTGCTCATATTCCCGTTGTTAAATTCCACTAATCCCGAGACGGTCCCAAGGAACCTGCGGCCGTCCGGATCTACGCTCAAACCCCAGACGCTGTTTGTGTTTAATCCGGAGTTACCACTGGTGTAGGTGGTCCAGGCTGATCCGTCGTAAATTGTCAGCCCGCTTGACTCAGATCCGATCCACACACTGTCCGGACCGGAGAATTCAAGCGAAAGGATATTGGCGTTCGGGAGATTGGTGCTGCCGCTTTCATAGACGGTCCATGCACTGCCGTCCCGGACGGCAAGTTCGCCGAGTTCCGATCCCACCCAGATTCTTCCGTCAGTGTTCACTCCCACACTCCTGACACTTGAGAAATCCAGTGGAGTACTGGAGTGGTTCTGCCACATGGTCCAGGAAGTCGGATCACTGGTTTGGAAACTGGCAAGGCCTTCGTTTTCCAATCCGACCCATATCTGTCCGGTTCCGCTGGCAGCAATGGCATGGAAATTCGGCGGCTGGGAAAACAGCTGCGTCTGGAATATGTCCCACCGGTTTCCATCATATCGAAAGACACCGTTCTCCGTGGTGGCCCAGATCGTATTATCCGGTCCGACAGCCAGATCATTAATCCTTTCTCCGTCCAGGTTTGAATTATCCGGACTAAAATGCTGCCACTGGTTTCCCTCGTAAGAGGCAATGCCGGCATTCAGGGTGCCAATCCAGACAGTGCCGTTGTTATCCACGGCGATTGCGGTCAAATTGTTTGCCGGGAGACCGGAATTGGCGTGAGTGAGGAGCTGCTGATCACCGGAGCTCTTGTTGATTCTGGCAAGACCACCGGTGGTCGCGGCCCAGGTATAAGTCTGGGTTTGCGCAACACCATACACTCGTTCACCGGCCGTATAGTTGGTCCATTGGACCTGCTGTCCGTACAACGGATTCACCATCATTATTGCCGCAAGCAACATGGTCACAGGCACCATAACCGTGGTGAAGGCCGTTGATATATGACTTCGTAGCTCATATTTAGATATCATAAAATACCCTCCAGGGTAATTAACCGTTTTGAGTTGTTAGTTAAGTGAGTTGAGTTTAACGATGTGTTACAACGTGTGAATACGAAAGATTACTTCACGCGATAAATTTAATATAACACGAATAAAACCATCTATTTTCGCAGATTTCGTTCTGAATATCATCAACCACCCTTGCTGTAATTCTTCTTTCATCTCGTTTTCGAAAGGTAAATAACTAAAGTACAGGATTGATAATGTCAAGGTAAAAAAGGATATTTGTCCGAAAACTTCCCAAGTAGTGTGAGCTCAATCACGGGAAAAGAGCATGTCGAATAATGGATGTCCAATTTCGAACCGCAGAAGTCTCCACTCCGCATCCGGGTGACGTTGGGTGGGGCCTTCGACATTCACTATTCGGTATTCTGCGGTTCTGCAGTTTAGTTTTTCAATAATCATTCATCATTACTAAATAATCATTTCAATAATCCGTGTGCAATTGCCGAACACTATTTCCGTAGATGCTCATCAAACCAATGCTTGGCCCGCCGGAGCACATCCAGCCGGTGGCTTGGTTCCCCACTGAGCCCGTGTCCCTCACCAGGGTAGACCACAAATTTCACTTCCCGCTCTAAGGTCTTCAGCGCCTGATACATCTCCTGGGAATTGGAGAGATTGGTATATTTATCATTTGTGCCGTGCATTATCAGAGTAGGTGTGCGGATATTTTTTACGTGAAATGCCGGCGAGTACTTCACGTAGGGATGTTGTTCCGTGATTGGCTGCTCCCAGTAGTATAATCCCAGGTACATTTTCTCCCAGGCCGGCTGCCAGGAATTACTCCAGTCAGTGAATAAACTAAAGATGCCGTACATGCTGACTGCGGCTTCAAACCGATTGTTCTGTGAGATAATCCAGTTGGTCAGGTATCCGCCGTAACTGCCTCCTGTCACTCCCATTCTGGCAGAGTCCACATACCCGTCTCGAATGAGCGCATCGACACCGGCCATGATGTCCCGGTAATCGATACCGCCCATATGGCCTCCGACCTCGTGCCAGATTGCTTTGCCGAATGCATCGCTGTACCCGCTGCTTCCTCTGGGATTGGGTGCGAACACAATATACCCGTCTCCGGTGTACATCTGCGGCAGATAGTACTGGGCGAATTCCTGCCGGAACCGGCTGTAAGGTCCGCCGTGGACCGTCAGGATCAGTGGATACTGTTTGTTTTCTTCGAAGTCAGGCGGCAGAAAGAGTAATCCCTCGATCTCCTGCCCGTCGGTACTGGTCCAGGTGTATTTCCTGATTGTCCCGGTGACAAAGGTATCGAGTTGACTGCTGTAATCCGTGAGGATGGAATGATTCCCATCGTGGTACCGTGCGATTTCAGGCAGATGTGTGGCATCTTCCCAGCGATAGAAAAGCGACTCCTGGGTTCCTGGCTGAAATTCCACATCGGAGACATTACCAACTTCCGGTGTAAGCCGCAGGTAGCGGTTGGTTTTTCGGTTCGGCCGCAATTCGACAATTGGGGTCTCGGTGCTGTCGGCTATCTCCAGCGCCAGCCGGTCCTGATCAATCCAGAGGTAGTCCGTAACTGCCAGATCGTAGTCCAGGGTGAGCGTGCTGGTATCGGCGGCGGCTCGACCGGGCCGAAACCGGCACCGGGCGAGATCAGTTTGGGCAAATTCGATATCCGGGGTTGTCTGATTCAGATACGCGATATACTCCCCGTCCGGAGAGAAACGGGGATCGGTTTCCGGTCCGGGAAAATCTGTCAGTTGGGTGGTGTCCCCGCCCGCAATATTCAACGTCCAGAGATCGTAGTGCTGAGCGTCGTTGTACTCACCGGTGTAATTGGTTTCGTAGACGATCCACCGGCCGTCGGGACCGATATCGAATTCGCGCACTCCGGGATCGATCGTACCGATTTCCCTGGATTCTCCGGAATGTACATTCAAAAGATAAAAGGTTTTCTTGGTCCTGACACTATCGCGGACTATCTCGTCCATACCCCGGTCTTCCAGACGTTCCCGCCTGTCAAAGATAGAATCGGGTTTGGGTGAATCAGCGAGAAAGATAATTTCGTTCCCTCCGGGTAACCATTGATAATCCCGTATGGAAGTCCGGGAGACAGTCCACTGCCGTGCTTCGCCCCCGTCAATCGGCAGCACCCAAAGTTGGGTGGATTCTGACACACGATCATCCGGTTCCCTGTAGGGATCGCGTTCAGAGAGGAATGTCAGCCAATTTCCATCCGGTGACCAGGCCGGGGAGTAGTTATCTGCACCCGAAAAGGTCAGTTGCCGGCGGTTTGCCTGTGATACATCATACAGCCAGAGATGGGTTTGCCACTCACTCTTCTCAAGGTCAGCGTGGCGGACTGTGTACGCCACCCGGTTTCCGTCAGGCGCAACGGCAATGTCTCCGGGATACGTGAATTTAATGAAATCTTTTGGGGTAATGGGACTATCCGCTGCAAGAAGGGCCGGTAAAAACAGGAGAACAGCTGCCAGAATGCGTTTCATAAATAAATCCTCCGGTTGGAATGAGAATCTGTACCTGTAAAATAATCAGCGCGCCGGAAAAGTGCCAAGAAGAGAGGAAGGATAGAGGATTAAGTGAAGGATGATTGATGAAGGATTCGCCGCGGCGGAGCGGCGAATCCTTCATCCTTAATACTTATCCCTTATCCCTCCAGTCCCCTATTTTCCACTGTGTTCTCTGTCTTTCTATAGGTATTTTTTCTCCTTGAATCGCTTTATACCTGCTAACACAATCAAGAGGATGTCACGATTGCTACGGATAAATGGCATTGCAGCGGCACTGATATTACTGAGCGTTACGGCCCTGTCCGCCCAACCTGTGGATACCCTGACGGTGATGAGCTATAACGTTCTGAACTATCCGGATGCCGCCGAGACCGGCAGGAACGATGATCTGCGGAAGGTAATTCAGTCGGTAGGGCCGGACATTATTATTGTGCAGGAGATGTGGGAAGAGGATGACATTGCCGAGTTTGAGAAAGAAGTATTAACCAATCGAGAGTATCTATATCCTCAGCGCTATTACGGAACCAATCAGAACGTCTCAATTTATTATAACCGGGATAAAGTTCAGTATACTCAACCTGTTGTGATAAATCCTGATATGGTATTCGGTTATAGACCCAGGACTATTGCCGGGTACCGATTTCAATGCAAACTCCCGTTGGATACCGCCGCCACTTTCTGGATCTTTGGCGCACACCTGAAAGCCGGTGGGGAGCACTGGACAAATGAGGATACAGAAGATAGCATCCGATACCATGAGACCGGAGCATTCGTGGAACACGTGAATACTAATTTCGATTCCGACACTCACTATATGCTTGCCGGGGATTTCAATATCTACGATGCCGCCGAACCGGCCTATCAGCGATTGATGAATGAACTGAACTACCCGGTGTTCGATCCTGTCGAGACAGCGGGAGACTGGCACAGCCAGGGAGAGTTCTCCCATGTGCATACTCAATCCACCCGGGGCCCGAATCAGGATCTCGGCGATGGCGGATCCACAGGCGGACTGGACGACCGGTTCGACTTCATCCTCACCTCCGCAACCTTCCGCGACACCACCGATCTCTGGTACATTGAAAATACCTATCAGGCATACGGCAATGACGGCAATCATTTAAACGACGCTATAAATGAGGGACTGAACTCGGCAGTTTCGCCTGAAATCGCCGATGCGCTGCACCGGGCCTCCGATCATCTGCCGGTGGTGGCCAAATTCGGGGTGCACCTACTGGCTGAGCGCGGAGACGTCAACACAGACGGGGAAATTACCCAGGAGGATGTTAATCTTATTGCCGACATTATACTGCAAGAAGCACCGAAGCCGGGCAGCACCGCACGGGCGCTGGCCGACGTTAACAGTGATGGAACAGTCGACGTCAGGGATATCGTAGTGCTGATGAAGAAGCATTCACTGGAAGAATAAAACTGAGGCAGGATTCCCGCCGGAACAAATCCGGTATTGCACTTTTACGATTGGTTTGAATCCAGGAATGCCTGCAGTTCTCTGTAGTGCGGCAGCACGGCTTCGCCGTTGGTTTCATTCACGTTCCCGATGTCCGGAACTACAAATACCGGAACGCCCGACACCTGCTCCCGCTGCAGACCATAGTCCCCGGTACGGTCGAAGAACTGGCTGAACACGGTGAGTCCGAGAAAACAAACTACCTCCGGCCTGCACTCAAAAACTTTCCTGATAATAGATCCGATGGCATAATCGATCGGTTCCAACTCTTCCGGATTCTCAACAGCCCTGGTTTTGCACAGAGTGGTCACCCCGATCCCATGATGGAGTAATTGGCGATCTTGCTCCGGATTCAAACGCCTGGAAGTCAATCCGCTGGTATACAGTATGTGATATAATGAACTCCTTTTCCCGGAGAAATAGTGTCCAGCTGCCTCTGACGCAGGTGTCACCGCAGCACTGACAAGGAGCATTTCCACCTGTCCATTCAGGATGTCCGGGAGGATTTCCTCCGTGCGTAAATGGTCAGACATAATCATTCAGATTCTTCCTGTACAGTGTGTGAGAATTTAACGGAGATCAGCCGTAAAAACATCATAAACTGTTGATATTATTTATTGTAGAGACGTGGCATGGAGGCTGGGTGAAAATAGGAAATCAAGGAGTAATGATTAATGGATGTTCTCCCGTAGAGACGCAGCATGTCGGAGTGTATTTGGAGATCCCGATCTATCGGGGCTACGTCTCTAGAGGAGTTCTGTTCACGGATTGTTTCCGGATTACCCTTTTTCCCGCATTCTCACCGGCTGTACTGCACTTTTCGTTCCTTATGTCCCCCCAGATGATTCACATACCGGGCCATCAGGAAAAGCAGGTCTGAGAGACGATTCAGATAGGCAAGAATCACGCTGTCGACCTCATACTTTTCAGCCGCTTCGATTGTGCGTCGCTCCGCCCGTCGGCAGACCGTCCGGGCGTGATGCAACAGGCTGGCACGGTAGGCCCCACCGGGCAGGATAAATTCCTGGAGCCGCTGCAGCTGTTCTTCAAACCAGTCACACTCTTCCTCAAGGGTGGAAATCCGGTCCCGTGATATCCCGGGCTGCTCTCCCTCACTTTTCGTACTGGACAGGCGGGCACAAATGCTGTGCAGGTCATTTTGAATGGAAACCAATAGTGAGGAGAGGCTTTTGGTCATCTCACCCGGTGCGCTCCGTACCACTCCCAGCAGTGCATTCAATTCATCGATAGTCCCGCAGGCCTCGACGCGCGGATGCGTCTTGGCAACCCGTTCACCGCTGTACAGGTCGGTATGTCCCTCATCTCCACGACGGGTGTATATGGTCATATCACTTCATCCTTCATCCATTACCTCCCGTGGCACTTCTTGTACTTCTTGCCGCTCCCGCACCAGCACGGATCATTTCTGCCGGGCTCGTCTTCCACGGTCCGGGGTTCGATCTTTCCCTGCTGCTGTTGCTGACCGCCTCCGGCCGCTGCGACCTGCTGACCTCCGTCTCCTGCCGGTACTCCCTCCAGACCCATTCCGGTTGCTTCCTCATGAGCCAGGTTGGTTACCCGGGTCTTGGTCTGTGGACGGAAGCCGTCGCGGTCTTCCTCTTCCTGTGTAATCTGCGCACGGAAGAGAGTTTGCAGTGTTTCCTTGTTAATCCGGTCCAGCAACTCCAGGAACATCTCATAGCCCGCCTTTTTATACTCGATCAGCGGATCTTTCTGTCCATAAGCCCGGAGGTTAATCCCCTCCTTGATCTGATCCATCTCATAGAGATGATCTTTCCAGGCCTGATCGATAATCCTGAGGTAGATGAACCGTTCGATCTGCCGCATGAGATCTTCCGGAACCAGTTCCTCTTTCTGGGCATAGACTTCTTCTGCTTTATCCAGAATCCGGTTCCGCATCTCCTCAACACTGAAGGTGTCAAATTCTTCCAGTGTGAGATCGATGGTTAACACTGACAGCAGTTCCCGGCGAATGGATTCCCAGTCCCATTGTTCGGGGTAGTCGCTGATTTCGGTGTATTTCTCCAGGAAAGAATCCACATACTCATCCAGCATGGTCATGATTTCTTCCCGGAGGTTGGCTCCCCGCAGCGCGTGATTCCGCCGATTATAAATCACTTCGCGCTGCTGGTTCATCACGTCATCATACTCCAGGAGGTGCTTCCGGATACTGAAGTTCCGGGCTTCCACCTTCTCCTGTGCGCGGCCGATGGATTTGGAAATCATCCGGTGCTGGATCACTTCCCCTTCTTCCAGCCCCATCCGGTTCATGACATTGGCAATCCGCTCGGAGCCGAACAGCCGCATCAGGTCGTCTTCCAGAGAAAGGTAAAACTGGGAGGAGCCCGGATCACCCTGGCGACCGGCGCGACCGCGAAGCTGTAAATCAATGCGGCGGGCCTCGTGACGCTCCGTTCCGATGATCCGGAGGCCACCAACTTCGCGTACACCTTCTCCCAGCTTAATATCGGTTCCCCGACCGGCCATATTGGTGGCAATGGTCACGGCACCTTTCTGGCCGGCCCGTGCAACGATTTCCGCCTCCCGCTGATGTTGCTTGGCGTTCAGCACATTGTGCGGGATCCCGGACCGCTTAAGCATCCGGCTGAGTTTTTCGGATACCTCCACGGAAACGGTACCCACAAGGACCGGCTGCCCGCGGTTATGACTATCCACAATATCCTCGATGACTGCATTGTACTTTTCCCGCAGCGTGCGGTAAATTTTGTCATCCTGATCATCCCTGATCACCGGCTCGTTGGTGGGGATGACAGTCACATCCAGCTCGTAAATCTCTTTGAATTCATTGGCTTCGGTAGCTGCCGTACCGGTCATACCCGCCAGCTTGCTGTAAAGCCGGAAAAAGTTCTGCAGGGTGATGGTGGCCAGGGTCTGTGTCTCGCGCTCCACCTGAACCCGCTCTTTCGCTTCCAGCGCCTGGTGAAGCCCGTCACTGAATCGCCGGCCGGGCAGAACACGGCCGGTGAACTCATCCACAATCTGCACCTTGCCGTCCTGAACCACGTACTCCACGTCTTTCTCAAATAAGGTGTAGGCTTTCAGCAGCTGGGTGATATTGTGAATCCGTTCGGATTTCTCGCTGTACGTCCGATGGATCTCCTCCCGCTTCTCGTTCTTCTCCTCGGGACTGAGATCCATCTCTTCAAGGTTGGAGATCTCTTCACCCAGATCGGGAATAACAAACATGTTGGGATCATCCGGAGCCAGTTCTTCGCGTCCCTTTTCCGTCAGATCAATGACGTTACTCTTCTCATCAATGCTGAAATAGAGCTCGTCATCGATCTCGTCCATGCGTTTATCCCGCATGAAATCGTTTTCCACCGTCCGGATCAGTTTCTGGTTTGCGGGTTCCTCCAGCATCTTCATCACGCGTTTATGCTTGGGCATACCCCGGGATGCCCGGAGGAGCTCAATGCCACCCTCATACTCCTCATCTTCATTAAACAATGTTTCCGCACGGGATACCAGTTTGGTCACCAGATCACGCTGCTTGCGAACCAGACGTTCCACCATGGGGCGAATATCGGAAAACTTGTCCCGGTCATCCTGTTCCACCACGCCGGAAATAATCAACGGAGTCCGGGCTTCATCGATCAGAACATTATCCACCTCATCGATGATGGTATAGTGATAGCCGCGGTGGACCTGATCCTCCTTCCGAACCGCCATATTATCACGAAGATAATCAAAGCCAAACTCGTTATTGGTGCCGTAGACAATATCCCGCTCATAGATTTCCTTCCGCTGCTGGGGATTCATCTCATTCTGGATCGCACCGACCGTTAAGCCCAGACGCTCATAGATCTTTCCCATCCACTGGGCATCACGACGGGCCAGGTAATCATTCACCGTAACCAAATGAACACCCCGGCCTGTCAGAGCGTTCAGGTACAGCGGCATGGTTGCCGCCAGCGTCTTACCCTCACCCGTCTTCATTTCGGCGATCTTTCCGCGGTGGAGAACGATAGCTCCGAGGATCTGCACGTCGTATGGAACCATATTCCATTCGATCTCCTGACCCGTAACCTTCCAGGTGGTTCCCACCAGACGACGGCAGGTTTCCTTCACCATTGCAAACGCTTCATACATAATTTCATCGAGAACGGGCTGCTGGGCCTCATGGATCTTCTCTTCCAGCTCATCGTAGTCGAGCTCTTCCCCGTACTCTTCCTTCACGTCATCGGATACCTGCTGCAACCTGGCCTTGAATTCCCTGGTCCGCTCTACTAATTCCTCGTCAGGCGTGTCTGAAAGCGTATCATATATCTCATTGACCCGCTCAACTTCAGGCCACAGCTTCTTGATTTCCCGCTCTGATTTCGTGCCGAAAATTTTTGTTAAAAATTCAAACATAATGTCTGGTTACCTTGTGTTATTAAATAACTTTGATCTAGCACAATGTAGTAGAAATATGCTCGCAATCAACTGGTAAATTTAACCGGTTATCGCACAAATACTCAAAGAACCGGATGTCTGAACATTCGTCTCGAGGGCCGGTTATTTATACAGACAGATTTTAGAATGTTCCGGATATTTCCGACTCGCATATCCACATGCAATTATTCACCTGCCCTGACGGAGACGATATGCCAGAAATTCAGGCAACCCCTCATCGATAATCCGCGAGGCTGCAGCGTCGATATCGTATTCACCACGAATAAGCTCCACAGTTCCCGCTTCAGAATCGTAGATGGAAAATCCCCAGCGGGGATCTCCGTCCCGGGGTTGGCCGACACTTCCGGAATTCACCAGATACTGAACACCGTCTTCCAGCTGAATAGTCCCTTCAGAATACTGTGCGCCGCGGGAATCGAACGCACCCTGGACATGACTGTGCCCGATAAAACATACCCGCTCATCGAAATAGCGGAACATTCGCGCCGCCTGAGATGATCTGATAACATACGTCCATTCCTCAGGAGAATCCGGTGAGGCATGGGTCAACAGAGCATTTTGCCGGCTCTTCACATACGATAAATCGTGCAACCACTGATACTGCCGATCCGTCAGCGAATCTTTGGTGTACGGAATAGTCTGCCGGGCGTACCGGTTGAAATACTCCGGGGATTCCCGATCCACAACCACCGCATCGTGGTTCCCCAACACGGCAACCGAGACCGCCTCCATTGCCCAATTCATGACAGGCCCGGGATCAGCCCCATAATTAACGAAATCACCCGTGCACCAGATGTCATCAACCTCCCGCAGTTCAATCTCGGCAAGTGCAGAGTTTAATCCGTGAACGTTCCCGTGAATATCGGAAAGTATTGCGACGCGCATAATCACTCCACGAAGATGAGACCTTCTTCCTTCAAATCCTGCAGAATTGAATCCAGAATGCCGTTGATAAATTTTCCACTCTGATCCGTACTGTATTCTTTGGCAATTTCTATGGCTTCGGATATACTGACTTTCGGTGGAATATCATCAAAATGCAGTAACTCACAAATTGCCAGTCGCAGGATCAGCCGGTCCAGCATTGCGATCCGGTCAAATTCCCAGTGTTCGGATTTCTGGCGAATGCGCTCATCGAATTCCGATGCATGGACATGAGTTCGAATCGCCAAATCCCGGCAGAATTCCCGGACCGTATCCGGCAGCTCCTCCCGTTTCATCACATCCTCAACCACACTCTCCATCCGGTCCTGCGTGTATTCCTGTGCATACAGGGATTTCAGCGCACATTCTCTGGCAAGTCGTCGTTCATGCATAGTTCGGTTAACCTGTTTTCACTCGCTGTTCTACGATTGTATCTGTACACCGGTTACATGTCCGACATAGATATTCTTTATCTGGCCGATATTATGGATCCGGTCTTCGGCCACCCGGTCTGAGGCAACGTTCGTCGGAATATTCTCCTCCTCAGCGCGGGTAAGGACATCCATAAGAATATCGTAAATTCCCTCTGCCTGTTGCAAGGCTCGTTCCCGGTGGTAACCTTCAAGTTCGTTGTACACATTGATCAAACCACCGGCATTAATAGCATAGTCCGGTGCATATAAAATCCCCTTCTCCTTCAGCACTTTACCGTGCTCGGATTCCCGCTCCAGCTGGTTGTTTGCCGCACCGGCAACAATAGTACACTTTAACTGGGGGATGGTCTCATCATTTATAATTCCGCCGAGCGCACACGGTGAAAAGATATCCACATCCAGTCCAAAGATCTCGTCGGATCCCACCGCCTCCACATCATATGCCTCAACGGTCTCCCGGACTTTCTCTTCATCAATATCTGCAACATACACATCCGCACCATCATTTACTAATTGCTCCACGAGGTTCTGCCCCACATGTCCCAGTCCCTGAACACTGATCTTTTTCCCTGCCAGGCTGTCATTTCCGTATACCCGTTTTACACAAGCTTTCATTCCGGTAAATACACCCAGAGCAGTCACCGGCGAAGGGTCCCCACTCCCCCCGTGCACCTGTTCCACACCGGTCACATAGTCAGTCTCCATACGGACATATTCCATATCTTTCACGGAGGTCCCCACATCCTCAGCTGTAATATACCGCCCACCCAATCCGTCAACAAACCGTCCGAAGGAACGAAAAAGCAGCTCACTTTTGTCCTGTTTCGGATTTCCGATGATCACCGATTTGCCACCACCGAGATTCAAGCCGGCGATTGATGCTTTGTATGTCATCCCTCTGCTCAGCCGGAGGACATCCCTGAGCGCTGCCTCTTCATCCGCATATGGCCACATCCTGCATCCACCCAGTGAAGGGCCAAGCGTAGTGTCGTGTATACCGATAATTGCCCGTAATGAAGAGTGCTGATCGCTGCAGAACACCACTTGTTCATGATCCCGTTGTTCCAGATCCTGAAATACCCCCATGGTTATCCTTTCTGTGTTAATTCAAGTGACCCGGTTGCTTTGTAAGGTTTCCGATAGCCGGGCGCAGGTTTTGGTTACTTCAGAAGTTCCCGGGCTATCACCACCCGCTGGATCTCATTGGTACCCTCATAGATCTGGGTGATTTTGGCATCCCGCATCAGACGTTCCACTTCATACTCCTGAATATAACCATATCCCCCGTGAATCTGGACTGCTTCATTAGCCGCCCGCATCGCAACTTCCGAGGCGTAATACTTCGCCATAGCCGATTCCTTTGTGGTTTTTTCCCCGCGCTCCCGTTTCAAGGCCGACCGGTAAGTGAGCATACGAGCTGCCTCGGTTTCAGTGGCCATCTGGGCCAGCTTGAACTGGATTGCCTGAAATCCGGATATCGGCTCCCCGAACTGTTCCCGTTCTTTCGAATATTCCAGAGATTTGTCCAGCGCAGCCTGGGCAATTCCCAGGGCCTGTGCCGCAATGCCAATCCGTCCACCATCCAGGGTATCCATGGCAATCCGGAACCCTTTACCTTCCTCCCACAGCAGATTTTCCGCGGGGATCTCGCACTCTTCGAATACCAGTTCACAGGTGTCCGAACTCCGAATGCCCAGCTTGTCCTCTTTAGTTCCTGTGGTAAATCCATCCCAGCCGCTCTCCACGATAAATCCGGATATCCCGTGGGACCCGGCATCCTTTTCAGTCAGTGCAAACACGATGTAAATATCAGCATTCTTCCCGTTGGTCACCCAGTTTTTAGTACCGTTGAGAATATATCTATCGTCCTGTTTCTCGGCGAACGCCCGCATACTGGCCGCATCTGATCCCGATTGTGGTTCACTCAGGGCAAAGGCCCCCAGGTTCTCGCCTCTGGCCAGGGGAGGAAGATACTTCCGCTTCTGTTCATCATTTCCGTACCGGTTTAAGACATACTGGCAGAGTGAATTGGTTACCGACATAATCACACAGGCTGAAGCATCCACCCGGGCAATCTCTTCCAGGGCGAGAATGTAATTCATCACCCCCATCTCTGCACCACCAAATTCCTCCGGGGTAACCATTCCCAGAAAACCGAGGTCTCCCATTTTCTTTACCGCCTCCCATGGAAACCGTGCTTCTTCATCCCGCTCCATAGCATCGGGAGCAAGTTCGGCCCTGGCAAATTCCCGGGCCGACTGCTTTACCATTCGCTGGTCTTCAGTGAACTCAAAATCCATGGACTATTCCTTTAGTTTATCCGGCGGTTCTTCCGAAAATTAATCTCCGGAGTAGTTATAAAAGCCGCGACCACTCTTTCTCCCCAAACGACCGGATGCAACCATTTTTCGTAACAGCGGGCAGGGCCGGTACTTATCCTCACCCAAACCCTCATGCAACACGTTCAAAATTGAAAGACACACGTCAAGTCCGATGAAATCCGCCAATTGGATCGGCCCCATGGGATGCCCCATTCCCAGGCGCATGACGTTATCGATGGCTTCTTTTGAACCAACACCCTCCATCAGACAGAAGACCGCCTCATTTATCATTGGCATCAGGATGCGATTGGAGATAAATCCCGGGTAATCCTGAACCTCTACCGGCGTCTTGCCCAGCTCTTCAGCCAAATCCATTACCATTTCAGTGGTCGCATCGTTAGTGGCCAGACCGCGGATTACTTCAACCAGCTCCATGACTGGTACAGGATTCATAAAATGCATCCCGATAACCTGGTCCGGACGATCCGTTTCCGCAGCAATTTCAGTTATGGAAATAGAGGAAGTATTGGTCGCCAGTATTACCTCTTCTCTGACAATGCTATCCAGCTGGTCGAAGATCTCGAATTTTACGGATTCCTTCTCCGTGGCCGCTTCCACGACGAAATCCACATCCTCCAATCCTTCCGGTTCAGTAACAGTCCGAATCGAAGCGAGAACCCTCTGTTTCTCTTCACCGGAAATCACGGATTTACTGACCTGGCGATCCAGGTTCCCGCTAATAGTATCCACCCCCCGTTGAAGCGCCTCTTCATCAACATCCATGAGTACCACCTGGTATCCGGCAAGGGCAAAGACGTGGGCGATACCGTTCCCCATTGTACCGGAACCGACCACTCCAACTGTGGTTACTTCACTCATGATCTTCACTCCTGTTGTTTACCGGATTCACCGGATGTGTCTGACTTACCGCTCCACCACCAGCGCAGAGGCCTCACCACCACCAATGCACAGTGCGGCCAATCCAGTTTTCAGGTTGCGTTGACGGAGCGCATACAGCAGTGTGGTGAGAATTCTGGCACCGCTTGCGCCAATCGGATGGCCCAGGGCAACCGCGCCGCCGTTGACATTCACCTTCTCATCGGAGATCCCCAGCTGCTTATTTGCCACGATGTTCACCACGGAAAAGGCCTCATTTATCTCAAAGAGATCGACGCTACTCATCCGGCGTCCGGTCTTGTCCAGTACCTTGTTAATTGCGTCAATCGGTGCGGTAGTGAACCATTCCGGTGCCTTTGCCGCAGACGCCTGCCCGATGACTTTCGCCATAACCGGCAGCCCTTTCTCCCGGGCGACTTCAGCCGCAGTTACCACCAATGCACTTGCCCCGTCGTTAATCTTGGACGCATTGGCCGCGGTGACGGTCCCCTCTTTATCGAATGCCGGCCGGAGTTCAGGGATCTTTTCAAACCTGGCCCGTTTCGGCTCCTCATCTTCCTCAACCGTCACCGGATCTCCTTTACGCTGAGGCACCTCCACCGGAACAATTTCATCCATAAACCGGCCCTGTTTCTGGGCGTCCTGCGCCCGCTCATAACTCATCCTGGCGTAGCTATCCTGCTCCTCCCTGCTGATCCCGTGTTCCCTGGCACACAACTCGGCCGCATTGCCCATGTGGAAATCATTGTACACATCCCAAAGACCATCATAGATCATGCCGTCGATTACTTCTTTGTTGCCCATACGATACCCTTCTCTGGCTTTCGGCATATAGTACGGCACGTTGCTCATGCTTTCCGTACCGCCGGCCACTACAATATCCGCATCACCAAGCCGGATTGCCTGGGCCGCCAGCATCACCGCCTTCAACCCGGAACCGCATACTTTATTAATCGTCATGGTTTCGGTTCGCTGTGGCAATCCGGCGCCAAGAGCCGCCTGTCTCGCAGGAGCCTGACCCTCGCCCGCAGGGAGCACATTGCCCATGATAACTTCATCCACATTTTCCGGCTTCAGATTTGCCCTGGCCACTGCCTGTTCAATGACCAAACTGCCGAGCTCCGTGGCGGGAACACTACTTATACTTCCCTGAAACGCACCAATGGGCGTTCGAACCGCACTGGCAATCACCACATCTCTGATTTCACTCATATATGTTCTCCATTTCTCCTGTTTAATTTAAAAACCGGCGGATTGAAAAGAGGGAAGAATCAGGGTGCTCCCCCTCTACAAGCAATGAAGCGGCAATATCTGCAATCTTCGGTGCAATACTCATCCCATGACCTGTGAAGCCTGCCGCAGTAAAGACATTGCTGCGTGCGGGAATGCGGCCTACAATCGGCAACCCGTCAACGGAGAAGCCCATAATCCCCGCCCATCGGTGAGTTATATTCGGAATACCGTGGCTGTCAAGTAGTCGCTTCAGATAATTTTCCAGCTCGTGTTGTATCGGTTCTGTCGTTTTCCTTTCGTACCCTTTTTCCGCCTCAGGCTTGCTGTCCCGCATTCCGCCAACGAGCAATCGGTTATCCGATAACTGCCGGAAGTAGTCGTACCCAAAATTCGCGTAACAGGGGACGGTGAGCCTGGTGTCGGCCGGGTCGGTGGCCAGCATTTGTCCGCGCACCGGTTCCACTTTCCCGGCAAGCATCTCATGCAATCCGGATACATATCCGTTGGTTGCAACCAGTACCCGCTGTGATTCCACTTCACCCCGGTCCGTTTCAATCAACACTGTGCCGTCGCGGGTTTCCCGGATCCCGTGGACAGGACTGTGTTCATAAATTCGACCTCCCATCTCTTCCAACTGTCCGGCCAGACCCCGGATGAAGGCAACCGGATTAATAACACCATCTGGCTCTGCAAAATAGCCTCCATGGAAGGAAGAAAGGCATGTTCCCCACGCATCAAGATCCTCCCGGGACACCATATCGGCGGGAAATCCATCAGAAATCAGCATCTCTGCGGCAGCGGTAATTTCCTCTAGTTCAGTTTCCGATTCCGCCAGTACCAGACTGCCATGACGCTGATGATCACACTTAAGGCCAAACCGCTCCACCCACGCTTCCACCTGGTCATGACTTTGGAGAGACAGCTGCCATAATCTTGACGCTTTCTGCCCTCCGAGCGACTCCACGGTTCGGGAATAATACTCTGCGGTGCCGGCAATCAGGAATCCGGCATTTCTGCCGCTGGCACCGGACGCGACGGTTTCCCCCTCCAGAATGATCGGCGGATATCCCGCCTCTGCCATAAAAATTCCGGAAGCGATCCCGGTGATACCGGCCCCAATCACCGCGAGATCTCCAATCTCACGTGAATGCAAAGAACTACGGGATGTATACGGTGTATCAAGCCAGAATGAAGAAGGAACACTCATACAATGCACTTTACACCGGTATTACCGGTGTCGGTATTTATTCCTGTGTGGTGTCCGAACCTTCGTACGCCTGAATGATCTCTTTGACCAGCTGATGACGTACGACATCCTGGTAAGTCAGATATACGAATTTGACTCCGTCAATACCGGAGAGGATATCCTGCGCCTGCACCAAACCGGACTCTTGACGGGCCGGCAGATCTATCTGGGTTATATCTCCGGTGATAATTGATCGGGAGTTGATCCCCAGACGGGTCAGGAACATCTTCATTTGGAGCGGCGTGGTATTTTGTGCCTCATCCAGGATGACGAAGGCATTGTTCAGCGTACGGCCCCGCATGTACGCCAGCGGAACAATTTCAATAATCTTCTGCTCCATAAAGGTGCGTAATTTCTCAATGGGAAGCATTTCATAAAGGGCGTCATACAGGGGAGTCAGATACGGATCAACTTTCTCTTTCAGGTCACCCGGAAGGAATCCCAAACTTTCCCCGGCTTCCACCGCCGGTCTGCACAGTACAATCTTTGATACCTCTCTGTTTTTAAATGCCGAAACGGCAATGGCCACTGCCATATAGGTTTTTCCGGTACCTGCCGGACCAATGGCAAAGACAATATCGTTATCCTGTGCATATTTCCAATACACCTCCTGACCTGAGGTGCGTGGTTTGATCACATCATCTTTGGTAAAGAGAATTACCGAATCCAGACCTTCTTCGCGGTGATCCATCTTGCCGGATTGTTCGAGCCGAACCAGGGTCTCGACATCCTGTTCGTCCAGACCGCCTTTCTTCTTCAGGGTATAGACCATTTCTGTGATGATGTTCTCAATCTGTTCAACTTCCGATTCACTTCCCCGAACCTGGATTTTATTGCCGCGGGCGATCACTGCCGCATCAAACTGCTGTTCAAGTACCTTCAGATTGGCGTCATTTACGCCGAGCAGCACCAGCGGCTCAACGCCGTAAATCGGTATTTCTAACTCCTTTTCCATCTGACGTTCCAATTTATGGGCTGTGGTTGTAAAATCAACGGGATAAAAAAAGCCTCCGGCCAGTCGGGACCGGAGGCTTTGAATGCTTCGGATTGAATCACGTATGTACTGAATAAGGCCTTACTGAGGGATATTCAGGATCTGATGCGGGTAAATCGTATTGGGATCCGCGATAATTCTCTTATTGGCATTGTACAATTTCTGCCAGTCAAACGGATTCCCGTAAACATCATCGTATCCGGCGATCTGGGAAAGGCTTTCTCCCTGATCCACCACATACTGATTGTTCCGCAGACGACGGGGGACATCCAGCCGCTGTTCCGGATAAATTAAATCCGGGTTATCGATCTGTTCGCGATTGGCCGACCAGATTTTTACCCACTGATACGGATCGCTGTAAATGTCCTGCTTTCCGGAGATCTTCCAGAGATAATCTCCGTTCATCACCGTATACACATCACTGGCCGGTTCAGGCATTTTGGAATTGATCCGCTGCATCAGATTATCGAGCTCATCCAATCCGGCCTGCGCCTCGTTCAGATTGGAGTAGATATTCGCCTTCATTTTTTTCAGACGAGCTTTCATAGCGTCCAGCTCATCCTGCCGCTGATACATTTCTTCGGGAGACAGCGCCAGAAAGCCTTCAAGATCACTCCTCAGCTGGTCCATCCGCGCCATATAATCCTGGATTTCCTTCTCCACAGCATCAGTAGAAATACCCTTGTATTCGCTCAGCATATTCATCGTTTCCTGGCGAACCTGTGCGATCTGATTTTCAACCTGTGAAATTTGGTCCTCGAGATCGGCAATGTCCTGTTCCAGTTGCTCGATCTGCGCGTTCGCTTCATTTTCTCGCTCTTGCCATTTCTGGAGTTCGGCCTGATACTCCTCCATGGTCATCTCGGTAGTGTACCCATACTGATTGCCCTGTGCGAAAGCCTGGCTGGTGGCCACTATTCCGACAAGAGCAAACAGCGCAACAATGCGTGATAGTTTTTTCATAGTATTTCTCCCTCCTATTCCGCCATACTGGATTTGCTCTTATCAATGGCCTTTTCCACACGATCCTGCTCGGCCTGCGCCCGTTCCAGCTCCTGCTTCTTCGAGTCCAGCTCCGACTGCAGTTCGCTCTTCTGCTGCTCTAATTCCTGCACCTGTTCCTCCGCGGACTCTGCGGCCTGGCGCGTTTCAATCAGCGTTTGAAGCTCCTGATCCGACGGACCACCGCCACATGCCATAGCAAGCAGGGAGAACGCCGCCAACCCGCCAATTACAAATCGTTTCAAATTTTTCATATCTCCTCTCCTCCTGAAATTGGATATAAGAAATTGTTTGTCGGTCCATGTATACAGTGTTTCGAAATTACTAATCGCCTTCAACCTTGTCAAGACGTTATTATGAGGGGATTTGAAGCGGAGTTAATCGTCATCCGACTCAATATACAATCCCAGTTCTTCCAACTGCTTTTCACTGACTTCACCGGGAGAACCGTCCATCAGCGACAAAGCAGAGGTGGTTTTCGGGAAAGCAATCACATTGCGAATCGACCCTGTTCCCGCCAGAAGCGCCACCAGCCGGTCAAAACCGAACGCTATCCCGCCATGCGGCGGGGCACCGAATTCCAGCGCGTCAAGAAGAAAACCGAATTTCTCCCGCTGTTCCTCAGGCTCCATCTCCAACAGGTCAAATATTTTCCCCTGCATTTCGGACTGAAAGTTTCTGATACTCCCCCCGGCAATCTCATTGCCGTCTATAACCAGATCATATGCCCGTGCTCTGATATCTCCGGGATTCGACTCCATCTTCGGCACGTCTTCCGGTACCGGCGCGGTAAAGGGATGATGCATCGCATCCCATCGATTTTCCTCCTCATTGTATTCTACCAACGGAAAATTCATTATCCATACCGGAGAGACCTGTTCCCCGTCAATAAGATCCTGCGTCCGGCCCAGATGCAACCGCAACTTGCTTAATGCCGGATAGGCGATCTCAGCATCATCTGCAACAAACAGCAACAGATCGCCTGATTCAGCGCCGACAGTCTCCAGCAATTCATCGATTTCCCGGGGATTGAAAAACCTGCTGATTCCCGATTCCACTCCGGATTCCGTGACCTTCATATACGCCACACCTTTCGCTCCCACCGGTTCAACCACGGCCGCTAACCCGTCAATTTCCTTCCGGCTGAGATCGCCTTCTTTAAGGCAGAGACAACCGATAATACCGCCGGATTCTTTCACTGACCGGAATATCTTAAACTCCGAATCACCCAGGATATCCGTGACCTCGGTAATTGGCAGGTCAAACCGCAGATCCGGCCGGTCAGTCCCATACCGCGAAATAGCCTCGTCATAGGATATCTTTGGAAAAGTCGAAGGCAGTTCAATGTCCAGTACCTCCCGGTAGGCCGCTCTGGTAATCTTCTCAGCAACCTCCATTACCTGCTCTTCGTTGGCGAAGGACATCTCCAAATCAATCTGGGTAAATTCCGGCTGCCGATCGGCCCGGAAGTCCTCATCCCGAAAACATTTTACAATCTGAAAGTACCGGTCATACCCGCTGATCATCAGGAGCTGCTTATAGGTCTGTGGTGACTGGGGCAGAGCATAAAACCTGCCGTGATGCAACCGGCTGGGTACCAGGAAATCCCTGGCCCCTTCGGGGGTGGACTTCACAAGAAACGGCGTTTCAATTTCAAGAAAATCCAGCTCGGAAAGCGTATTGCGAACAGACTGATATGTCTGATGCCGCACCTGCAGATTCTGCTGGAGCGCCTCGGTTCTGAGATCAAGATACCGGTATTTCAACCGCACTTCTTCGGTGGCCGATTCGGGATCAGTAACCAGAAAAGGTAACGGCTTTGCTGTGTTTAGTATCTCCAGAGAATCCGCTTCCACTTCGATCTCTCCGGTTTCCAGCTCCGGATTCACATTTTCCTCCGAACGGGCCTTCACTGTCCCACTTACGGAAACCACCCATTCCAGACCCACCCGTTTTGCCCGGTTGACCACTTCTTCAGACTGATCGGCATTAACCACTACCTGGACCTTGCCATAGCGATCCCGAAGTATAAGAAAATTTACTCCGCCATGATCGCGTTTGGTTTCCACCCAGCCGTTCAGGGTCACCCGCTCTCCCGTATCAGGAGACCGGAGATCGCCACACCGGTGGGTCCGTTGCGGAACTCGCATATTTCTCTCCGCTGATAAAAAAACCGCCTGTCCCGATGCGTTCGAGAGAGACGGTCAGTTGAAAGTTTCTCGTGGTAGTTCTAAGGGGTTCTACTGGAGTTCGGCAACCTTCAATCGGTTTTCCGCCCGCCTGAGTTCCAAAGCAGCGTGCTGTTTCGCCGCCTCATCCTCTGCAGATTCCATGTGTTCTCGAGCCTGTTCCGCTGCACGCTGTGCCCGGTCCGTATCGATCTGGTCAGCCCGCTCAGCAGTTTCCACCAGCAGAATCACCCGGTCATTGTGTATTTCGGCATACCCGCCACTGGTGGCAAAACTCACGCTGCTCTCATTCCATCTCAGCCGAATCTCGCCAATATCGAGGGCAATAATCGCCGGCTCGTGACCCGGCATTACACCAAACAATCCGTCTGTCCCCGGAGCACGGACGTAATCGATATGATGCCGTTCCTCCTGCCCGGTGGGGGTTACAATCTCAACGTTCAGTTGATCAGGTATCATCAGCGCATCTTCTTTGCGTTTTCAACAGCTTCATCAATAGTACCGACGAACAGAAACGCCCGCTCGGGTAAATCATCGAATTCACCATTCACCAGCCGTTCGAAGCCGTCAATGGTGTCTTCCAGTTTCACATACCGCCCCGGCGTCCCAGTAAACTGTTCGGCAACGAAGAAGGGCTGGCTCAGGAATCGCTGTATCCGCCTGGCTCTGGCAACGGTTACCTTGTCTTCATCAGACAGCTCCTCCATTCCGAGAATGGCGATGATATCCTGCAGATCTTCGTATTTCTGGAGGATCTCCTGGACCTGGCGGGCCACCCGGAAGTGCCGCTCGCCGATAATATTCGGATCCAGAATTCTTGAGGTGGAATCCAGCGGATCCACCGCCGGATAAATCCCCATCTCGGAAATGGACCGGTCCAGTACAGTGGAGGCATCCAGGTGTGCAAACGTTGTGGCAGGTGCCGGATCGGTCAGATCATCGGCCGGTACGTAGACTGCCTGCACCGAGGTAATCGACCCTTTATCAGTGGAAGAAATCCGTTCCTCCAGTTCGCCCATATCCGTTGCCAGTGTCGGCTGATAACCTACCGCCGAAGGAATCCGCCCCAGCAGTGCCGAGACCTCGGTTCCCGCCTGGGTAAACCGGAAGATGTTGTCGATAAACAGCAGCACGTCCATATTCTTTTCATCACGGAAATATTCGGCTGCGGTTAAAGCAGTTAATCCTACGCGCATCCGTGCCCCCGGCGGCTCATTCATCTGACCGAATACCAGGGTGGTATTTTCCAGCACTCCCGATTCCGTCATTTCCAGAATTAGGTCATTACCCTCGCGACTGCGTTCACCCACGCCGCCAAAAACAGAGTAACCACCGTGTTCATACGCGATATTCCGGATCAGTTCCTGGATAAGCACCGTTTTGCCGACGCCGGCGCCACCAAACAGCCCCGTCTTCCCACCCTTGGTATAGGGCTCCAGCAAATCAATCACTTTAATTCCCGTCTCGAACATCTCCGTCTCGGTGGACAGATCCTCATGTGGGGGTGCTGACCGGTGGATGGGAAATCTGGCTTCCACTTCCGGAGACTCTTTCCCGTCAATTGGTTCACCGACGACATTGAACACACGGCCCAGGATCTCCTCTCCCACCGGCATGGTGATCGGGCCGCCCGTATCGACTGCAGTCTGCCCCCGAACCAGTCCGTCCGTAGAGTCCATAGCGATAGTACGTACCGTATCCTCACCAAGATGGTGAGCAACCTCTAACACCAAGGTGCCTTGCTCGCCGCGATCCACCTCCAGTGCATTCAGAATTTCCGGCAACTCCTCATTTTCAAAAACCACGTCGACAACAGGGCCCATTACCTGGGTAATCCGGCCTTCATTCATAATTATCTCGTCCCTCGTTTGCTCATATCAAATTCGGCAGTTCTCATTCTTTCATGGCTTCGGCCCCACCCACAATTTCAGATATTTCCTTGGTGATCGCCGATTGCCGGGCTTTGTTAAATTCCAGATTCAGATCATTAATCATTTCTTCCGCATTTTCGGTGGCATTGTCCATCGCCGTACGCCGTGCTCCCTGTTCGGCAGCATTCGACTCCAGCAACATCCGCCACATCTGCACATTCAGATGCCGGGGAACCAGAGAATCCACCACTGCATCTTCACTGGGTTCCAGCAGATATTCGTCCAGAGATTCCTTTGACTCCTCTTCAGAAATCACCAGTGGTAAAAACTGCTCAACCACAACATCCTGCTGCACTACATTCTTAAATTCATTATAGATCACATGAATTCTGTCAAGGTCATATTGTAAAAATCGTTCGGTTATGACATCGACGATTGAGACTGCATTCCCGAATTCCAGATCCCGGAAGAAGTCGGTATATTCTCCAATGATGGTATACCCTTCCCGCTCGAAATGACGTAAACCTTTCCTGCCGATACAAATCAATCTGACCTGGTCCGGGGTATATTGTGCGAGTGTGTGTTCCGTCTGGCGTATGATGCGTGAATTAAACGCTCCACATAATCCCCTGTCGGCTGTAACGACGACGATTCCGATATTTTGCGGTTCCCGCACATCCAGCAGCGGATTCAGTGACCTGTCGATCTGAGGAAGCAGCTGCCGGAGAACATTATTGATTTTGTACGCATAGGGACGGGTCTGCTCTATGGCTTTTTGCGCCTTTTTCAGTTTGGCGTCCGCCACCATTTTCATGGCACGGGTCACCTGGCGGATATTCTCCACCCCCTCAATGCGTTCCTTGATCTCCTGGGGATTCTGTGGCATAGGTTATTCCGATTCCTCAGCAGTTGTCGCTTCAGTCTCTTCTTCCTCTCCTTGTGCCCCTTCATTCCCGGGTTCCTCGCGGAAGGTCTCAAGGAAATGCTCGATCGCTTTACGCAGACGATCATTCAGTTCATCAGAAAGTTCCTGTTTCTCGCGGATCTCCTTCAGAATATCACTCTGCCGGGCTTCCATATACTCCAGAAATGCCGGTTCGAACTCCTGAGCCTGTGCCATGGGAAGATCATCGAGAAAACCCTGAGTCCCGGCAAACAGCAGCACTACCTGCTGTTCCAGCGGCATCGGTGAGTGTTGATCCTGTTTCAGGATCTCATAGAGCCGCTCGCCGTGAGCCAGCTGTTTTCTGGTGGATTCATCCAGCTCAGCACCAAATTGGGTAAAGGATTCCAATTCACGGTACTGCGCCAGATCCAGTTTCAGGGTTCCGGCTACCTGTCGCATAGCACTTACCTGGGCATTTCCACCGACACGTGACACGGAAATTCCAACGTCAATTGACGGCCGCTGCCCGGCATAGAACAGATCCGGCAACAGGTAAATCTGGCCGTCCGTAATCGAAATGACATTCGTAGGGATATACGCGGACACGTCACCCTGTTGTGTCTCCACAATAGGCAGTGCGGTCAGCGAGCCGCCGGAGCCGGGGATTTGCAGGGCCTTGTGGGTCTCCGATCCGGCCTGTTCAAGGTCGTGTTGAAACTCCTCCTCCGCCTGATCGTAATGGAGCCGATAGGTTTTGCCATTGACGGCATCTTCAGGGTCGTCCGACTCCTGCGGAACGATAACATATTCCTCTTCCAGTTTTGATGCGCGTTCCAGCAGCCGGGAATGGAGATAGAAGATATCGCCCGGATAAGCTTCACGCCCCGGTGGCCTTCTGAGCAGGAGGGAGAGCTGCCTGTAAGCCCAGGCGTGCTTGGTCAGATCGTCGTAGATGACCAGCGCATGCCGCCCGCTGTCCCGGTAATACTCACCGAGTGTCGCTCCGGCATAGGGTGCAATATACTGTAACGGTGCGGGCTCGGAAGCATTCGCAGCAATTACCGTTGTGTATTCCATCGCCCCTTCGTCTTCAAGCGTCTTAACCACCTGTGCCACGGTTGACGCCTTTTGTCCAATGGCCACATAAATGCAATAAACATCCGAATTCCGCTGATTGATAATGGTATCCACACCAATAGTGGTTTTCCCGATCTGCCGGTCTCCGATTATCAATTCCCGCTGACCACGACCGATGGGAATCATCGAGTCAATTGCCTTCAGTCCGGTCATCAACGGCTCTTTCACCGGCTGGCGAACCATAACATTTGGCGCCTTTCGCTCAATAGGCCGCGATTCCTCGAAGTCGATTTCCCCCTTACCGTCCAGCGGACGACCGATCGGATTAATCACCCGGCCGGCCATGGCTTCACCGACACCAATCTCCACCACCCGGCCGGTCCGTTTGGCAGTATCGCCTTCACGGATCTGGCGACTTTCACCAAACAGCACCACTCCGACATTATCTTCTTCAAGATTGAGAGCAATCCCGACCACCTCATTCGGGAACTGCACCAGTTCACTGGACATTACATTCTCGAGTCCGTACACGTGCGCAATACCATCTCCCACACTCACTACTTCCCCTACTTCCTCCACATCCATGCTCACATCATACGACTCAATCTGCTGTTTGAGCAGTGAGGTGATTTCGTCAGTCTTAATTTGCATGAGACTTTATGCCTCCTTATATCAGACGCTCTTACTCATTTCCTACTTAGGTTAGTCGCTCCCGCAGCTTTTCCAGCTGATGCACCACCGAGCCGTCATAGACCGTGTTGCCGATCCGGACCTGTATTCCACCAATCAGTGATTCATCCACCTGCTCATGCAGCTCTACATTGGCGTTCAATGCCTTGCTGAGAGCCGAGACCACCTCTTCCCGGAGTGATTCGGGCATTTTGGTTGCCGTGATGGTTTCCACCGGAGTAATATTCCTGTATCGTTTCAACCGGCGATGATACAGCGTGTTTACTGTACCCGGCAGATCTCCGCGCTGGTTCTTTAACATGAGCGACAGCGTATTCAGCAGATACCCGTTCATTGCATCACCAAACATCTCACGGAAGGTTTCCGATTTCTCCGGTCCGGGTATCCGGTGGGATCGGACAAACGCCTGCAACATCTCCGATTCAGACATCATTTTGATGAAATCGTCAAAATCCTCGGCAACCTCTTCTTCCACTCCATTTTGAGCAGCGGTCTGAAACAGGGCTTCCATATAACGTCTGGCTACGGATTCTTCTCTCATCCAACCCGCTCCTTAAACTGTTCCAGAGAGTCCTGAATGATTCTGGAATGGGCTTCTTCCGAGAGTTCCTTCTGCAGTATTCGTGACGCTGCTGCCATAGCCACATCTGCCACGGAATCCTGGATTTCCCGGACGGCCTTTTCCCGTTCCGCTTCTATTTGATTCCGGGCATCTTCAATCATCTTTCGCTTCTGATTCTCGGCTTCTGCGATGATATCCTGTTTAATCTTCTCCCCGGATTCCTTGCTCTCATTGATGATGTCCCGGGCTTCGGCACGAGCTTCCGCCAGCTGTTTCCTGTACTGCTCCAGGGTTTCTTCCGCTTCTTCGCGTGCCTCATCTGCCCGCTCCAGCGATTCCTGAATTGTGCGTTCCCGTTCATCAATCATGGCAAGGATGGGCTTCCAGGCCACCCGGCGGAGCAAGACCAGCAGGATGACAAACGTGATGATTGTCCAGATGATCAGACCCGGATCAATATCCAATAATCCCATAACTTACTCTTCCTGAATGGTGATAGTGTTTATTTCAGGGCCAGGATAATACAGACCACTTCGCCAAAGAAGGCGATTCCCTCGATCAGTGCGGCTGCAATGATCATCGAGGTCCGAATATCCCCTGCGGCTTCCGGTTGCCGGGCTGAACCCTCCATAGCCGCTGCTGCAAGTTTCCCGATTCCGTAACCCGCTCCAAAGATTCCAAATCCGGCACCGAGGCCGGCAGCCAGGTAAGCTAACGCAATGTCTCCCATCATTTCCTCCTGTGTTTATTACTCAATGGCTTCGTGCCACTCATTCTATAGATTCCGTACGTTTGCACGCTTAATGCTCCGGATGTGCCGCCATTCCAATGAATAACGCCGCCAGCATAGTGAATATATATGCCTGGATAAAGGCTACCAGAATTTCCAGCAGATACATAAACAACGAAAGCCCGACTGAAATGGGCGAAACGAACAGAGTTCCGAAAATAAAGATCAACATGAACAGTGCCAGGATAACCACGTGGCCGGCAATCATGTTTGCGAAGAGACGCATACACAGCGCAAAATGGCGGGTGAATTGACTGACCACTTCCACCGGGAAGATTATCGGCACCATAAACACCGGGATTCCTCCCGGGATGAAGCTCTTCACATAACCGAGGAATCCATTGTGACGAATCCCCTGTGCCTGCACAACGACAAATGCCAGCACCGCCAGGGCGGCCGTAACATTGATGTTGCCGGTAGCTGTGGCCATAAACGGAATAAGCCCCAGCAGGTTACAGAACAAGATAAAGAAGAAAAATGTCAGCAGAAGCGGTGTCATTTTTCGGCCCAGGGATTTCCCCATGGTTTTTACCCCTATTTCATCCCGAACAAATTCCACCAGCATCTCCAGCAACGCATATCCCCCTGAAGGGACCGGAGTCTCTTTTCGCCTGACAGCCCGGGCCATAGATCCGAAAACCACCAGCACGAGCAATGCAGAAATCCACATCATTACCACATGCAGACTAATAGACAAGTCAATGCCAAACAAATGGATTTCGGGGAGGGGGATGTGCAGATCTTTGACCAAATGCCAGACGTTGGAATCTGTGACGTGTTCGATCAGAACCTGACCGGATGTTTCGCCATGCCCGCCGCCATGCGCTGCATTCTCCGCTGCGTGTGCCGACTCTTCACTCAGCATCTGCGTTTCCTTCGACCTTCGCCTCTGCGTTTTTCTGATTCATCTCATCACTCAGATATCGATGCACATATAATATTTCCACCAGCATCAATCCGACGTAGTACGCCAGCAGTGCAACCAAAAACGTCAAAAAATGTAATAGTGTGAGCGTATAGATCAAAGCAATAATTGCCCCCAATACCAGGAGCCGCGCCCCCATACCACCAAACACAATTTTCAGAAAAGTTGATTGTGAAGCGCGCGCTCCTCTGAAAATCAGGGCCATTCCGATTACGGCATTGGCATAGGCAATCACCAATGCAATCAGTAACGCCCAGGTGATTCGGGATTCCTGGTAAAGCAGTGCGAGAACGACAGTCGCCAGAATCCCCGGAACAACAATCCACAATGTCCAGCGAAGGAATCTATTCAGCGTCGTGCTCCTCTGAATTGCGATCGGACTTTCCGTTCTGTTGGAGTGAATTGAGGGTGGAAAACATATGGATAAAACCGAAAATTAATCCCAAAGCGGCGCCGGTGATCAACAGCCAGGGACCGGTGCCAAGCTGCCTGTCCAGCCATCGCCCGAAAAACAGCATCACGAGTATGCTGACCGTGAAGGTTATTCCGATCCCCAGATACGGCTCCAGCTCTTTGAAAGTATCCTGAAGCGATGAGTTTCTATCCGGTGGCTTCTTGTGGCGAGATTTCTCTGGCATCGCTGCTTCCCGTGGTCTCATCCCGGTCGGATTCCGCGGAGCTCTCTTCTCCGGGTGTATTGTCCCCGGACTCCTCATCCTCGGGCATCTTACACGTCCCGTTAAAGACCGCTCCTTCTTCTATGATCAATCGGGCGGCCCGAAGATCCCCGAGCAGAGAGGCGGACTGAGCCAGCTGCACTTTGGTCCGGCACAGGACGTTTCCCTCAATCCGGCCGGCGATTACTGCATCACCGGTCTCTAAATCACCGGTGATGACCGCGGTATCAGTCACCCGAATGAAATCGGTAGCATGCACATTCCCGTCCACTTTGCCGGAGACGAGCAGGCTCCCCTCTACACGAATATCACCCTGGACCTCACTCTTCGCCCCGACGATAGTATCGATTTTTGAGTCGTTTTTAATTCCCATTTGTCTCTCAATCCATGGCGCTCTGTTTTACGGACACATCCTGATTCTGGTACATAAAGATGTACTGTTTCGGATCCTGGGGCTGGCCGTCTTTCCATATCTCAAAATGCAAGTGCGGCCCCCGGCTGATACCGGTGTTCCCCAGGAATGCCACGGGCTCGCCACGCTCCACCCACTGTCGTTCCTTTACCACATTGCGCTGATTATGACTGTACACAGTGACATACCCGTGCCCATGTGCCAGGATCACCGTGTTTCCGTATCGATAAGTCCAGTTGGAGAATATCACCAACCCTCCGGCCGCAGCTTTCACCACCTCCCCCTGCCGGGCGATGACATCCAGTCCGAGATGATTGTTATCATAGAACACCGCTTCGTCATAGAATCCCTGGGTCACATAGCCGTCCACCGGTGCGAGTGAAGGGACATTTTCCAAAAGATTCACCTCCGGATGCGGTAGTTCCGGGATAACCCGGTTCACCCGGGACCTCTGAAACGAATCCAGTGGCACCGGATGCGTTTCCCGGCCACCTTCTGTCCCGGGTGCAAGACGGGAACCCAGCAAATTCCGGATGTAGCTGTTCATTTCGCGCATCTCATTGTAATCTTCCATAATGCGCATTACCTGAAACCGTTCTTCCATGAGCGTTGCATTCCGGGCTTTCAATTCATCATAACGGAGGGCCCGGGGCAGATAAACGGCGAGTGCGATCATGGCGAGCACGATTGCCACCCCACCACCGACAAGACTCCACCGCAGTGCCTTCCGGGAAATCGTAAAATCCCGCCCGCTGCCGGCGGTATCCGGCACGATCATTACAGTATATCGTTCTGGCTTCACGAAGTCTCCATCGCTCAGTAATTGAGATTACAGAAGTACTTCACAGACCCACGTCTTCCAGAAGCTCCAGCAGTCGCTCAAGTTCTTCATTGGAATAGTACTTAATTTCAATACTACCGCCATCTTTCCGGTTCCTGATATTCACTTTTGTTCCAAGCCGATGCTGGAGCCGTTCTTCAATTTCCACAAGATAGGCCGACTTGGTCGCCCTTGCAGTGTTGGAAAGCGATTTGTCAGGTGAATTCTCTTCAGTCTCCCCGGAGGATTTCCTGACCATTTCCTCCACCTGCCGCACACTAAGCGACTGGCTAACCACTTTTTTCCATATCCGCTGTTGTTCCTCTGCATCCCGCAGGGAGAGTAAGGCTCTGGCATGTCCGGCTGAAATCTCTCCATCGCGTAAACTGTGCTGAACAGGGGATGGGAGATCGAGCAGACGGATGAAATTGGCCACCGCGCTCCGGCTTTTCCCCACCTGCCGGCCCACCTCTTCCTGTGAAAGTCCATGCGTCTCCACCAGCGCATTGTAAGCATGTGCCAGTTCCATCGGATTCAGATCCTGGCGCTGAAGATTCTCTATCAGCGCATACTCCATCATCTCCGCCTCGGACTCAACCTCCAGGATATACGCAGGCATTGTTTCCAATCCCACTTCACGGGATGCCCGCCACCGGCGTTCACCCACGATCAACTCGAATCCATCGTCCGTTTTGCGGACCGTAATCGGCTGCACAACCCCTTTCTCAGCAATAGACTCCTCCAGCTCCTGCATGGCCACCGGGTCAAACTCTTTCCGGGGCTGCCCGGGATTGGGCCGGATCTGTTCCACCGGGATCAGTGCAATACTGCCCGGATCCGGATCCGAATCCTCAGGGATTAATGCTGAAATTCCGCGTCCAAGTCTATTCGATACCATCGGCTAATATCTCTTCCACTAAATCCATATAATTCGTTGCGCCCCGGGATGTGGCATCATACAGGATAATCGGCTTTCCAAACGAGGGCGCCTCTCCCAGCCGAACGTTCCGGTTAATCACCGTTTCATACACCTTATCCTTGAAATAACTGCGCACCTCTTCGGCAACCTGTTTAGACAGATTCAGCCGTGAATCGTACATGGTAATCACCACACCCTCGATTTCCAATTCCTTATTCAGGTTTTTTTGAACCAGCCGTATCGTATTTAAAAGCTGACTCAATCCCTCCAGTGCGTAATACTCGCACTGGATAGGGATCAGTACG
>Ga0207797_1000299_pt1 | contig 37857 bp, 35 predicted proteins | sample PRCRCaboRojoPR_6_FD_187275 | JGI IMG/M metagenome (GOLD analysis project Ga0207797, IMG submission 187275) | Marine sediment microbial community from Cabo Rojo, Puerto Rico - PR CR 10% Liquid 1 (SPAdes) | ecosystem: Environmental > Aquatic > Marine > Coastal > Sediment | place: Cabo Rojo, Puerto... | reverse complement strand
GGCTGGACCAAATACCTAAGGCGCCTGTCGGAGAACTTCTAGTTGAGCGACTTTGGACGTTTTTGAAAGCAGTTCTTCGTGAAGCGAAGCGTAAAAAAGCAAACTGTTCGAGGCGATTAGCCGAGTTTTGGCGTTTTAGCGGAACGAACCTAGAAATGCGCAAAAACGATCAACCAGAGCGAAAATGGGAATTCTCCCACAGGCCCCTACGGATCATGAAGAATCCCGGATAGGAGGGATATCGACTTGGTCAAGATGTCAGCAGTGATCATCGCCTTCAATGAAGGGCACAACATCGGGCGCTGCATCGATTCGGTGGAGGGCATCACCGAGGAAATACTCGTCGTCGATTCCTTCTCCACGGACCGGACGGTAGAAATCTGCAAGGAGAAAGGGGTCCGGGTTGCAACGCACGCCTTTGAAGGGCACATCGAACAAAAAAATTACGCCATGTCCTTGGCTGAATACGACCATATTCTCTCTTTAGATGCGGATGAAGCGTTATCCGAAGAGCTCAAGGCCTCTATCCGGATCGTTAAGGACAAGTGGGAGCATGACGGGTACCGAATGAACCGACTGACGAACTACTGTGGGAAATGGATCCGGCACTCTGGTTGGTATCCCGACAGGAAACTCAGATTGTGGGACCGGAGACGGGGCCGTTGGGGGGGAGTGAATCCCCATGATCGGGTGGTCATGGATGAGAAAGCATCGACGGGCAGATTGTCCGGAGATTTGCTACACTACTCATACTATTCCCTTCGACAGCATGTGGCGCATGTAAACAGCTTTTCCAGCATTGCCGCCCAGGCCTCTTACAGGGGGGGAAGAAAATCGAAGGTAATCACGGACCTCGTTTGCAACCCTTTCCTGACCTTTCTGAAGAAATATTTTCTCCAATTTGGTTTGCTGGACGGATACCATGGGTTCCTCATCGCCGTGATCTCTGGTTTTGGAAAATTCCTCAAATATGCAAAGCTCAGGGAATTGCATGTAAAGGCCTCTGCGAACGGATGAGCGCATCTCGGGCACGAAATCCGATGGAATTCTCCCTTAAGGCTCCTGGGAAACGACGAACACTTAGACTTTTCGATTGTTTCCTCTCCCTAATCGCCGGGGGAACGAAAGGACATGCATCCCGACTGGGGCATGTACTGGGAAACGTCGCCTATGCGGTCGACCTGCGCCATCGACGAATCGTAGCTCGAAACCTGGCCTTTGCCTTCCCGGAGCGATCTGCAGCGGAACGAAAACAGATAAATAAGCGAACGTTTCGGAATGCTGCGACCGTCTTACTTGAGATATGTGAAATAACCCGACTCTCCAAACGAAGTCTAATCCAACAGCTTCGGATCAAAGGTGAAAACAATCTCAGGAATGTCTTGAAAGACCCGAGGGGAGTGCTCATGATCTCCGCCCACCTGGGAAATTGGGAAATGGCTCACCTTGCGGTTTCCTGTTACGGGGAAAGGCCCATTCTGCTGGTGGCCCGGCAAATCCGACCCGATATCGTAAATCAATGGCTGAATCGGCTTCGACAACGTTTCGGCAGTGTCATCGTCGACAAAAAAAATGCATTGCCCAAGATGGCCAGAAGCTTAAAACGACGTGAAATCGTCGGCTTGTTGATTGATCAGGAACCGAAACACTCTCGAGGAGTGGACGTTGCGTTTTTCGACAAACCCACGGCGGTAACGCCGGGACCGGCACTTTTGGCCAGACGGTATGAATGCCCGATCGTTCCTGTCTTTTGCGTTAGAGAAGAAGACGGAAAGCTTACCCTCATCGTGGAGCCGTCGATCGAACCGAGAAAGACGGAGGATTTCGATGGAGACTTACGGGAAAACGTGCAAGCGATGACCCGTGCCGTTGAAAGGGCGATACGCTGCCATCCCGAACAGTGGTTTTGGTTTCACAAACGGTGGAAACACCATTTTCCATATCTATACAAGGAAGATCTAAACCGCCTTAAGCGCCGAAGAGCGAAGAGAAGGGCGTGACCTTACCATGCATCGTCGGATCCTCCATCTGTTGGCCAACTGGAAGTGGACCGAACGCTCAGAGCCGGTTGTGGATTTAGCCCTCGCTCAGCAAAGACTCGGCTCCCAGGTCTGTTTGGGTTGCGGTACCGCCCCCGAAGAGGCGGGAGAGTCCGTGGCCCTTCGCGCCGAAGGCAAGGGGCTACATCGGGTGACGACCTTGTCCATGTCCAAACACCTCCGTCTTTGTTCCCTTCTCCGGGATATCCCAAAACTCAACGCTCTCCTGAACGCGTTTCGGCCCCATGTAGTTCACTTCCACATGCGAAACGACCATCTACTCGGCGCTTTTGCCGGTGTACCGGTGGGCAGAGCCGTTCCAAGCGTACGGAGCTGTTACGATCCGTCGGGGCCGAAAACGGATCTTCGATCCAGATGGTTGTATCATCGTCACACCGATGGTCTTATTGTCGTCAGCCAACGAGCCAAGTCAAAGGCGAGACAGCTATTCGGCTTCAGGGACGATGCCGTGTTGATCGCGGAACCGGGCGTAGACCTTGACCGGTTCTCTCCCCACCGGCAAGTGGATCTGACCCGGAAGGACCTGGGGCTGCGGCAAGACGCCTTTGTCATCGGAATGGTGACCCGGATACGGGAAAGCCGCCGCATCGACGTCGTCCTGGAGGCTGTACATATTCTTACAGAGAGATTTCCGCAGATAGAGTTGTTTATTGTCGGACGTGGGCGAAAAGGGGCCGTGGAGACGGTGATCGAAGGCCCTTCCAGATCCATGGGTATCGGTGACAAAGTCATATTACCGGGGTACTGCAACGGCGACCGACTGGTCGCCGCATACCAGGCCATGGACGTATTGGTATATCCGGTGCCCGGAACGGACCGGACCTGCCGAACCGTACGAGAGGCCTTGGCTTCCGGAGTCCCCGTCCTTGCACCAAATGTCGGTTTCTTACCGGAGCTATTGGAGGAAGGAATCAATGGCCGGTTCATCCCTCTTTCCGCCCACCGTCTGGCAGACGTACTCGCCGACCTCATCGACAATCCCGCACAACTTCACCGGATGGGGATAAATGCAGCCGATGCGGCCAAACGACGATTCTCTACACACCTGCAGGCCCATAACGTATTGGCATTCTATGAAAGGCTCCTGGCTGCTGGTAAACCGCATAGCTATTGAGACACCGGTTTCTCCGACGCCAGTAACGCTTCCACGCGTTCGATGTCTTCCGGTCGATCCACGCCGAAACACCGGTGCGGGGTAAGCGCGACATGGATCGCCAGGTCGTTTTCGAGCAACCGAAGTTGCTCCAGGTTTTCTGCTTTCTCCAGAAACGTCGGTTTCAAAGAAACAAATCGACGAAGCGTTCGCATGCGAAACGCATACAGGCCGATGTGTCCAAAAAACCGGGGGCCGTTTTCGTCCCTCCAATAGGGAACAGGCAAACGAGAAAAGTACAATGCCCGACCGCTGGTTGAAAAGACCACCTTTACTTGATCAGGACGCTCGGCCTCTCCACGGTCGATTTCACGAGCCAACGTGGTGACCTCAACGGAGTCGTCTGTAAAGGGAAGCAGAAGGGACCGGATCATGCTTGCCTTGAGTAGCGGCTCGTCCCCCTGAATATTCACGACAACGGCATGTTCCGGTATCTTTAGCATTCGAGCCGCTTCCATAACCCGACTGGTCCCGTTTGGATGGTCCTTCCGGGTCAACAGCACCGGTACATCTTGTTTTTCCGCCGCACGATGAATCCGTGGATCGTCTGTGGCCACAACCACCTTCGAAAACTCGGGACATTTGCTCGCTCGCTCAAAGACGTGCAGAAACATCGGTTTTCCAAGAATCATTGCCAAAGGCTTTCCCGGAAAACGGGATGACCCATAGCGCGCCGGGATAATCCCATAGCATTCCGGAAATCCGGGGCCGAGAGTGTCCGTAGTCATCTTCATTGCTGAATCCACAGCCTTTCGATCTCCCGGCAGGCCTCAACGGTCCCTCCTTGCCGGACCTTTACATATCGAGCCACAGCCTTCTGTACCGTTTTACGGGAGAGAGGGCATTCCAAGTCTCGAACCAGGGACTTTGACACCGCCCTCCAATCTTCGGCCACCTTCACCAGCCCTTCCTTCACAGCCGCCGTTCCGATCCAATGAAAATTCTCCCAGGAGGGCCCGATAACGGGGCGAACCCCGCAGGTGAGCGGTTCAAGAAAGTTCTGTCCTCCCAAGGGTGCAAGACTCCCTCCCACGAAAGCAGCGTTCGCTCTCGAGTAGGCAGCGGGCAGCTCACCAAAGGCATCCCACAAAATGGCCGTTGTCGGTCTCACCACCGACCCCGTACAATCGGAGCGCAACCGCCATGACACCCCTAAATCGGACAATCTTTTTTGCCAGTGTTCCACACGATGCATATGACGGGGGAATACGCCGAGCACCACGTCCTTTCGCCGTTGAATGATATTGGCGATCATCTTTCCGGCCACGGATTCCTCCTCTTTTCGGACGGAACCGAGTACCACGAAAGAAGCGCCGGGATCAACGATATCGGCCGCCGTAGGCCTGGTCTCGAGGTCTCTGGAGTGGAATGTGATGCGATCAAACTTCATATTCGACATGACGTCCACCCGAGGAAACCCGAACAGGCGACCGAACCGTCCCGCATCCTCCGGGGAGATGGCGAGGATTTTATCCGGGGCCACAGTGCGCCACAATGAAGGCCATAGCAAGTACCTGCGCAGGCTCTTTTGGGTCATTCGGCCGTTGACCACCAAAACGGGGCAAGACCGGCGGTCCAGAGAAGACAGGAGTCCGGGCCAAATCTCGGATTCCACGAGGACCACCACCTTGGGTCGGGCCATTTGTACAGCCCGCCTCATCAGCATCGGTGCGTCGAAGGGAAAATAGGCCGCAAAGGCCCTTGAATCATCCAGTTCCGTTTCTTCGAGTCCCCTGCGGAGGGTATCCATGCCTTGCTGGGTAGTTGTGGTCATCAGGATGCTCACCGGTATTCGGCGTTGCAGCTTGCGAGCCAATAGCAACGCCAGGTGGGACTCCCCGGCGGAAGCCGCTTGAATCCATATGTCCGCAGAGGGCAATTCGACTTCGAGTACCCGCTGTTTCAACCCCGTCGACAAGCGGGCATTCAAACCCAAGAAAGGATGGGCAACACGCCACAACCGATCATATACAAGAAAGATGGACTGTCGGAAGAATGCCTTTGGCATACACCCATAACCCAAAACGTTTTATTTGCGGTGACCTCCTGCCGTCGTTCGGCAATCGTTTATGCTATCTTCGTATTCGGGAAAACTCAAGCAAACACTTGACTTTTTCCGGCCTTCCTTATACCCTTCCACAATTCGTAATGCTGTACAGGAACATCAACTGTGATTTCATTCGATCCACTCGCAACGTTGGAGACTGAACCTTACGGCGATGCACGGCGATAGCTGTCGCCTCAGGGTACATTCGGTTATGAGGAGAAGGCATCTGAGGAGATGTGCTTTCAGATGCCTTTTGTAGTTCTGGTATGCGTATACTGTTGATTCACGCGGACAAATTTGCATTTCACGTGACGGAAGAGACCTCTGCAGCCGTGCCTTCCGAACTGGAAAAAGCGGGGTCGGAAGGAGCCGTCGGAGAAGCCTTGGTGGCCTTTATGGCCGCCGAAAAAGGAGATGAAAAGGGTATCTCCTCTGTGGCTGAGCAGGTAACAGGGGAGATAACGAGTCTGGCATCCCGACTGGGCATTGAAACGATCGTCGTGTATCCGTACGCCCATCTTTCGAGCGCTCTCTGTTCTCCTCGCGTTGCCGTTCGTTTGCTCGACGAAATCTGTCACCGGCTGGAGAGGCAAAATGGGACGTCTTTGATGCGAGCGCCCTTTGGGTACTACAAGGCGTTCGACATTTCATGCAAGGGCCATCCTCTGTCAGAATTATCCAAGACGATTACGCCTTCCGCCTCGGCGGGGCAGGAAGCGGATGAACAAGAGTCGGAGGCGATCAAAGCGGAAAAGCAACTTGCCTCGGAATGGATGATCATGGAACCCGAATCCGGGGGGTACTCCGGTCCCGCCGATAATTTTCCGTTTAAGAAACGTCCCAATCTGAAAAAGTTTTATCAATACGAATCGGCGGGCAGTCGAATTGCGGACCAACCGCCGCCGCACATTGAATTAATGAGACGGATGGAACTGGTGGACTACGAACCCGGTTCGGATCCGGGAAATTTCCGTTGGTACCCCAAAGGCCAGTTGATGAAGCGCCTTGCGGAAACCTATGTGGGCAACCTGGTTTCGGAATATGGGGGAATGCAGGTGGAAACCCCCATTATGTATGACTATCAACATCCGAAGCTTCATTCCTATCTCCAGCGTTTCCCCGCCCGCCAATACGTACTGCTTTCAGATGAAAAAGAGTATTTCCTGCGCTTCGCCGCCTGTTTCGGCCAATATCTGATCCAGCATGACATGCAGATTTCTCACAATCACCTGCCCTCTAAGCTCTATGAATTGACCCACTATTCATTCAGGCGGGAACAGTCCGGGGAACTTGCCGGCCTCAAACGTCTTCGGACGTTCACCATGCCGGACCTTCATACGCTGGCGAAAGACATGAAACAGGCAAAGGAAGAGTTCGTTCGTCAAGTGGATTTGGCCATCCGGTGTATGGAAGGGTTCGGACTTGAATTTGAAGTCGCCATACGATTTGTTAAGGACTTTGCCGAAGGGGACATGGCCTTTGTCCAAGACCTGGTGAAACGATGTAATCGCCCGGCACTGGTCGAACTCTGGGAAAAGCGTTTTTTCTATTTCGTGGCCAAGTTGGAATTTAACTTCATCGATGCCTTGGATAAGGCCGCCTGCCTGTCTACGGTGCAAATCGATGTGGAAAACACGGAACGCTTTGACATCACCTACGTGGACAGTAGTGGAAACAAACAGCATCCGTTGCTGTTGCATGCTTCTTTATCCGGTTCAATCGACAGGGTTCTATATGCCATCTTGGAATCTCAAGCCATCGGCATGAAAAAGGGCAAAAAGGCCGCGTTTCCTCTTTGGCTCGCCCCGACACAAGTTCGAATCATTCCCGTTTCTGAGAAGTTTGATACCCATTGCACGGAGATGCTGTCCCAAATTCCGTACCGGACGGACTATGATGATCGAGACATCAGCATGGGCAGAAAGATCCGTGAAGCGGAAAAGGAATGGGTTCCGTATATTCTGGTCATCGGCGCAAAGGAGGTCGAAGAAGGGTCGGCCAGTGTTCGCACCCGTGACGGCGCGCAACGAAAGATGACCGTCTCAGAACTCCGGGCGGAGATCGAACCCCAAATGGAAGGGAAACCGTATCTCGGCCTGCCTTTATCCAGGCGATTGGCCAAGCGGCCCATCTTTTTGGGGTAACCGCTGAAAATCCTTGCATTTGTGTCCAGTTGTGTGGTAATGAAAAGGGAAAAGGTATATGCACGTTCGGGCATGAAGAGCCACTCGCAGTCAAGGACCGAGAAGAGCGGGTGGCTTGAATTTATCGGTCTGCATGGGCGGACGAAGGTAAAACGGCTGTAGCAGTTCGGTCCGTTTCATTTGCAACCGAGTACAAGGTACCGAGTTTTCTAACAAACCATCCCCAAGGGGTGGACACGAGCGCATTCAGGGAGGTGAACCAGATAGCTAAACGTATCAATGTAAATCAGAAGATCAGAGCCAAAGAAGTACGGCTGATCGATCAGGACGGCAATCAGGTGGGAGTTGTCTCACGACAACAGGCCCTGGAAGCGGCAGGCGCCGCCGGACTCGATCTTGTCGAGGTCGCACCGCAGGCAAACCCGCCGGTTTGTCGCATCATGGATTACGGTCGGTACAAATACCAGCAAAGCAAGAAGCTTCAGGAAGCCAAAAAACGCTCCGCAAGTTACCAAATCAAGGAAGTGAAGGTCCGCCCCAATACGGGCGAACATGACTTGGAGGTTAAACTTCGCCATATAAGACGTTTTTTGGAAAACGGAGACAAGGTCAAGGTCTCGTTGATGTTCAGGGGCAGAGAAATGGTGTACACGGACCAAGGTGCGGAACTCCTCCAGGACATCGTCGAAAGAACTTCCGACATTGCTGTTGTGGAACAACAGGCCAGAAGAGAAGGCCGTCAGATGTTCATGGTTCTGGCGCAACAGAAATAATCACGAAAGACCTTATTCCATCACGGATCATCCAATACCAACCCTTTAAAAATCAGTGATGATCACCGGAAAGGACTCTTGGGTAAGGACCCGGCGCTGAAACAGCCTCCTTGCGTACATCGTTGTGGCCATCGGTGGGACTTGATCCTGCCCGGATCGGTATCTTGCCGGTTCCGCGGAACTCCGGTATGATTCCTGACGGCGAATCGTTGGAGAAATGCACGGGTTTTATTACAATCATGGAAATTTGTAGGATGAGGGAAAGACCATGCCAAAAATGAAGACCAACAGAGGCGCTGCAAAGCGTTTTAAAGTAACCGGTAAGGGAAAGGTGGTGTACGCGAAATCGTATGCCAATCATATCTTGACCAAAAAGTCGAGAAAACGAAAGCGAAGTCTTCGAAAAAGCGGGATTATTGATAAAAAGGACGTCACCCTGGTGAAACGTTTGATCCCGTATGCGTAAACAAGACGATAGCCATATCAAACAGAGTGATCCCTTTGCCATATAGGAGGAACCAACGATGCGAGTGAAGCGCGGATTTAAGGCCAGAAGGAGACGAAAACGGTTGCTGAAACTGGCCAAAGGATACCGTGGTGGACGAAGCAAGCTGTTCCGAACAGCTGCCGACGCCGTAGACAAGGCCCAACAATATGCGTACCGAGACCGGAGGACGCGGAAGAGGGACTTCCGGCGCCTGTGGATTACCCGAATCAATGCAGCGGCCCGAATCAACGGCTTGCCGTATAGTCGCTTCATGCGAGGTTTGAAGCAACTCAACATAGAACTTGACCGCAAGGTTCTGGCGGAGTTGGCGGTTTCGGACCCCAAGGGATTTTCCCAACTGGCATCCATGGCGGCACAAGCTGCCTAAGAGCCTTTCGGAGGAGGCTATTTTCGGGTGGATCGTTCTTGGTTTTTTTCTACGTTCGCTTCGCTAAAACGCCGAAACTCGGCGAACCGCCTCAAACAATCGGGACTTTTCTGAGAGATGTTTTCAAAAAGCGCTCACGTCGCTCTCGTGGAAGTTCTTCGAAACGCTCCTTGGATCTGTTAAAAGCCATTGACACTGCCCCTTCATCTGGAAGGCACAGCGTCCCGCCGAGGCGGGACGCCTTCTTGAGAACATCTGACCGCGGATTTCCGAAATGCCCCTAGGGTGAGAATATAGGAAACGAGTGAAAACGGAACTTGAACAGATTGAGCGAGAAGCGGTCTCTGCCTTGGAATCGGCCGATACGCTCGAGGAAATTCATCGCTTAAAGACCAAGTATCTAGGTCGTAAAGGGGCAGTTACCCTATGCCTTAGAAAGATCTCCACGGTCCCTCCGGAGATGAGACCGGAGATGGGCCGGTTGGCCAATGAGATCAAAAAGCGGTTGGAAACAGCCTTTCGTGAAGCGTCCGACAGCCTATCCGCCGGTCCCGCTCCCGCCCATGCGCTGGACGTAACGCTTCCGGGCAGGACATTACACATCGGCAGCCTTCATCCGGTGACACACATCCGGGACATGATCTTTGAAATTTTTGTCCGCCTCGGTTTTGCAATAGAGGAAGGTCCGAGTGTCGAACTCGATTACTATAACTTCGAGGCGCTCAATATTCCCAAAGACCACCCTGCGCGAGACATGCAAGACACCTTTTATGTCTCCGAAGACGTGGTCCTGCGGACCCACACGTCTCCCATACAAATTCGGGTGATGGAAAAACATCCGCCTCCGATTAGTATCATCGCCCCGGGCGAGGTATATCGCGTAGACTCCGACGTGTCCCATACGCCCATGTTTCACCAAGTGGAAGGATTGATGGTGGGGGACGGCATCTCGTTTGGCGACCTGAAGGGTACACTGACTACTTTTGTCCATCAGATGTTCGATGAACAGACCAGCTTGCGGTTCAGACCCAGCTTCTTTCCATTTACGGAACCGAGTGCAGAAGTAGACATCCAATGTGTGATCTGTCGGGGCGAGGGATGTCGCGTCTGTTCCCGAACGGGTTGGCTCGAGGTCCTGGGTGCCGGCATGGTTCACCCGGCGGTATTTGAAATGGTAAACTACGATACCGACCGGTATACGGGTTTTGCCTTCGGAATGGGGATCGAACGGATCGCCATGCTCAAGTATGGTATCGACGACATCAGAAAATTTTACGAAAATGACGTTCGATTCTTACATCAGTTTTAGAGAGGGAACAGAGGCACCGTTTGACGGTTATGTGACATCATCATGAAAGTTAGTCTAAGTTGGCTCACAGAATACGTCGCCGTAGACATGGACGTAACGGCTCTGGCCGAGGCCCTCACCATGGCAGGCCTCGAGGTGGAAGGCGTCAGCGATCGATATGGCTATCTGGCAAACGTGGTCGTGGGACGAATCTTGGAAATCGCCCCCCATCCCAATGCCGACAAACTCACGGTGTGTCGTGTGGACATCGGTGAAGGAGAAAAGTCGATTGTTTGCGGGGCGCAGAACATTTCAGAAACAGACCTGGTACCGGTTGCCCTCCCGGGCACCCAGCTTCCCGGCGGGAAAATCGAGGCGGGACCCATACGAGGCGTCGTTTCTGAAGGGATGCTCTGTTCTCAAGCCGAACTCTGCCTGGGGTCGGATGCCTCAGGGATCTTTATTCTCCCTGAAACAGGCAAACCGGGAACCCCACTGCCAGCAGCCCTGCATCTTTCCGATCCGGTCATTGAATTCGATCTCACACCGAACCGGCCTGACTGCCTCAGTATCCTTGGTATTGCCCGGGAAGTTGCCGCGATCTCGGGAAACCCGCTCAAGCTGCCTTCGATAGAACTCACCGAAGGACCTACACCCATAGAGACACTCGCATCGGTAACCATTCATGCCCCCAGCCATTGTCCCCGGTACGCCGCTCGAGTGGTTTCGGACGTCCGAATCGGGCCGTCTCCTTTCTGGCTCCAGGATCGGCTCAACTCTATCGGATTGCGCGCCATCAACAACGTCGTGGATGTGACGAATTTCGTGCTCATGGAAATGGGCCAGCCGCTGCATGCATTTGATTTCGACCAATTGGCCGAACACCGGATTGTTGTGGATACGGCACAGGAAGGAGAGGTCTTTACTACCTTGGACGGTGTTGAACGGCGACTTCCCGACGAGGCATTGATGATATGCGATGGGAACGCCCCTGTGGCACTGGCGGGCATCATGGGGGGGTTGGAGTCGGAAATCGAAGACAGCACCCGAAATGTCCTTCTCGAAAGCGCCTACTTCAATCCTACGACCATTCGTCGGACCGCGAAAAAACTGGGGCTGACGACGGAAGCATCTTACCGGTTCGAAAGAGGGATCGACCCTCAGGGCGTCATTACCGCCCTTGACCGAGCGGCACAACTCATCCGTGACCTCGCCGGCGGCAACCTGGTCCGTGGCATGATCGATAACTATCCCACACCGGTGCCGGAAACGGAAATCGAAGTAAGCGTTGACGGAACCAATCGTCTCCTTGGTACGGATTTCCCACAAAAAAAGATCTCCCAGTACCTGGAACGCGTCGAACTTCGGACAATGCCCCTGGATAAAGATCGGTTGAATGTAAAGCCTCCGTCTTTCAGGGTCGACTTGCAAAGACCCCAAGACCTCATGGAAGAGGTGGCCCGTTTAAGCGGATACAACAATATCGCTACCACACACCCGGCCAATCAGATGGCGGCAGCAAAACAGAATCCGAAATTACGGGTCAGGCGACAGGTCAGACGGGTCCTTTCGGGATGCGGTTTTTCAGAAATCATCACCTACAGCTTTATCGGAAGCGGTGCGTGCGATAAGTTGCTGCTTTCTGATGGCGATGAACGCCGAAGCATGGTATCCATTCTCAATCCGTTGACGGAATCCCAGGATGTCATGAGGACGTCCCTGATTCCCGGCCTTTTCGGCGCCATGATGCAAAACATCACCCAGCAAAACACCACCTTGAGACTGTACGAAATCGGCAAAACCTTTTTCCGGCAACTCCACGCGGAACTACCACTTGAAAGAGAGATGGTTTCCGGGCTTTGGACGGGATACCGACAAGAAAAGACCTGGTATGCCCGGTCGGAAAAGGTTGACTTCTATGATGTCAAGGGAGCTGTGGAAGCACTCACCACGGCCTTGAATATGCCGAAGCTCCGGTTTGATGTTCCAAACGGCGTCCGGTATCCCTATTACGAGGCGGGTGCCGTGGCCGAGGTGTTTGCCGAAGGAAGACCCATCGGCGTGGTGGGAAAGATTTCTCCGCAGGTCTTGAAAAACTTTGAACTCAAGCAGGATGCCTTCTGTTTTGAACTTGATTTTGAATCCTTGGTGGCGTTGGCGGCACTGCGAAGGTCGGCTCAACCCATCTCCAGATTTCCATCCACCACCAGGGACATCGCCCTCATCCTCGAAGATAAAGTGCCAGTCCAGGAAATACTGGATCTGATTGAGAGCCAGGAGTACGATCTTATCGAAAACATCCACATATTCGATGTGTACAAAGGCGCACCCATTCCGGACCATAAGAAGAGCGTTGCGTTGCGGTTGACCTATTGCTCTCTGAAACGCAGCCTCACCGATGAAGAGGTGAACGCGGTACATCAAGACCTAACCGAACGGATATTGGATCGGTTCAAGGCCCAACTCCCGTCGGATTGATCGCTCCAGGCCGTTCCGGTCCTTTGAGGTGTTAGGAAAAGGGATGAATAAGCGGGATATCGTGGAAGAGCTTCATAATAAGGTCGGCTTTCCGAAGAGAGAAACCGCCGCATTGGTCGATTTGGCTCTCGAGAAGATCGCCGCCGCCCTTGTCGAAGGCAGACCGGTCACCATTTCGTCGTTTGGCACCTTTAGAGTAAAGCACCGAAAGTCTCAAAAAGGGAGGAATTTAAAAACCGGCGAGAGCGTGATTGTACCTGGTCGAAAAACGGTCACCTTTAAGGCAAGTCCTGCCCTTAAGGAACTCGTCAATGAAACGCCCGGAACCGGAAATACCTGACAAACGCTATTTCAGGATCGGCGAGGCAAGTCACCTGACCGGTGTGGAGCCTTATGTACTGCGGTACTGGGAAACCGAATTTCAGGGAATCAGACCTTCCAGGTCCCGCTCGGGACAGCGCCTCTACCGGAAACAAGACATCGAGTCGGTCCTGGAAATCAAGGACCTCCTTCACACAAAACGCTACACCATCGCCGGAGCCAAGCAATACCTGAAAGCACGTCAGGCAAAATCGGTTCCGGAAGTTGAACAACCCGAAAAGCTGACGCTGCAGGAACTCAGGGAGGAACTGGCGGCCATCCGGGAACTGCTGAGCGATTAAGCGAACTACGTTCCCTCTGCCAGAGAGTGAAAGATCCAGTCGGAAAGCGCCTTGGCGTCCTTATAGTTGACTTTTCCCTCTAAGTTGTCCAACTGGATTTCCGCCCGGGCCATGGTCTTGTGCCCTCCCGCCGAACCCATTTCACCGAAGGCCTTTGAAAGGAGTTTTCCCGCATCCTTCCGGAACCCATCGTTTCTTACGATGATGACGACCCGCCCTTGGCAGGTACCCGACACGATTGACCAGACAACATCGTGAACTTTCATAAAAAAATCTGCGATGGACACACAGATGTCCGGGCTTTTCACCGCACCGAGATGCACGTAGGCCCGATGCTTTTTCACCCGCATATCCCGTAGGGCCTTTCGGTAATAGCCCAGGGAGTCCAGGCTGAGTTCGGCTTCCTCGATTCTACGCGCCATCTGGACATTGGCGTACCGAAACAGGAACTGAAAGGCGTTGACGTCATCCAGCACCACCTGACGTTCAAAGTTACTCGTGTCCGTCTTGATGCCGTAAAACAGCGCCGTTGCCAGCCTTACGGAGGGCTTGATCTTGGCGGCCCGTAAATACTTCGTCATGATCGTCGACACGGCCCCATATTCCGGCCGGATGTCCACAAAGGGGGCCTTTACCCCGCTGGCCGGGTGATGATCAATGACAATGTCAAAACCGATTCCCCGAAACCCTTCGTGGTGACTCGGCTGGGAATCCACGATGGCATAACGGGTAAAGCTTTTGACATCCACCATGGACAGCGGAACGACGTTCAGTTTGATCAGACGGATCATTGCCCAGTTGTCCGGTCGGCTGATCTCATTCACGTGAGCAATTGAAATGTTCGCCACCTGTCGCCACAGTAGTCTTTTCAGGGCCATGGCGCTGGCCATGGCGTCGGGGTCGGCGTTGATGACGATCAGCAACTTGTCATCCCCGGAAAACAAGCGGAGCAACCGTCGCAGTCTCTCTGCATCCGTGGTTGCCATTTACCCACCTACAATCCGACAGTTCGGAAGGCCTATCGGAGCACCTTCCTTCGACACCGTTTGCAGATTTCTTTCTTTTGCTGTCTCCAAATCAGTAAGCCCCTGTCCAGTCAAGGTTTGAACCGCCTTCGCACCCTAGGGCCCCATCCCTAGCTTGTCAAGAATGAACGTATCTTCGGCTCGATTTCCTCGATGTTTTCCGGGTAGACCCACCCCATTTCATCGTCGGCCCGAAACCAGGTAAGCTGCCGTTTGGCGTAGCGGCGGGTATCCCGTTTGAGGGTTTCCACAGCCTCTTCCCAGCCAGATTCTCCCTGTAAATACGAGACCATATGGCGATATCCGATGGATGACATCGAGTTGAGATTCCGGTGGTAACCACGGTCCAGAAGCCCCTGGACTTCGCCCAGCAGCCCCATTTCCAGCATTTTGTCCACCCGTCGGTTAATCCGTTCATAAAGTCGCTGTCGATCCATATAGAGACCGTATTTCAGCAATGGATACGGCCGATCGGAAAACCCGTGGTGCGAGTGATGGGTTGAGATCGGTTGACCGGTGCTTTCGTAGACCTCCAACGCCCGAATGACACGAAATACGTCGTTCGGATGCAGTCTGGATCCCGTTTCCGGATCAACTCGGCAAAGCCTTTCGTAAAGTGCCCGAGGACCCAGCACATCCTTCTCCGTTTTCAGCCTGTCCCGAATTCCCCGATTCCTGCTACCCGCTCCCGCATCAAACAGGCCCTCGGTCAAGGCTTTGATATACAAACCCGATCCTCCCACCAAAAATATCGGTACATTGCGGGCATGGAGCCGTTGGATCACCCCTCGGGCCTGGGAGGTGAAGCGAGCGGCATCAAAGGCCTCGTCGGGCCGAACGACGTCAATGAGGTGATGTCTGACCTTCCTCTGCTCTTCCCGGTTCGGCTTGGCGGTACCGACATCCATTTCCTGATATACCTGCACGGCATCGGCGCTGATAATTTCCCCGCCGAGGGGTGCAGCCAGTCGAACGGCCGCCGCCGTCTTTCCAACACCGGTCGGACCGGCAATAACAATCAATCGAGGTCGTCCGTTCATCATTCGATCCTATCCAGAGTACAGAACAAACGATCGGCGAACCGCACCCGCCTTCCACCCAGAAGCCCCGGATCAAGACCCACCCTCAAAAAAGTCTACCAAAACAGGCCATGAATTCAAGCGCTGAGAACGGCCTTCAGATGACCGCACGCTTGACGGAGGCGAAAATAAACATTAGTATAAGAGTATACTTTGCGTGCCGATAGCATCCACGGGAGGCGGTGTGCGGTACGATTTCCGGTTTCCAAGGGAGACAGACTACCATGGCAAGATATGAAGGTCTCATCAAGGGCATCCAACCAGACGGCCGGGCCGAGGTGACGATCCGCCCCGGCAAGATGGGAATTCCCGGTGCCCCCGAAGTGAGTCGAAGGGTTTGCCACTCGTCCACGGATGGCTCCATCGTTACAGTGGATGCCGTGAACAACGCAGGTGCAACCATCGGCGATTGGGTTTCGGTCCGTCAAGCCGACGGCGTAGCCAGAAAAAACCTGTTGATCTTATTCGGTATTCCCCTGTCCGGCGCACTGCTGGGCGTGATTGGGGTCGTCGTTGTCGCCCAGCTGACAGCCGTTTGGCATCCCATCCTGTGGCTCCTCCTCGGGGGCTCGGGACTATTGACCGGTGTCATTGTTAGCCATCGTGTCTACAGCGCAACGGCGAGTCACAATCAACTGATCATTCATCAGGTACTGAAGCCGGCCGGGGACCTCACCGCTCAGTTCGGTGACATTCGAACTCGCATGGAAAGAGCCGCAGCCAGCTGTGGAGATTGTACGCAGTGTTTGACAGACACCACGCTAAGCCGGAGGGATTGATCCGGATCCCTCTTCGGAGAAACCTTTGCATGGCCTCGTCTCGGCATGGAAAAGGTCTATTCCGGAAGTTTTCTTACGCTGGGCCTGTCTCGTCTCGTTGGGTATCGTTTTTCCGGGCAATCTTGCGGATCATTCTACCCAGGAATTTCCTTCGCTTCAAAATCATCCCGGGAATGACCCCCGCCAAATGGTAGGGCAGAAAACTCTTGCCTGCAACCTGCCAGCCGAATCCCCATCGGACGAGGGCATACACCCCCCACACGGCTACACCCAGTGCGACCAACGCGGAACCGACTTGGGATAATCGATCTTTGTTACAACCATACATATTCTTGAAACCGGTTCATTTTGGACTTCTCTTTTTCCAGATCGGGATTTTTCCGCAAATCCTTCAATGGATCCCCTTAGTGTAGGATCCGATCTTTCCCCTCTGCCAGAGATCGGTCTTTCAAGATGCCGATGATGGCATCGATGATCTCTATCGAAGAATCCACCTGGATCCTTGCCTGTTCCATTTTCCGCACGGCTTGAGGATCTTGGGCATTTCGGCCGATGGCAACGATTTCCCTGACGTGCAGTAACAGTTGATCCCGTGTCGGCTCCAAGATTTCCAGCCGCCTCGCGTAATAATCGAAAAGATATTCAGGCCTTATGATATTAGAGGTATCGAGCAACTCATGTTGGCCGAGCAGCGTGACCCGTACGATGTCAATCTCTTTGACCGCTGCGAGGACGTGAAACCGCTCGGGCTCGTTCATTTCCTTGCCAACCTGTATGAGGTCGTCCCGGGTGGACCGCAAATCTTCGGCGGACTCAAAAAGCCTCACAACCGCTTCTTCCAATTTCACCCTCGCTCACCTCTCCGAAAAGGGCCCACAAATTCCAGTATAGAAGATTTTGTCCATAATGGACATGGAAAACCCCTCCCAGGCCGACATCCTTTGGAAACGCAAGCCCTTGACAGGATTGAAATTATTGCGTAAAAACGGACACCTTGCTCGGAAACCGAAAACAGGACGAGCTTTAGGAAAAGCGCGGCCGAATCAATGTAAATTTTGCAGAATCCTTGGTCTTACAACCAAACTCTTGTAGGATAGATAGGATTTGTCAATTCGGATCGACTCACCGGGAGATGGTTTCCCTGCGAGTTTCGAAAAGAGGAGCAGAATGAAGCGCCGGTATGCCATTTTGATCAGTGGCGTTGTTGTTCTCCTTGCCGCCGTCATCGGATTGCTGGTCTACGTTTCCCAAGAGGAGGAAGTGGACGATAGGCAAGGGACACGCACCATTTCGTCAAGAAGCGTGAAAAGTCGGGTCCATCTCTATTTTTCCGACGAGGTAAACGGTTATTTGGTTGCAGAAGAACGGAACCTTTCAATGCCCGAAGATCCGGTGCAGCGATCCAAGAGACTGGTACAAGCGCTTATCGATGGTCCGGGAACGGAACTGAGGCCAACAATACCGCCGAAAACCACCTTGCGCGCATTGTATGTTTCCGAAAAGGGCGTCGCCCATGTCGACTTCAACCAAGCCGTTCAAACGGAACACCGGGGAGGTACCTTGGCGGAGCTATTGACCATTTATTCCGTGGTCAACACCTTGTGTCTCAATATCCCCGAAATTCACGCGGTGAAGATCCTCATCGAGGGTCATGAAAAAAAGACGCTTTCAGGTCACATCGATACACAAGAACCATTTAAGGCCAATTTACTGATGCTCAAGGAATAACGGATGGTTATCAATCCGAATCCCTCATGATCCATCCTGATCCGTTCGGGGTGGGCTCAAGGATTATACCGAATGGAAAAGATCGTTCCGACAAACAAGATGCGCAACATCGGAATCATCGCTCACATCGATGCCGGGAAGACCACCGTCACGGAGCGGATTTTGTATTACACCGGACGTTCCCACAAGCTGGGAGAGGTCCACGACGGTGAAGCGGTCATGGACTGGATGCCCGACGAACAGGAACGGGGCATTACGATCACCTCGGCCGTGACAACCTGCCAGTGGAAGGATGCGGAGATCCACATTATCGACACCCCCGGACATGTTGATTTCACCATTGAGGTCGAACGCTCTCTGCGGGTTTTAGACGGAGCCGTGGGCGTGTTCTGTGCCGTCGGTGGGGTTGAACCGCAATCGGAGACCGTGTGGCACCAGGCGGACAAATATCGCGTGCCCAAAATCGCTTTCGTGAATAAGCTGGACCGCATCGGCGCCGATTTCTATGGTACGGTCCAAATGATGAAGGAACGTTTGGCCATCACCCCCCTTATCATGGCGATTCCGGTGGGTACCGAAGAATCATTCGAAGGGATTATCGACATCCTCAATATGAAAGTTCTGGTCTGGGAGGATGAAACCTTTGGGGCCACCTTTTCGAGCAGCGATATCTCTGCAGACTTACGGGAGACGGCGGAGTCATACCGGGAGAAGCTTATTGAAACGGTAGCCGAGTTTGATGATGAACTCATGGAAGCCTATTTGAATGAAAATCCCATCTCTCGGGACATGCTGGTTACGGCAACTCGTCGAGCGACACTGGCACTGAAGCTGGTACCCGTATTTTGCGGTGCCGCCCTGAGAAACAAGGGGATACAGCCCCTTCTAGACGCCATTGTCGACTTGCTGCCCAGTCCCATGGAGGCTCCCGCCGTGGAAGGCATCCATCCGGAAACGAAGGACCTTGTCCGGGTACCACCCGATGGAAATGCCTCCCTGGTGGCCCTGGTCTTCAAAGTGATGATGGAACAGGGCCGAAAACTGAGTTATGTCCGCATTTATTCCGGAAAGCTCAAGGCCGGAGACGAGGTCTTCAATTCGGCAAAAGGAAAAAAGGAAAAGATCTCCAGGATCTTCGCCATGCACGCCAATAAAAGACAGCGGATCAACGAAGCCAGGACGGGGAATATCGTGGGCGTGGTCGGATTGAAGGAATCAGAAACGGGCGATACCCTATGTGAGCCGTCCCATCCGGTAGCCCTCGAGCCCATCGGTGGCTACGATCCGGTCATATCGGTGGCCGTTGAGCCGAAAACCCACGAAGATCAGGAGAAGATTGGTCCGGCACTGGCCAAGCTGGAAGCGGAAGACCCGACATTCAAGGTAAAACAGGACGCAGACACCGGTCAGACCGTAATTTCCGGCATGGGGGAACTCCATCTTGAAATCCTTGTCAATCGTCTCAGACGGGACTTTCACACACAGGTCAATGTGGGCAAACCGCAAGTTGTATATCGGGAAACCGTCGGCCAAACCGCTGAGGCGGAAGCCGTTTTTGAAAAGGAGGTGGCCGGAACGAATCACTTTGCCCAGGTCCAGCTTCGACTTGTACCCCAGGACCGGGGCATGGGAAACGACTTCGAAAATCAACTGCCTGCGGAAACCCTCTCATCCGATTTGGTCGCCGCCGCTCGGCAGGGCGTGCTGGAATCCATGGCCACAGGAGTCATCCTCGGATACCCGGTCGAGGACACCAAGGCCTATCTGACCCATGCGGTTTTCAAAGAGTCTCTGGGAAGTGAACTCGCTTTCAAGGTGGCAGGCTCCATGGCCTTCAAGGCGGCCTTGGAAAAGGCTTCCCCCTTTTTACTGGAACCGATCATGGCCGTAGAAATCATGGTTCCCGAGCCTTTCATGGGAGACGTGATCGGCGAACTGAATGCCCGAGGCGGAAAAGTGGAGGAAATAAGGCCCCGCGGGAACATGCAAATCATCAAGGCGAGCATTCCCCTGTCCAATATGTTTGGTTATTCCACGGCCTTGCGGTCGGCTACCCAAGGTCGAGGCACGTTTTCCATGCACTTTTCCCATTACGACAAGGCGGTCAATTCCCCTGTGTAGTCGGCCTCAAGGGGTTGAACAGACCTTTCGCTTGGGGGACCCAATGCCTTTTTCGCGCTTCCGGTTGGTCTTCTTCACCGGGCAACTCATTCAAAATGCCACGGATTTCTTCTCGTCTGGCCGCGTTTTGTGTAAAGAGATTCATGGCCCGTCGAAGATGAAATACCGCCGTTTCTCGAGGTCCTTTCTCCTTGTAATAAAGTCCCAGTTGGTAATGGGCCTCCGGCAAGTTACCCAACTTCCCGAACACCTCTCCAAGATGATATCTCGCCGGCACATAGTTCGGTTCGCTCTCGATCAATTTCGCAAGCGTGCTCCGTGCTGCTTCCAGATCCCCAGCCTGCAGGTAGGCTCTGCCCAGCATAAACCGGCCCTCCACGTCCCGTGAGCTTACGGCAAGGGCGTTTTTCAAGGCATTGATGGCCTGAGCGTAATCGCCCATGGCAAAATAGACCTTGCCCAGGTCCCGCAGGATATCCGGATCCAATGGCCGAAGTTCCAATGCATGTCGGAGGGAATCCAAAGCGGCGGCATTTTTGCCCTCTTCACGGAATACCAACCCTTTGCCATAGTGTCCCAAGGCATTCTGCTCATCCTTCCGGAGGACGGCATCGAACATGTTGTGGGCCATGGACGGATCCACACAGAGAGAGATGAGCTTGGTGCGAACCTTCTGGAAGTCCGACAGGCGAGACGCCGAATCGGCCGCCTGAGCATCCTTGTGCACCTGCATCCAGGTGTCCAAATACATCAGCCGGGCCTCCACTGCCGGGTGAGTACTCAAATAGGAAGGGATCTCTTTGGAGCCAAACCATTGTTTCTGGCGAATCTTTTCCAAAACCGTGATCAAGGCCGTCCCATCATACCCGGCATCCGTCACATATTTGATCCCCATCTGATCCGCTTCCACCTCGTGTTCGCGACTATATTTCAGCGAAAGGGACTGACCAGCGGCGATGGAACCCGTGGTGATGGCACTGCTCGCTGCGGGACTGCCCCCCAGAAAAACCCCGGCGACCACTCCTGCCAGGGTAGCCAGGCCGATCTTTTTGGACTGCTCGATCTGCTGGGAAATGTGACGGCCGACGACGTGTCCGATTTCGTGAGCCAGTATGCCCGCCAGTTCATCTTCGCTGTCCATGGCGACAAGGAGTCCGCTGTAGATGAATACGTGCCCGGCAGGCCCTGCAAAAGCGTTGTAGACATCTTCTTTTACTACGTAAAAATGAAAATCAAAAGGTGGAGAGTCACACTCATCCAGGATCCGTTGCCCCACACGGTTTACGTAATTGACGACAGAGGGCTCTTCAACCAGTTCGAAGCGTTTCTTGACATAGCTGATGAATTTTTCACCCAACTCCCTTTCTTCGGATGTCGTCAGGGCCCCGCGAGCAAACGTCACCGGCACCGCCATTCCTTGCCATAGGAGGATGGCGATTGTAATCGCCGCAAATCTTCTCTTCGTCTTGTTCAATTGGATAAAATCTCCAAAACGGCCAGGAGAGCATCCCTCTCGAGGGTTTCGAAGGAACGCATCCTGGTCGGTCGGGGCCGTCATTCTTTCACAATGCCTCAGTCTCGTACGTAAAACCATAATGATGCCTGGGGCCGATGTCAATGAATTCGCCCGGGGACCAACCGCATAATGCCTTTGCAAGAACCCGGCTTTATGGTAATACGCTGCTGTGAGTCGGATCATCTGTATTGCAAACCAAAAGGGGGGCGTGGGGAAGACCACTACGGCGGTGAACCTGTCTGCTTCCCTGGCCGCGGCGGAGCAAAAGGCTTTGCTCGTTGACTGCGATCCGCAGGGAAATGCCACAACCAGCCTGGGAGTGAACAAACCGGAGATTGCCAACACGTTGTATCAAGGCTTAATACAGCAGGCAGTCGCCAAGGACCTGATATTAGACACCGAATTGGAACACCTGAAGATACTCCCGGCCTTCACCAATCTAATCGGCGCAGAAGTGGAATTGTTGAATGAAGAAGGACGGGAAAAGCTTTTAAAGAAGCTTCTGGAGCCGATTGTTCACGAATATGCCTATATATTGCTGGACTGCCCCCCGTCTTTGAGCCTGCTCACAGTGAATGCTCTGACTGCGGCCGAAGGTCTTTTAATCCCGTTGCAATGCGAGTTTTTCGCCCTGGAAGGATTGAGTCAGCTGCTGGAAACCTTTCGACGGGTCAAGCGACACCTGAACCCGGGACTGCGTATCGAAGGCGTGTTGTTGACCATGTTTGACAAACGCAACAATCTGTCGCACCAGGTGGCGGAAGAGGCTCAGAAATACCTCAAAGGATTGGTTTTCCAGACGTATATCCCCAGAAATGTCCGTCTGGGCGAGGCCCCGAGTTTCGGTAAACCGATACTTCTTTATGATATCGCCTCTCAGGGGGCCCAGGCGTATCTGGCATTGGCCAAAGAGATCATGAACCATAGGAGCAGCGAAGAAAATGCCTAAAAAGCAAGTGCTCGGGCGGGGCCTTGATGTGCTCATTCCGGGCGTGGACGCCTCCCAGTTTGGATCGGCAGATCTATTCTATTGCGATGTCGATGCCATACGGGCCAACCCATACCAACCGAGACGCCGCTTTTCCGAAGACGAACTCCAATCTCTGGCCACGTCGATCCAAGCCAATGGCCTCCTTCAACCCCTGGTTGTCCGCTCCGTCGGGGACACCTACGAGTTGGTGGTCGGTGAACGACGATGGCGGGCCTGCCGAAAGGCGGGGATCAAACAGGTTCCAGTGCTCGTCAGGGATGTATCCGCCTTGGAAATGCTTGAAATGGCGCTGGTGGAAAATATCCAACGGGAAGATTTGAATCCCATGGAAAAGGCGGAGGCATATCAGCGCCTCATGGATGAATTTGACCTGACCCAAGAAGAGGTCGCCGGGCGGGTGGGCCAGAAGCGTTCCACGGTGGCCAATTTTCTCCGCCTTCGGACCTTGCCCAAGGAGATCCAAAACGACATTGTGAACGATACCTTGAGTATGGGACATGCCCGAGCCTTACTGGCAGCGGAGACACCGGCACAGCAAAAGGCCGTTTGGAGGCAAGTGGTCTCCAAGAAGCTTTCGGTTCGAGCGACGGAGAATCTGATTCGGAAGCTGACAAGGGAAAAGAAGGCTGCGGCCAAGCCTCGGCCGGCATCATCGGAGGAGATATATTTGCGAAGTGTTGCCGATGAATTGGCCCGGAGCCTGGGCACCAAGGTCGACATCACGCGTACGGGCAAACGGGGGCGCTTGGAGATCGAATTTTACGGAAACGAGGATTTGGATCGTTTGATCTCCCTGTTGAAAGGATCGTAACTGTGTAGCGGCGGCAAATACCTTCAAAAGATCACCGTTTTCTCATGTCCCTTCACATCCTTATAGACGGGTACAACCTCATCCGACAATCCAATACCTTGAGTGCCATGGAAAATGAGAGTCTGGAAGCGGGACGGGATGCCCTGGTCGACAGCTTGATCCTGTATAAGAGGCGAAAACGCCACCAAATTACCGTTGTATTCGACGGAACGGAAGCCGGCGTTCTTCTGCAGGGAGAAAGGATGCAACGGGGCGGGATCCGCATTGTTTTTTCCCACAAGGGGGAACTGGCGGACGCCGTCATCAAACGGCTGGCGTCTCAAGAAAGAGAGCGGGCGGTCGTGGTCACCTCGGACAGGGAGATCATGGATCATGCGGAACAACAAGGAGCTGCGGTCATCGGGGCGGTGGAATTCGAAAATAAGATGAAAGCGGCCATTCTCGCCCCCGACCCGGGGGCCTTCGAGCCGGAGACTGCTCCCGAATGGAAACCTTCCACGAAGAAGAAAGGGCCTGCCCGCCGCCGCTCCAAGCGGGAGCGAAAAAGGAAAGTAAGAACCAGAAAACTCTGATCATTATCGGGGCGCTTCTACGGAAATCCCTCCGCCTCTACTCCGGACCCGCTCCTTGGCCCGTTTCCATGGAACCGGTTTCCGCTACACCGGCATTATACGCCTCCACCGCTTCATTATATGCTTCTCGTTTTTTCTCATACGCTTTAATCCGGGCGTTGAAGTCGGATATCCTCTCGACCAGCTTTCGCTTCTCGGCAGGCGTCATACGGACCTTGGTCTTTTCGTCCAGGGCCTTTCTCTCCTCCATGAGGGCTTCATACTCACGCTGCAGTGCCTGGCCTCTTCGTTCCAGGGCCTCTGCTTCGTCCGTGGCAGGACCTTTTTCCACAACGGTTCCGCCGGCCTGTTCTGTCTTTCCCCTGTCACCCTTTTCGGGATCGGTTTCCGTTGATGCCGCCTCTGCCTCGGTTTTTGCCGGGGATTTGTGCGACGGCGCGCTCTCCTCGTACGCCTCTATTCGCTTTCGTTGATCGTCGGGAATGTTGGCAATGTTGTCCGTAAACTGAACCTTACCGTCTTCGTCCACATATTTGTAGAATTCCGCAAACGCCGTGGGAGCAGTACCCATGAGAAGCAGGCCTACAAGCCAGACACAACATTTTTTCATTTTTCCGGTCCTATCTGCAATGCAAACTGTAATGGAAAATACTATCGATGACCTCATATTTTCATCAGGGCCTCCCGTAAGACACCCTAATGGTTGAAATTATAGATGAAAGCCTCTATAGTGTCAAGGTTTCAGAGCCGAGGCCGACCCCCGGGGAAGACCTTTGCATAACTTCGACAGGGACAATTCTCAGAGGGCAGAACATGACACGCACACCACCCAATTCAGCGCTCGCCCATTATCTGACATTGGCGCTCAAAGGCTTTTGTATGGGGGCTTCCGATGTCGTTCCCGGCGTATCCGGCGGCACGATGGCGCTCATTTTAGGCATATACGAAGATTTGATTCATGCCATCAAGTCCTTTGACCTTGCAAGTCTGCGCCTGCTCATTCGATTCCGGATAAAAGACTTTCTGAATCGTGTTTCCTATCGATTTCTCGCTGCAGTGGGCACCGGCATCCTCATCGCGGTGTTTTCCTTGGCCAAAATCTTGAGCTGGCTCCTCGACAATGAACCTGTATTGCTCTGGTCTTTTTTCTTTGGATTAATTCTGGCGTCCATACTAATCGTCGCTCGTCGGGTGGAAGACTGGTCCGGGTCCAGGTGGATCACTTTTTCCATAGGGACCGTCGGCACCTATTTCCTGGTCGGATTGGTTCCCGTATCCACGCCCGAAGAGGCGTGGTTTCTCTTTATCAGTGGTGCGATCGCCATTTGCGCTATGATTCTCCCCGGCGTATCCGGCTCGTTTATACTGGTGCTTTTGGGAAAATATGAATTTGTCCTGGAAGCGGTCAACCATCGTGACCTGATGTCATTGGGAATCGTAGCCGCCGGCGCCTGCACGGGGATCGTCCTGTTCTCAAGGCTGCTCGGCTGGCTTCTGGACCGGTATCATGATGTGACGGTTTCCTTTTTGGCGGGACTGATGCTGGGCTCTCTGAGAAAGATCTGGCCTTGGAAAGAGACGGTGGCAACGGTGAGGGACGTTCGCGGGGAGGTTCTGCCACTGATTCAGAAAAACACGTTTCCCGACCATTGGGGAAATGAGCCCATGTTGGCAACCTTTTTGATGATTGCCGGTTTTTTGGCAGTGAGCCTTGTCCACCGAATGGGAGGGCAACGCCGGTAAGAAGCCGTCGGAGACCGCCGGAGAACGACTCCTACCGGATCGATGCCGATTTGCGGCCCAACGAAAGCCGACATGAACTTTGTCGATAACCACAACGACCCGAAACGATCAACGGGAGCAAAAACGGGGTTCTTCCACAGGCTCCTGGAAAAGGGCCTCAAGCCTCCTGCCAACCATGGGCGCCGATCAACTTGACAAACCGGCACCCCCCCAAGTTGATCTCTTGGATTTCGTCTCCATCCTTGACGACTTTGGTCAGCATCTGGGACGCCTCCCCGCCTACCGGCACAACCAGGATTCCTTGATCGTCCAACTGATCCACCAGGGTACCCATCACGTAGGGGGCCCCCGCGGTGACCAGTATCGCGTCAAAGGGGGCTTCGTCTCGCCACCCAAGCGTTCCGTCGGAGCACTTGGCCACGATATTGTAGTATCTGAGCCGGTCGAAACGGCGCCGGGCCTCGATAAAAAGACTCCGCACCCGCTCGATCGTGTAGACCCGGTCGGCCAGTTCCGCCAAAATCGCCGTTTGGTATCCGGAACCGGTGCCGATCTCCAATACACGATCGTCCGGAGTCAGCTCCAGCGCCTGGGTCATCTCGGCAACGATAAAGGGTTGGGATATGGTCTGGCCTTCACCGATCGGCAGGGGGAAGTCCCCATAAGCTTGATCTTGGAGCGCCTCCCCGACAAAGAGGTGGCGTGGTACCTTGCGCATGGCTTCGAGTACCCGTTGGTCCCGGATGCCCCGCCCCTGGATCTGGGTGGTGACCATCTTTTCTCGGAGACCTTTAAATCTCATTATTCGACGGAATCGTCCTCAAACCCCTCGTACACCACCCGCCCCGTCTTGCGCTTGGGAGCGGGAGGCGTTTCGTCCGGATATCCTATCGGAACCACAGCCGCCAAGGTCTTGTCTCGTATTCCCAAAAAATCGTTGATCTCTTCCGCCACATGGAGCGGACCGGTCATCCAGCACGCGCCAAGGCCTTCGGCGTGGGCGGCGAGGAGAAGGTTCTGTATGGCCGCAGCCACACTCTGGATGCTGGTTTCTTCCTTTTCTCGCGTGGCCGTGTAATAGGCGAAAACGATCACCGGCGCACCGCCGAGCCGCTCGAAAAATTGTTTCGTAAACTTGATTGCCCCCGGTTTGTCGGCAAACACCTCTTCCAGTACCGGCTGCACATAGCGGTAGCTCTTCCCGATGATCTCTACCATAGCCGCTTTGCGTTCTCCCGTCATTACGAGAAAGAACCAGTTCTGTCGATTCATCCCGGAGGGAGCCCACAGGGCCATTTCCATGATCCGGTGCACCACTTCCTGGGGAACCGGGTCCGGTTTGAACTTTCGAATACTTCTGCGTTGGGTAATCGCTTCGTACAATTCCATTGTCGACTCCTTCGAAATGTCGCCATATCGGCGTGTAAAGATTCAAAAAATCTACCCGAACCGAGTGTGGGAGTCAAGAGAAAGCACCCCAGCAAAAACTTTACCCATCGGCACCTGCGGCTTTCCGGGGAATCGGCGGTGCATTTGGGCAACGGAGACCCCGTTGAAATTGATCGACGTTTGAGGTATAAGCACCCAGTTTAGAAAATCGTCTGGGAGCCTCTGGGAGAACGTACTTCAGGGGAGCGACCTGGAGCGTTCTTGAAAGCCGTTCTTCGTGAAGCGAAGCGCACCTAGAGATGCGCAAAAACGATTGAGAGTTCACCGGCAGACACCCAGGCAAACAAAGGACAGGAGATCGGGATGGGACAAACACCGATCCCTTCCTTGTGGATCACACAATAACCAGAAAGGTCGTCACGGCATATGTCCAACACACTGCTTGTCGAAATTGTCACAGAGGAGATCCCGGCCGGATACATTCCGCCCGCCCTCGACGCCATGTCACAAATTGCGCGAGACAAACTGTCTCATGCGCGCATTGCTCACGGTGCCGCCCGGACGTACGGCACACCCAGGCGTCTTGCCCTTGTCATCGAGGACGTCGCCGAGAGCCAGACGCCGGTCACCGAAGAAATTCTCGGGCCTCCCAAAAACGTCGCCTTTGACGGGCAGGGAAATCCCACGAAGGCGGCGGTCGGCTTTGCCAAGAATCAGGGAGTATCGGTCCGTCGGCTGGCCATCAAACCGACTGCCAAAGGGGATTACGTCTATGTAAAAAAGACCGCAGGAGGACGGAGTTCGCGGAAAGTCCTCTCCCAGGTTCTTCCGGACGTGATCCGGAGCATTCCCTTCCCGAAATCCATGCGGTGGGCCGATTTTGATCTCACCTTTGCCAGGCCCATTCATGCGGTTGTCGCCCTGTTGGGCGACCGGATCATCCCTTTTGCCTTGCAGCCTGTAAAGAGCGGCCGGCGCAGCTTGGGCCATCGATTCATGCACCCGAAAACCATCGGCTTGGGCAGGGCTTCGGAATACCTCGAGGCACTGCGGTCGGCCTATGTCATCGCCGATGTCGCGGAACGCAAAGCCCTCATTGAAGGAGAAGTATCTGCGACGGCTGAGAATCTTGGCGGACGAATACTACAGGACGAAGCCTTGCTGGAAACGGTCACCCATCTGGTAGAGTATGTCGCCGTTTCCGGAGGACGATTCGACGCCTCTTTTTTGGAGGTACCCAAGGAGGTCCTGATCACGGCCATGCGGGAACACCAGAAATATTTTGCCGTAGTCGACGCGGCCGATCGCCTGCTGCCCTGCTTTGTGGCAGTAAACAACACCCCTGCCGAGAATCCGCAAGTGGTCACCACGGGACATGAGCGGGTATTGCGGGCTCGGCTGGAGGACGCGCGGTTCTTCTTCGAAGCGGACATCAAGTTGCCCTTGACCCAAATGTTGGAAAAACTGAAGGGCGTGACGTTTCAGGCCCAACTCGGTTCAATGTTTGACAAAGTATGCCGCGTAGAAGGGCTCGCCGCTCACCTGTCCGAAATGATTGCACCCGCCCTCCGTTCCGAACTCTGCGCGGCGGCAAGGTTTTGTAAAGCCGACCTGACCAGCCAGATGGTTGGAGAATTTCCCAAGCTTCAAGGCACCATGGGACGGATATACGCCCAACATGGGGGACAAGCGGAAGGGGTTTGTCGGGCCATCGAAGAACACTATATGCCGGTACGAGCGGGAAGTGCTTTGCCGACCTCTCTCTCCGGGGCCCTGCTCAGTATAGCGGACAAAATGGATACGGTTTGTGCATGTTTCGGCATCGGGCTCATACCCACGGGGACCACGGATCCGTATGCCCTCAGACGACAGGCGGTGGGCATTATACAGATTATTTTGGACAAAGACCTGTCGATCTCTCTCACCCGGCTGATTGAGTCCGCCTTACTCCTCCTGGAAGACAAGCTCTCCCAAGACATGGACGAAACCCGGCAAGCCATATCGGACTTTTTCCGACACCGTGTGGAGCAGATACTGGTAGACGGGGGGTTCGCCAAAGACCTGGTAGCCGCAGTGATTACCCCGTCCATAGACCACCTCCCCGCCGTAGTCGAACGGGCCCAGGCGCTGACTTCGCTCAAGGCCAAACCTGACTTTGATCCTTTGGCGACGGCTTTCAAGCGGGTAGTCAATATCATCAAAAAGGCGAGACAGGACGGAGAGATTCCGCCGTCCGGGCGAACCGTCGAGGTCGATTCCGGTCTTTTCCAGGAAGAATGTGAGACCGTATTGTATCGATCGTTGAATCAGGTGCGGGACCAGGTTCTCCGGGATATTGAGGCAAGGACCTATGACAAAGCCCTGACCACGGTGGCAACGCTGAAGGCCCCGGTGGACGCGTTTTTCGACGGCGTCATGGTCTTGACCGACGATCAACAAATCAAGCAGAACAGACTGGCCCTTCTCAGTGAGATATCAGACCTCTTTGCCCTGTTTGCCGATTTTTCCAGGATCTCCACGTGACGGGCGACAACATCAAAACGCACGTTGGGTCGTTGCCTCGAAAACGTAGGGCCCTCATTCGCGGGGCCTAACCCGATGCCTGCAGACCCCTGTTGTGGGTCAGTAAGAGCCCGGTGATTGTCTTGGCGTCTTGAATATCCCCACGATAGATCATTTCGAGAGCCATGCCAAAAGCGATAGGCTTTGCCTCCAGGACCTCGTCATCGTCCAGGTTCTGCCGATCTTCCGTGAGCCCTGTGGCCAGAAAAATCCGGATGCACTCGTCGGTATATCCGGGAGCCGGAAAGATATCATTCAACAACTCCAGTCTCCCCGCCCGATATCCGATCTCTTCCACCAATTCCCGTTCGGCACACGCAATAAAACTCTCCCCTTCTTCCAGGGTTCCGGCGGGAATTTCCCATAAGTACCGGTCTACGGCGTACCGGTACTGTTTGACCAGAACCACATCGCCCCCGTCGAGCAAGGGAACCATGGCCGCCGCACCGGCATGCCGTACCACTTCTCGATCTTTGGATGCGCCATTGGGAAGAACGACTGTCTCAACAAAGACATTGAGTATTTTACCGCGGTATATCTCCTTTTTTTCTTGGGTATCACGTGCCATGCGACCTCCTTTTTCTTTCGTTCCCGCCGTGATATAAATCATATCCATCCGTTCTACAAGAAACGATGTTTCTGAAACCATCACGGCCGAGGTGATCCAATGGCTTCCCCTACGAGACACCGGCCGCAACCCAAGCATCCTATGAAAGGGCCGTACACCGATGCCGGAATCACCAGTCAAACGGAGACTTCTTGCCAAACTGTCGATACTGTACGCCGAAATGGAACAGGCCTATGATCGCGTGGCTTCACCACTGGGATTGTCCTGTAAGGGATGTGTCCACAATTGCTGCACGAGCTATTTTCTACACCACACGTACATTGAATGGGCCTATCTGTGGGATGGCATGAAAGCCTGTGACGAAGAAAAACGAAACAGGTTTCTTCGCCGGGCAGAAACCTATGTCCATGAAGCGGGGCCGGTACTTGCGCAAGGAATCCGCCCGGCCATCATGTGTCCGTTGAACGAGGACGGCCTTTGCCGACTCTATGGGCACCGCCTGATGATATGCCGTATGCATGGCGTCCCCAACCGTTTCGTCCGGCCCGACGGAAAGAAACTTCACTTCCCCGGCTGCACAACCTGCCAGGAACGATACGCCGATCAAATCGAAGTCCCTGTACTGGATCGAACGGATTTTTACCGGCGGCTCGCCGACCTGGAAAGACAATGGGTGGAGCAGGCCCGTCGCCCCCTGCCACGAGTGAAACTCACCCTCGCCGAAATGCTGGTCAAGGGGCCGCCCGAATTCTAGGTCGGCACGGGCAAGGCTACAAATGAAACCCTTTGGGCAACACATCCTGCGAGGTTCCATCGGGAACCCAAGAAAGATCCGTAATCGTATAGGTCGGATCGAGGGTCCGGAATATGGGAATCACCCGCATGCCGATCTTGGGTTCGCCTACGGAAAGGTAACTCATAAGGATGGTAGACACCCCGTCGAATTCAACGTTGATGAATCGGATCGGTTTGTCCAAGGTATTAAAGGCACCGGAACGCTCACAGACCATGAACGTGTGAATGGTTGCAGTGGTGCGACAAACATCCGTGAGGTCTACCACCGTGTTGCGCCCCAGACAATCCGGGCAATGAATTCGAAAGGGAAGATAGACGGTCCCCTTACCCTCACACCCGGGATTGTCACACCGGCTGCCGTGAATCTTGCCCTGGCAGAGTCCCTCGAAAAAGACCGCCTCCCCTCCGTAAGTGTGGATGTACGTCATATCTCTGGGATTGGTTACTCCGACGAGTTGCCACTCTCGATCCTCATTCCGTATGGGCGTATTGGGCGTAATATGATGAAAATCTCCCCGGATGCGATACTTGCCCCCTTTAACTGTTACCGTCCCAAACATGCTCATGACCGCAATCCTCCTACGCGTCTTCTTTTAAGAGAGAATCGGGATCCATAACGACCGTGGCCGTCACGTGGGATCCCACACCGGCATGACTGATGGCCATTCCCCGCTTGGCCCCTACTACCTGGAGATCCGTCCAGTCGTCCGGCTTACGGCGGTTGAAAGCCTCCCACAATGCGGGATCTCCGTGCATCTCCTCCCAACGATTCCAGATGTGGGTGGCCACTTCGAAGGTTTGCATGATTCCAGTGGCTCCCACCGCGTGCATGCACCCGATTAGGCCTCCGGAAAGATTGGAAGGCAACCGCCCGGGCTGGCCCGTGTGGGGGTTCGTATGATAGCAATCCCCCGATTCCACATAGTCTCGACCCGATCCATAGGGTCTTATCCCGATGTCTTCATACGTCTGGATGTCACTAATGGTAAAGGCATCGTGGAGTTCCACCACGTCCAGGTCCTCCATGGGCTCGACAACACCGGTCATTCGGTAGGCATACCAAACCGCCATGCGGGCGGCCAGAAATCCGGTGAATCCCGGGTACCGCCCCCCGCCGGGAAACCGCTCCTCGATATCCGCATACTGATCCGCCGTCTCGTTCGGCAGAAGGGGGATTTCCATGTCCCGCCGGCAGGCAGGCCTCAGCGTATGAGAAGCCGCCGTAACCCATATTCGCAGCGGTTTGTTCTTGGTGTCTTTGGTCAGCTCCATCGCCGTATCTTCGTCACAAATCACCGCACAGGCTGCCCCCACACTCATCAAGCAACAATCGAGCGCCCGAAGGGGATACGCCACCACGGGAGAATTCAAGACATCCTCCACCGTGATTTTCATCGGAGACTGCGCAAAGGGATTGAACCGTGCATAGCCATGGTGTTTGACGGAGATCTCCGCCATCGTGTGACGAAAAGACGCCTCCTCTTTGCCGAAAACCTGCCAGTATTTTTGGGCCATTACCGCATAATATCCCGTGTAGATGTGCCCCAGCGGCGTCTCCCAGTCTTTGTCCGCAGCGCAAGAAATCAGATGGTTGCCCTCATCGGTGGGTACCTCGTCCATCCGCTCCCACCCCATGGCAAGGACACAATCGGAATAGCCTGAGGCCACAGCCTTGACGGCCTCCCACAGGGTCGACCCCCCGGTGGCTCCTCCGGTCTTGATCCCGATATTTCCCAAGGGGTCCAATCCGAGGCGGTCATGAATGACCGCCTCTCCAAGGAGTTGATCGCCGAAGTGGTCTGCAAAGTGGCCGTAGTACGCCGTGTGGATGTACCGTTTGAGTTCCGCCGGCGTTTTGTCGATCATTTTGGCCGCCATGGTAAAGGCATCGACCACCAACTCCTCGGTGCGCTTTTCCGGTATCGCCCGGGCAAATTTCGATTGTCCCGCCGTCACCAAATAGACCGGGCGCAAGAGTTTCGGCACCTTAAGCTGTTTTTTGCTGAATGTGATCATTCGCCGTACTCCTTTCCGTCATCCGTCATTGGCCGGGAGGCCGGATCACCTGTTCATGGGTTTGGGAAGGATCCGCAGAGTGCTATCGAGGTTCCAGAATAATGCAGGCCAAAGGTCCCAGCGTCAGAGACATCGATTGCTCGAAACCGTGGTGAGGAATCGGATCCGCCTGCACGCCGCCTGCATTGCCCACATCGCTGCCTCCGTAATAGCTCGAATCGGTGTTCATGATTTCACGGTAGCCCCCACCGGGCACCCCGATTCGGTAGTCTTTTCGCACCACCGGCGTTAGGTTGAGCACGCACACCAGATGACTCTCCTTACCGAAACGTACGTAACTGATCACCCCGGTGTCTGCATCATTGCAGTCGATCCAGGAAAAACCTCTCGGCTCGTGATCCCATTCCCAGAGGGACGGATAGGCCATGTAGATCTTCCCCAGATCTCTCATGAAGCTCTGAAAGCGTTGTCGCTTCGGATCCGCAACCAATCCCCAGTCGAGACTTCGTTCGTGGAACCATTCATCCCACGAGGCGAGCTCCGTACCCATGAAAAGAAGCTTCTTGCCGGGATGGGTATACATATATCCAAGTAAAAGCCGAAGATTGGCAAACCGTTGCCACTCGTCTCCCGGCATCTTGCGAAGCAACGAGCCCTTTCCATAGACCACCTCGTCGTGAGAGAAGGGTAGGATAAAATTTTCACTGTATGTATACATCATCGAGAAGGTGAGGTTATTGTGGTGATACTTGCGGTGAATCGGATCTTTCGTGAAATAGAGCAATGTGTCGTGCATCCAGCCCATGTCCCACTTAAAACCGAAACCGAGCCCCCCGAGGTAGGACGGCGATGTGACTCCAGCCCAATCGGTCGATTCCTCCGCAACGGTAAAACTACCCGGAAAGAACGCATACAGGGTTTCGTGCAGTTTTTTGAAGAAGTCGATACCGGCGAGGTTCTCATTTCCTCCATACCGGTTCGGAATCCATTCCCCTTCGTTTCTGCCGTAGTCCAAGTACAACATGGAGGCGACTGCGTCCACCCGAAGCCCGTCGATGTGATACTTGTCCAACCAGAACAAGGCATTGGCAATCAGGAAATTCCGCACCTCGTTCCTGCCGAAATTGAATACCAGCGTCCCCCACTCGGCATGTTCTCCCTCTCTGGGATCCTGGTGTTCATACAGAGCGGTACCATCGAACTGTCTCAGGCTCCAGTCATCTTTGGGGAAATGGGCGGGTACCCAGTCCACGATGACCCCAATGCCGTTTTGGTGGCAGATATCGACGAAGGCCTTAAAATCGTCGGGGCTACCAAATCGACTGGTGGGAGCGAAATATCCGGTGACCTGATAACCCCAGGAGCCATCAAAGGGGTGTTCGGCAACCGGCAAAAGCTCTATGTGGGTAAATCCAAATTCCTTGACGTGCTTGACCAATCGTTCCGCCAGCTCGCGATAATTGAGCCATCCCGAAGGCCCGTGGTCCCGGCTCATCCACGAGCCCAGATGAACTTCATAGACGGCCATGGGTAATTCTCGAACATTTCTTTCGTTTCGTTCCGCTTCCCACTGGCCGTCCTGCCATTCATACGCATCGATGTCCCAGACGATCGAACCGTTGGCCGGCCTGAGTTCCATGGCAAAGGCGAACGGGTCTGTTTTCAGTCTAAGGTCCCCTGCAGCGGTCTTGATTTCATACTTGTAGATCATACCCGGCGTCACTCCGGGAACAAAGAGTTCCCATATGCCCGAGGACCCCATCGATCTCATCGGAAACAGACGACCGTCCCAGTGATTGAATTGGCCGACCACGCTGACACGCTTTGCGTTTGGGGCCCATACCGCAAAGGCCACCCCTTCCACTCCTCTTACGCTGCACGGATGAGCACCCAGCTTGTCATAGAGGCGATAGTGGGTGCCTTCTCCGGCCAGATAGAGGTCCGTATCTCCCAGGGTGGGCCAAAACTGATAGGGCGCATCGCTTTCCCACTGATTGCCGTCGGCGAAGGTAAACCGCAATGTATACACCACGGCCGGAGATCCCTGGGGAACAAAGCATCCGAATATACCTCCCTCGTGACACTTGATCATGGAATGGGTCATTTTGCCTTCTACCAGGACTTCGCACGCCACGGCGTCCGGATGAAAGGCACGAATAATTACCCCTTCTTCTCCGTCAATGACCCCCGGATGTACCCCCAAAATACTGTGAGGGTCTGAATGTTCGACATTGATGAGTCTCCGGATATCCTCCGAAGGGAGTCCTGCCAGCATGGATCGTGCTTCCATCGGGTCACCTATTTGTACGTCGGTTTAAAGATTGTGGAAAGGTAATATAACCCAACCCCGAGAAGCAAGGAGAAAAACGTCAATCGGCTTTGGTGAGACCCCCCGGCCGACCCTCCCCTCTCCAATCCGCGGGTGTCAGGCCATTTGCCAAGACGCCGAGGCAAGACCAAAATCCACCGCCAAAAAAACTGAAAGAGGATACGATTCAAAGGCATTCTCAGTAGTTATTAATCCAGGGGTCGGTATAAACCGTCACCCGGTTATCTCCCTGGCCTGAGTGGGGGCGCCTTCAATTTTTTTTGCCCTTCGGGCTTGCCGATTTTACCGAATCTGCTTTGTTGGTGGGCACTTGAAGTACACGTGTACGTCGGCGTGCCCACCGCCGCGCATCTCCGGCAAACTCGGCAAGCGGTGGTTTTCGGAAGATCTCCCGCCTTGCAATTGTCGCCCGGTTCCGATATGCTCGGGACACGGTATTGTGGTTTACTCGGAGATCGATGCCTCTTTTGTGTAAGATCTTCAAAGCGGCTTTCCCGGTACGAAAGGCCTATCGATGGTAACACTCTACGTCACCTCCATTGAACGATCCGCGGGCAAAGATCTCATCACCATGGGCCTGATCAATCGTTTGAAACGGGACGGGCTGCGGGTCGGCTACTTCAAACCGGTGGGACATTTCCCCTACCAACATGAAGAGGTAATCACCGACAAAGGGGCCTGGTTCATCCACAAGCTTTTCGCCTTGCCGGATCCGATTGACGCCGTTTGTCCGCTGGTCATTACCCGTGAACTGATCCGGCAGAACTATAAACACCCGGTTCAGGGACTGCGAGAGACCATAGAAAAGGCCTTCCAGGTGATCTCGGCCGACAAAGACATCGTCGTTGTTCACGGGGATTACAACTTCAGTGAGGCCGGTTCCTTTAATCTGGCCGGCTCCACCCTCGTTACACTCCTGGACGCGCATGCCCTCTTTGTCGAAAGGTATTCGTGCGATTTTTGCATCGACTTTCTGTTGGAACTGAAGAAACTGATCGGCACATCCCTGCTGGGTGTGGTCTTCAACAAGACGGTGGAGGCCGACGTAGAAGAGATCCAAACCTATGTGACCCCTTTTCTCGAACGCCAAGGGATGAGGCTTTTTGGTTGCCTGCCCAGAGATACCTTGTTGCGCTCTGTAGAAGTACGGGAATTGGCTTACTTCTTGGGTGCCGAGGTAACGGCTTGCGACGATCGCCTCGGGTCCCTGGTAGAGAGCTTTTTGGTCGGAGGGATGCACGTAGACAAGTTCATTACCTACATGATTAAACACCCCGGTTCAGCGGTAATCGTGGGGGGCGACCGTACCGATATACAACTGGTAGCCATCGAAAACGGATCCACCTGTTTGATCTTGACGGGGGGCCTGCATCCCAATGAAACCATAACCGCCCGGGCCCAGGTGAACGGCGTTCCCATTTTGGTCGTCCCGGGCGACACGTTCACGGTTGCCAAACGGGTGGAAGCCGTCGTGGGCAAGCTCAGCCTTCAGGATAAACGGAAGATAGACCACGGAATCGACCTGGTAGACAAACACTTTTTTTTCAAAGACTTGTATGCGGCTTTGGACCTGAGCAATCCGGTCGAAACGCCACCGAATGTGAAATAGAGGGGGCAATGATTCAGAAGGACGATTCTCAACCGCCTGAAAATAGGCGAGAATTCACTCGCGTCCCGTTTCACGTGAAGACACGGATTGCCACGGACAAGAAAACCTACGTCGTGGACAAGATGCGGGACCTCAGTTTAGGGGGATGCTTTTTGCCGGCATCGGAGCCGACAGTATGGGGACCGCAGGAGGATATCGATGCCGGCAAGCCCTGCACGGTAACGATCGAGCTGAGCGGCACGACCACCGGCCTGAAAGTGGACATCGCCGGAACCATCGTACGGGTAAACGAAGGGGGGATCGCCGTGGAATTTACGGCAATTACCCCGGAGAATCTCTACCATCTGCAAAACATTATTCGCTACAACGCCATGGACGCCGACCGCATCGACCAGGAATTTCGAGAGCACTTGTCTCGTAACCGACACGGCACGGGCGATCTTGAAGAACACTGAGTTCGGAATGGTGTACCCGTCGTTTCCTCTTTCACCGTCGAGGTAGGGAATTCACCTTTGTGCGGTAAGACCTGAGGAGAGAAATTGACAGAGAACCTCACTTGGATCGATCTGGAGATGTCCGGATTGGATCCGGACAGACACGTCATCTTAGAAATTGCCACCATCGTCACCAACGGTGAGCTGGACATAGTGGCGGAAGGCCCCAACGTGGTCATTCATCATCCGCAGGAAGCGTTGGCGACGATTGACGACTGGAGTAAAACTCAACATGACGCCTCGGGATTAT
>Ga0207797_1000298_pt1 | contig 37891 bp, 35 predicted proteins | sample PRCRCaboRojoPR_6_FD_187275 | JGI IMG/M metagenome (GOLD analysis project Ga0207797, IMG submission 187275) | Marine sediment microbial community from Cabo Rojo, Puerto Rico - PR CR 10% Liquid 1 (SPAdes) | ecosystem: Environmental > Aquatic > Marine > Coastal > Sediment | place: Cabo Rojo, Puerto... | reverse complement strand
CGGTCCGACGGAGAGCGAACGGCTGGGGCAAACGCGAGACGACGCGGCGGGAGAGGCCTTCGACAAGGTTGCCAAGGTGATGGGTCTGGGATATCCGGGTGGAAGAGTGATTGAGGAACTTGCCCGACAAGGAGACCCCGAACGGCTCAAGTTTCCCAGAGCCCTCCTGAACAACGGGAACTATGATTTTAGCTTCAGCGGGATAAAGACGGCCGTCGCCCGGTTTGTACAGGGAGGGGACGCAAACGCATCGAACCGATTTGAGGATGTTGCCGCTGGATTTCAAGAAGCGGTCGTGGACGTGTTGGTGCACAAGGCGTTTCAGGCCGTCGAGGCCAAGGGGTGCCCGCGCCTGGCGGTTGTCGGGGGCGTGGCATCGAACAGCCGGCTTCGGCAGCGAATTGAAGCTGAAGGGCGTCGAGAAGGCATCCAAGTCTACATCCCCGGACCGGCTCTTTGTTCGGACAATGCGGCAATGGTGGCCGCCGTGGGCTACCACAAGCTTTTGAACAACGGAAACGCCGCTCTTGGTCTCGACGCATATTCAAAATCCTTCCGGCCCTGATTGATAGGGCATTTCTTCCAAGATTTTCTCCCCGATTGGCATCAATTTCGCATAGATGGAACGTGGCAGGCGGGTTTTCGCAGTGGATTTCTCTTTTGTGCGGTTGTCGAAAGCGTTCAAGTCCGTACTTCCGGCGGCCGGATGGGCATCGATCCGGCCTGCTTTTGCTATGTGTGAATTTGAGTATTCCGGGTTCGTCAATTGGTACGTATGTCTCAGTTTGATAAAAGAAAGCATGTCTGCTCTCCGGATACCGTTTCGGTTCCCGATCCACGGGTTTGTCGTTCCCAAGAAACCTACGACGCCATGGTGCACCGGTATCGGAAAACGATGGCTCGGTACCGGGACAAGGCCGAGGCCCTGCACCGTGAGCTGATGGGAAAAACCGACCGGGAGAAAAAGGACCTTAGGTAGTCGTTTCGTCCGTTGTTCCGACTCCTGTAACGGCGTTGGGCCGGAGTTTTTTGTTGAATTTTTCCGGCGGGTTTAGTAGCAGAAACGCGACCCCGGGATCGGGGTGTGGGATCATGGAAATAAATATGGGTCAGGTGACAGGTAACTCCCTTACGTTTGTGTCGAAACAAGCCATGTGCTTTTTTTTGAAGAATCTAAGAAATGCGCCTGCTTTTTCCAACACCCCATTACTCCAATATTCCAATATTCCAAGTGCAAATAACAAGGCAAAGCCATCTGTCTGTGACCTGGCCCAAGGGACCAGGATTTCTCTGCTATATTATAATCATTTAAGCTGAAGGAGGTTGGCGATGACGAAAAGAGTTCTGTCGGTGGTGAGCGTGTTGGTATGGGTGTGTGCCCTTTGGGGGTGTCAGACCACCCCAACGGCCAAGGTGACGAGCGGGCAAGGGGGACCCAGCATCGGTGAGGCACGATCTGAAGCCTATGATGGTCCCAAGGCCAGAATCGCCGTTTCCCAGTTTTCCGATAAGACGGCAAGAGGAGGCGGTTTTCGTGGGTGGTGGAACCCGGAAATCGGCGATGGGATGCGAGATATGCTTGCTACAGCCCTCTTCAACACGAATCGGTTCATCGTACTGGAAAGACAGGTGCTGGACGAGGTGATCGCGGAGCAGGATTTAGGCGCTTCCGGTCGGGTCAAGCAGGAAACGGCCGCAGCCATTGGCGAGATCGAAGGTGCGGAGTTGATCGTCACCGGTGCGGTAACGGAGTTTGAGCCGGCGTCAGGAGGTATCGGCGGTGGCGGCGGCGGTGTGTTTGGTAAAGTCTTTGGTGCCGTTGCCGGGGGCTTGAAGAAATCTCATGTGGCCATCGATCTTCGGGTGGTCGATACGAGGACGTCCCGCATTGTGGCGGCGACGAGCGTGGAGGGGGAGGCCCGTGACGCCAACCTGGGAGGGCTCCTGGTAGGCTCCAGCGTAGGGGGCGGTCTCGGCGGGTATTCCAACAGCTCCATGGAAAAAGCGGTTCGGATCGCCCTGGGAGCGGCGGTGGACTTCATTGTAACCAAGACGCCGAAAGAGTTTTACCATTATTAGGTCTCGTCGGTTGTTTTTCGGGTTTTGGAAAGCCCGGTTCCCGCTTCCTTGGAACCGGGCTTTTTACTTCCAGCGCACCTCTTCTGATGTGGAACCCCTCGATGTGCATGCCAACTTCAGCAAAATTATGTTGTCCCCCTTGCCACGCTATGGTATAAGGGAAAATTTCGTATTTCACACGCCTCTCGACCCGACTTTTCGGTGCCTGAAAATTGGTTTTGGGTGTAAAGCGGGTAGGACGGAGGTGGAGGTTTAACCAGATGTAAGGAGGAAACCATGGCGTATGTAACGATGAAAGAGTTGTTGGAAGCGGGGGTCCATTTTGGACACCAAACGAGACGGTGGAATCCCAAGATGAAGCGCTACATTTTCGGCGCTCGTAACGGGATTTACATCATCGACCTGCAGCAGACCGTTCGAATGTTCAAAAAGGCGTATGACTTTGTTGTGGAGACGGTGGCCAACGGCGAATCCGTGTTGTTTGTCGGTACGAAGAAGCAGGCGCGGGACGCGATTTTTGAGGAGAGCAATCGTTGTGAGATGTTCTATGTGCACAACCGGTGGCTGGGAGGCATGCTGACCAATTTTCAGACCGTCAAGCACAGCATCGACCGACTAAATTACCTGGCCGGCATTTTTGCCGACGGCAGCATCTCGCGTTTCCCGAAAAAGGAGCAAACGCAGCTGGATAAGGAACGGCTGAAGTTGGACAACAACCTGGGCGGAATTCGTCACATGAAGAAACTTCCCGGTGCGTTGTTCGTGGTTGACTGTAAGAACGAAGCGATTGCGGTACGAGAGGCCAGACGCCTGGGGATTCCGGTGGTGGCCATTGTCGATACCAATTGTGACCCCGATGAAATCGATTATATCATTCCCGGAAACGACGACGCGATTCGGGCGATTCGGTTGATGACTTCGAGAATCGCGGATGCCTGCATTGAAGGTCGTAAGCAGAGAGAAGAGCGCCTGCGGGCCGAGGCGGATAAGGAAGCCGTGGAGGAAGGTACAGAGGGTGAAGGGACGACGGAAACGGTAGCCGGCGGTGAAGCTGAGAGCGGCCCGGTGGTTGAGGTGATTCGAAAGAAAGCGGAAGCTTCCAGTGAGACCGATAAGGGGGCGACCGAGGAAGCAATAGAGGGGGCATAATGGCTGAGATTAATGCAAAACTGGTAAAGGAACTGCGGGATCGGACCAATGCCGGCATCCTGGACTGTAAAGAGGCCTTGGAAGCGGCCGACGGGGACATGGAAAAGGCGGTGGACTTTTTACGCCAAAAAGGTCTCGCGACCGCCCTGAAACGTGCCGGCAGAGAGACCTCGGAAGGGGTGATCAGTTCGTACATCCATGCGGGAGATAAACTGGGTGTGTTGGTGGAAGTAAACTGCGAGACGGATTTCGTGGCCAAGACCGATGAATTCAAGGCTTTCGCCAGGGACATCGCCATGCACATCGCGGCGATGAAACCATTGGGGATCGACCGTGAAGATCTCGACGAGGAGATCCTGAAAAGGGAAGAGGCCATTTATAAACAGCAGGCGCAAGACACGGGCAAGCCCGAAAACATTTTGGACAAAATCGTACAGGGTAAGATGGAAAAGTTCTACAAGGAAGTTTGCTTGCTGGAGCAGGTTTTTGTGAAGAACTCGGATATCACGATAAAAGATCTAATTCACGAGATGGTTTCAAAGACGGGTGAAAATATTGCTGTGAGGCGATTCACCCGGTACCAACTTGGCGGAGAATAGCCTCCGTACTTTAGCGTCCATTTCGTTGGACCACGGTTGATCGTGGTGGGAGGCAAGGATGCCCGGACCGAAATTCAAGCGGGTGATGATTAAGCTGAGCGGCGAAGCCTTGATGGGGAAGGATGGCTTCGGTATCAACTCCGATATGCTCGATTACGTGTCCGGGGAAATACGGAGCGTTTATGACCTGGGGGTTCAGATTGCTCTGGTCATCGGAGGCGGGAATATCTTCAGGGGGGTGGCGGCCGCCTCCTATGGTTTGGACCGAACCTCTGCGGATCACATCGGTATGCTGGCCACGGTAATCAACAGCATCGCCCTTCAGGACGCTTTGGAAAAAAAGGGTGTTCAGACCCGGGTTCAGACCGCTATCGAGATGGCGGCCATAGCGGAACCGTACATCATGAGGAGAGCCATTCGGCATTTGGAAAAGGGGCGAACCGTGATCTTTGCTGCAGGTACGGGGAACCCTTACTTTACGACGGACACGGCTGCCGCACTCAGGGCACAGGAGATTCGAGCGGAAGTCCTCATGAAGGGAACGAAGGTTGACGGGGTGTATGATGCCGACCCTGTCACGCACAAGGATGCCAAGAAGCTGGATTCTCTCAGTTATCTAGAGGTATTGAAGCGCCAACTGAAAGTGATGGACACGACCGCCATTTCATTGGCGATGGAAAACGGGCTGCCGGTGGTTGTCCTGAATTTGACGGTTCAGGGGAATCTCAAGCGGGCGGTCTGTGGCGAAAGTGTAGGTACCTATGTCGGTGAGTCGTAAGGAAGTCGGCAATACGCTCGAGATTGGTAAGGAGGCCTCGAACGGTGATTGATGAAGTATACGAAGACGCAAAAGAGCGAATGGAAAAGGCGATCAAGAGTCTCAAGGCGGAGTTCAACAAGGTGCGAACCGGTCGAGCCTCACTGTCGCTTTTTGAAGACATTCGGGTCGACTATTATGGGACCCCCACGCCGCTGAAACAGATGGCATCCCTTTCCGTGCCCGAAAGCAGACTGGTTATCATCCAGCCATGGGATAAGACGGTCATCAAGGATATCGAAAAGGAAATATTGAAGTCCGAGCTTGGCCTCACCCCGATGAACGACGGCAACGTCATTCGTATTGCCATACCGCCCCTTACCGAAGACCGCAGGAAAGATCTTGTCAAGCAGGTGAAAAAAATCGGAGAAGAGTACAAGGTGTCCATTCGGAACATTCGTCGAGATGCCAATGAGCTGTTAAAGACGATGAAAAAGGACGGAGATATCGGCGAAGATGATTTCTATAAGGCCCAAGACCAGGTTCAGAGTCTGACGGACGAACACATCAAACTGGCAGACGAGATCTATCAGGAAAAAGAGAAAGAAATTCTTGAATTCTAGTGGTTTTACCTTGGATCCGGAGAGGCTGCCCCGGCATGTGGCTATGATCATGGACGGAAACGGTCGTTGGGCCCAGAAGCGGTCGCTGAATCGCATCCGGGGGCACACGGAAGGGACCGAGTCGGTCAGAGAGATCGTCCGGACGAGCCGCCAAATCGGCATCGAAATTGTCACGCTCTATGCATTTTCCACCGAGAACTGGAAACGACCGGCACAGGAAGTGTCCGCGCTCATGAAGCTATTGAAACGCTTCCTCAAGTCGGAACTTTCGGAGATGATGGAAAATGAGATCCGTTTGAATGCGATCGGCGCCATCGAGCGGTTTCCAGAGGATGTCCGGGAGGTCTTGAGGCAAGTCATGGAAGCCACTCGAGGGAACCGGAAAATGACCTTGAATCTGGCGCTCAGCTATGGCGGTCGGGATGAAATCGTAAGAGCGGCCAGGCAACTGGCAACGCAGGTCGGAAGCGACCAACTGAGTCCCGAGGACATTACGGAAGCGGTTTTTTCCAATCACCTATATACCCGCCAAATGCCCGACCCCGACGTGTTGATCCGAACAAGCGGCGAAATGCGGATCAGCAATTTCTTGCTGTGGCAGATTGCGTACAGCGAAATCTTTGTGACTGAGACACTGTGGCCCGACTTCAGAAGAGACGAATATCTTCAAATCCTCTCCGAGTATCAGAAACGGGAACGAAGGTTTGGGATGACGAGTTCTCAAACTCAAAAACGTTCGCCTGACCGCCAAGCGAGATCTTCAACAACCCCATAAGAAGGCACGGCTGAAAACAAGCGTTGTAGGGGTGCTACATTTACGCGGGGGTTTCACGAACCATCATCCCGCCCAGGAGTCTTCACCCTTGAGTTCGACACATTTAAAACGGATTTTGACCTCTGTGGTGGGCGTCCCTCTTTTGGTGCTCGTGGTTCTCGAGGGGGGTGCCGGGGGCTTTGCCGTACTGATCGGTCTTGCCGGCATCATAGGGCTCCTAGAGTTCCACGGCCTCTTTTTCAACGGGGGTCGCCGGGACGTAAAGATCGTGGGGGTTTTGTTTTCCCTCAGTTTGTTTTCGGCGTATTACTGGTGTGGCTTTGACAAAATCGTGTTGGTCTGGATCGCCGGTTTTTACGCGGCGGCGATTTTGTGGGTCAAGGAAGGGAGGAAGGGATCATTTCGGGAGGGGTTCTTTTCCCTTCAAATTGCCGGATTCTTCTACGTACCCTGTCTCCTGGGCCATTTGATCTTGATCCGGCAGTGGAACCACGGTGTTGGCTGGATCTTTTTCCTGCTGGTGGTGGTATTCAGTGGCGACACGGGGGCCTATTACGTCGGGAAGTATTTCGGACGACACAAGCTTTCCCCGAAGATCAGCCCGGGAAAGACGGTGGAAGGCGCCATTGGGGGATTTCTGGGGAGCCTTCTGTGCGGTGCCCTGTTTGAGGTGCTTTGGTCTCTGGAATGTGGTCTCGCCGCCGTCTTGGCTCTTGCGGCGCCTGTGGCGGTATTTGGGCAGATCGGAGATCTCTTCGAATCGATGTTGAAACGCTCCGTGGGCCAGAAAGATTCCGGCGCCCTCCTTCCAGGGCACGGCGGGATTCTGGATCGCATTGATGGTTTACTTTTTGCAGCTCCGGTACTCTATTACGGAAAGATGATTTTTGTGTAATATAGCGGCCTGTTTTTGGTGTGAGCTTGGACATTCTGGACGCCCACATTCTTGAAAGGTATTCGTTTTAACGAGGAACTTATATGAGTACGAACATTATTTCCCTGATCGTGGTTTTGGGGGTTTTGATCTTTGTTCACGAATTCGGCCATTTTCTCCTCGCAAAGATTATGGGCGTGGGAGTGGAGAAATTTTCTCTCGGATTTGGACCGAGGATTTTGGGCAAAAAGATCGGCATGACCGATTATCGAATTTCCGCCATTCCCCTCGGCGGATACGTGAAAATGGTCGGAGAGGCGCCGGATGCGGAAATCGACGACGCCATGCGCCCGCTTTCTTTCTCCCATAAGAGTGTGTCCAAGCGTATTGCCATCGTGTTGGCGGGACCGATGTTTAATCTTCTGTTGGCGGTCGTCATCTTCTTCGGCTTTTTTCAGATATCGGGAAAGCCCGTGACGCTGTCCGAGGTCGGAGGGGTGCAGGAGGGCATGCCGGCGGAAGCAGCCGGGATTCAGGAAGGAGACGAAGTCATTGCCGTCAACGGCCACCCGGTTTCCGACTGGGAAGAAATGGCTCGATGGATCAGTGCCGCGGAGGGAGAACGGCTGACGCTCAAGATTCGCAGAGATGATGAAACCATCTCTAAGGCCGTAACACCCAAGTTGATAGAATCTCAAAACATCTTTGGGGAGACGGTCGAAAAGTACGTCATCGGCATTAGTGCTTCCGGGGCGTTTGAAATGGAACATCTCAATCCCGTGGAGGCAATTGCGGAAGGGTTTACCCAGACCTGGCGGATCATCGAGCTGACGGTGGTGTCCGTGGGAAAAATCATTTCGGGTACATTGTCTGCCAAGACACTGGGCGGTCCCATCATGATTGCTCAATTGGCCGGTGAGCATGCCAAGGCGGGTATAACGGAGCTGATTTTCTTCATCGCTTTGCTGAGCATTAATTTGGGGATATTGAACCTGCTGCCGATTCCCGTATTGGACGGAGGGCACTTGGTGTTTTTCTTCATCGAGGCGATCACCCGAAAGCCGGTAAACCTTAGAATGCGCGAAATCGCTCAGCAGGTCGGGATCCTGGTTCTCATCATGTTGATGATTTTCGTTTTTTACAATGACATTACCCGGATCCTCTTTAACTGACGGGCATGAATGTCGACCTTGTAAGATCCATTGACAAGTGGGTAGGAATTCCCGCCTGTTTCCTGCTTTCCGCGGTGGAGAGGCTCGCCAGGACCTTTCGTAAAAAGGCCGGACCTGCAAGGCGAAACGCTCCCGAGCGGGTCCTGTTCATTGAGCTTTCTGAAATGGGAAGCGCAATTCTTGCCTACCCCGCCATGCGATATGTGAGCGAGGCATTGTCGGCTACCGAATCCTTCTTTCTCACCTTCAGCCAAAACCGGTTCTCCGTGGAAGTTCTCGATATCATCCCGCCGGAGCGTATCCTTACCATTGATATCGATCATCCGCTTACATTCCTTCGAAGCACCGTGAAGGCACTTGGAAAGATTCGGGGCGCAGGCATCGATACGGTCTTTGATTTGGAGCTTTTTTCCCGTTTTTCTGCATTACTGAGTGGCCTATCCGGCGCTTCCCGGAGAGTCGGTTTCGGAAAATATCATGAAGAGGGGCTCTATCGGGGGAATCTGATGACCCATAAGGTCCTGTACAATTGCCACCAACATATGGCCAAGAACTTTATGGCCCTGGTAAAGGCAATCGAGAGAGAAGACGAATATCCGCGGGTAAAAGAAGCGATAGACGAGGTGGAGATGACGCGGCCCAGCTACCGGTCGTCCCAGGGTGCGTTGGAAGGGTTGCGAGCCCGGCTGGCGGCCGTACGGCCTGAGGTGCTCGAGGCAACGCACCTGATTCTCCTGAACCCGAGCGCAGGAAGATTGTTGCCCATACGGGCGTGGCCGGTAACCCACTATGTTGAGTTGGCCCGACGGGCGCTGGAACGGTTCGATACGGCGGTTGTCATCATCGGTCTGCCCGAAGCACAAAGGGAAGCTTCCGAGATCTGTGGCCGGCTCGATTCGGATCGGTGTCTTGATTTTACAGGGAAGACATCGTTTAGAGACTTGATGGATCTGTTTTGCCTTGCCGATGTGCTGGTCACGGCCGACAGCGGTCCCGCTCATTTTGCGGCACTTACACCGGTGAAACGCCTGGTCCTTTTCGGTCCGGAGACGCCGTTGCTCTATCGGCCGTTCGGGTCTGATACCCAATCCTTCTGGGCAGGCTTGTCCTGTAGCCCCTGTCTGTCCGCCTACAATCACAGAAAGACAAGTTGCGAGAATGCCGTGTGCATGCAAGCAATACGTGTAGACGAAGTATTTGAAGCCCTGTCGAGTGCACTGGACAATGGAGGGGAGGAAAAATGAGAAACCGGGAAGTCGACGCCTTGATCAATGCCGATGCCCGATCCCGATCCGCCTCCCGAAGGCGAGACTATCTCCCATACCTGGCCGTCTTCTTGGCGGCCACAGTGGCCAGGGCTTTTTTCTTGATCGTCGTGGACGACCCCATCCTCTTCACCAAGTACCCCTATTTTGCTGAAAAGATTGCCGCCGGAAAAGATATCGGTGAGCGCCTTGTAGATCTAAGCCCCTTTTACCTCTACTTTCTTGCCGTCTTGAAGAAGGTGTTGAATCTGGACTGGCACGGGGTGAAAATCATCCAGTCCCTGTTCGGCGTGATGAATTGTCTGCTTGTTCTTGCCCTAGGGTCCCGGGTTTTCCGGAGGAGCGTCGGCGTGACGGCAGCCCTGATCTTTGCGCTCTACGGCAACATGATGGTCCTGGAGTCAACGTTGGAGCCCACCGTGTTCGTCTTGTTTTTCAATTTATTGACCCTCCTTCTTCTGATGAAGGCGACATCTTCCGCATTGGATGCGGAACGCACCTGGTGGTTTGTACTCGGCGCGGGATTGTTTGCCGGGCTTTCCGCCATTACCAAACCGAATTTCCTGCTTTTCCTGCCCGTCGCAGGGGTGTACCTCCTTTTTTCCCGTCGAGGGGAGAGGCCGTTGGGAAAACGGATCGGGCATGCGGTGATCTTTTTGCTGGCAGGGTCCGCCGTTATCACGACGATTACCATCCGAAATTATGTCGCTCTTGGTGACGTTGTCTTGATCACTGCAGATGCAGGAAAGGTATTTTTTCACGGAAACGGCAGGGGGGCCACGGCATTGGAGGGTACGCGCCTCTTGGACGAGGGATTTACCGAAGAAGGGGCTACGGAACCGGACTATGCCCATGTACTGTATCGCAAGACGGCGGAGATGCTGACGGACAAATCTCTTCAGCCCTCGGAATCTTCCACATTCTGGTTTAAACGGACACTGGAGGGGATCGTAGAAGATCCGCTTCCCTATGTTCGACTTGAAGCCAAGAAGCTGTTCTACTTTTTCAATGATTACGAGATGCACTATATCGCGTCCGCCTACAAGGAATACAAGGCACTGCTTTCATTTCCCTTGGTGCGATACGGAATGATTTCCTCCTTGGCTCTGATCGGAATGATGCTCTGCCTCGTAAGACCTCAAAAGCCGTTTCTCCTTTTTGGGATCGTAGGGGTATACCTGGTTTCCTGCTTGCTCTTTCTGGTGCAATCGAGATATCGAACCCCCGCGGTTCCCTATCTGTGCATGTTCGCCGCGTACTGCCTGGTCGCCTTCACCAATATGCTGACGGCCAGGCGATACGGGGCCCTGACGATCGGGCTTTTCGCCCTGGTCGTGTCCTGGGGGGGTACCCATGTGTCGTACGGGGACGAGGTCGAGGTCGTGGATAAATGGCAACAGGCTACAAAGATTCACTATCAAATGGGAGGAAAGCGGCTTTTCGATCGCAAACAGTACAGCGAAGCAGTGGAGCACTTAGATGCCGCCATTGATCTGGCGCCCGGTTTCGCCCCCGCCTACAATCTTCGGGGAAAAACCTATGCGATCCTGGGCGACTATGACCAGGCGGCCCGTGATTTCAAGATGGTGATCGCCTTGAGTCCTCGGCACCCCAAGGGATACAAGAACCTGGGATTTCTGGCTCTACTTCAAAAAGAAGAAGAACGGGCGATCGAATATCTGACCGAAGCCTTCACCCTGCGCCCCGACGACGAGAAGGTACGACGGACCCTGGAGAAACTGCAGGGGTCATAATGTCGTGGTCGGAGGCGACCGCGGGAAAATGCCTACTTCCTCTGTCCGACGAATAGTACGGGCCTGCTGTGGCCTTGACTTTCCAGCCGATCTGTGTTCTTTTTGCCCATACGAAGGCCTTGCGTAACCTTGTTTATGCAACGCATCGTGACCTTGCCTAACCTCGAAAACCTCATACAAAAGAGCGAAACGAGATTATGCAAAGGACCTATACAAGGGACGCCGTTTTTCGTGCGGTTTTACACCTGAACACGGGAAGTCGCCGGTGAACCCCATACCTTCCAAACGCTTCTTGTGCATCCTCACCCGCCCGTCGCACAGTCGTCGGAGACGTTGCATATCCGCACAGTCTGCTCCAAGCCGAATCGTTCTGGTGGTTCGATTCGTCAATTTTCTATACATACCGGGAGAGATATAGATGGCTGCCGGGAAAGTGTTGAACGTCGCGATCGTGGGAGGTGGCCCCGGATGTAAGGCCATTATGGACATGATATTCGCCGAGCGGCTCAGCGAGCTTCCCATGAGGCTTATCGGTGTGGCGGACATCGATCCCGAGGCCGTCGGTTGTGCCTTTGCCCGGAAACGCGGAATCTACACGACCCGTGACTACCACAACTTGTATGAACTCGAAGGCCTGAACCTCATCATCGAGTTGACGGGCAATGCCTCCCTGGCCAACGAAATATACCGAACAAAGCCTCCCGACGTCCGGTTGATGGGAAATGTTTCCGCCAGACTCTTTTGGGACCTCTTTCAGATCGAAGAAGAAAGGATCGCCGAACGCAAACGTGCAGAGCAGGCCCTTCGAGCGGACGGCCGATTTCTACAAAGTGTCTTCGACGCCATACAGGACGGTGTCACCGTCGTAGATTGTGAGTTTAATATCGTTCGTGTGAACTCCTGGATCGAAAAGATTTTTTCCGTTCAGGGTCCCTTGGTGGGGCGAAAATGCTACCAGGCCTATCAAATCAGCGACACTCCCTGTCCGTGGTGTCCATCCTCGCGGGCCATCGACACCGGCGAGGCCCATAGTGAAGTCGTTCGTCTCCCGCCGGCGAAGGGTTCCCGCTGGATCGAATTATCGGCGTTCCCCCTGAGAAATACGGATGGAAACGTGACGGGGGTCATCGAACACATCAAGGATATTTCTGAACGGAAGCGGGCGGAAGAGGAACTCGAAAAGCGGCACAGAGAACTCGAGGCCATCAATGCCGTTCTCCTGAGTATGACCCGGGAGTACGATCTGGATGGCATGTGTCGAGTCCTTCAAGACATGATCGGGGAGCTCTATCCCGGATTTCAGACGTGGATATTTTTGGTCTCTCCCGAGCGGGATCGCTTTTTCTTTCCCAGACCGCGGAGACGAAAGGGACAAACCACATGTTACGATCGGGCCAAACGAAGGCTTGAAAGCCTGGAACTCGAAAAGGCGCTCCTGCAACGATTGAGCAGAGGGGACATCCAGCCGCTCTGTTCGGGTCAGGAGCGGCGCCCCCCGGAAGTGATACAACGGCTGGCCGAAGGCTTTCCCACTTGGTTGACGGTTCCGATCGAGATAGAGGGAGAGACCCATGGACTTTTTATGCTGACGGCGACGGATGTCGTAGGAGAGCCCGAGGCGGATTTGTTTTTCGTGGAGACCTTAATCCGCCAGATCTCCGGGGTGATCCGTTACCAGATCTCCAAAGAAGTTCGCGAAGAAGCATTTCGGAGTCAGCTGACCGGTCCGGATAAGTTCAAAGGACTGGTGGGTCGTAGTAAGCAAATGCAGGACATCTATCGGTTGATTCAATCCGTGGCCGATTCGGGTGGAACGGTTCTCATTACCGGAGAAAGCGGTACCGGCAAAGAGCTGGCCGCACGGGCCATCCACCTGGCGGGAAAATACAAAAACACCCCCTTCGTGGTGGCGCATTGTTCTTCCTTTGTTCCCAGCCTGGTTCATTCGGAGATCTTTGGGCACGAGAAAGGGGCTTTCACGGGGGCTGTCAGCAGAAAGCGAGGGCGCCTGGAAAGGGCGCAAGGGGGAATCTTGTTCTTGGACGAGGTCGCCGATCTTCCTTTGGAAACGCAGGTGCTCCTCTTGAGATTTCTTCAGGACAGGAGTTTTGAGCGGGTTGGCGGAGAGCGCCTCGTGGAGGTTGACGTCCGAGTGATTGCCGCCACCAACAAGGACATGGAAAAGGAAATGAAGGCGGGCCGGCTGCGCGAGGACTTCTATTATCGTCTCAACGTCTTGCCGATCCGGATGCCTCCTCTCAGGGAACGCGTTGGGGACATCCCTCTCTTGGCGGATCATTTTTTGAGAACCTATTGTTTGCTGGAAGGAAAGCAGGTGGAAGGGTTTGAAAAGGAGGCGATGCGGTTGATGATGGACTACGACTGGCCGGGCAACGTGCGAGAGCTTCAGAACACGATTGCCCGGTGTGTGGTTCTGGCTTCCACGGACCGGATCGGGCCCGATGTGCTGCCCGGCAAACTGCGTACACAACTGCGGTATCCGGAATATTCCCTGGCGGCGACGGAAAAGCATCTGATCGAGAAGGTTTTAGAGGAATGTAACGGGAACAAACATGAGGCCGCCAGGATGCTAAAGATCAGCCGAGGAACGCTTTACAGCAAAATGAAAAAGCACGGCATATCCGGGTAAGGATCCTGTTGGAAGAAATGGACATTCCGCACCCGTCGTATAGGAAAGTGCGGTTATCCAAAGCGCAACCGGTGTTTCAGTCGGCCGGCTCACGGCTCGATAACCCGTCCGGGTCCTTTTGTGTGAACTTGCGTATTCCGGATACGGCGTTGGGAAAAGTCGTGAACAAAAAGGCGATTTTGAGTCGGATCTTGACCGGTTGTAACTGACAGGAAAACAAGCAAAAATAGAAAAGGACCGCCCGGCCGGGTCGGATATTGAACAGATCTACAGTTTTATTTTCCATTCATTCCCCTCTCATCCCTGCACCATGTAATCAAAAAGTTCTCACGTAATCAACAGGTTGTTTCACATTCCACCCTTTCTTTTCTCTCGAGACCCCAATCTGGCACCAAGTTTGACTATACACCAAGTGACATCGGCCAAATCAGCGGATCGCCCGTGACGGAAATCCGCTTCCTCGTTCAACCGGAATCGGTCAGGAGAAAATGAGTTCATCCACAGATTATCAACTCGGCCTGATCACCCAGGACAGAGGCCTCGAAAGAATCATGAAGCGGATCTCAAAGCATTTTGGTTCGTCATTGACGCTCTACGAGAGTTGCGTCGATTTTGTCAAAGACCACGACAGCGGCATCCAAGGTGTGGTCATCGTAGACGGAGCCGTCTGTTCCCGGCCGCGTCTTATGGACTTGCAACTGGTTCTCAACGAAGTACCTGCATGGCAAGTCGTCTATCTACCGCAAACCAAAAAACGGCAGGAAGTGAAAGAGGCCATGGAACTCGGGGCGTTTGGTTCCCTGCACAAACCGGTGAGTGAGCACGAGGTTCGCCAGATGCTGCGGGCGGTCACAGGAGTCAATTCGACATGGAAACCATTTCATCCCTAAAACCGGTCATGGCTGTTTCGGTATCCCTGATTGCCACGATCTTTATCATTGCTTCTCACAAGAACGCGGACCGGCGGGAGGCTTGGACATTTCTGGCGGCGTTCGTCAAACTTGGGATCGTCGCATCCATGATACCGGCGATACTGGAGGGGAAGGAACTCGTCTTCCAAGTCGTGGAGATCCTCCCGAATGTCGGACTCGGCTTCCGTGTGGATAGTTTCGGGCTTCTCTTCGCGTTGGTGTCCTCTTCTTTGTGGATCATTACATCCGTATATTCGATCGGTTATATGCGCGGTCTCGAGGAGCACAGTCAGACCCGATATTTCTGCTTCTTCGCCCTTGCCCTTTCTGCAACCGTGGGGGTCGCCTTCGCAGCGAATCTCTTCACCCTCTATTTGTTTTATGAAATGTTGTCGTTTGCGACCTATCCTCTGGTGACGCACCATCAGGACAGTGAAGCGCGCGTTTCAGGGCGGAAATATCTCCTCTATATCGTAGGAACTTCCGTCGGTTTGGTGCTTCCGGCCATGTTGATTTCATATGATCTGGCCGGTCATCTCGAGTTCGCCAAGCACGGGTTTCTGGCCGGAACGGGGAGTGGACCCTTGATGCTCGTACTATTGCTGATGCTGGTCCTCGGCTTCGCAAAGGCGGCGATTATGCCCCTTCACGCCTGGCTGCCTGCGGCGATGGTCGCTCCCACGCCTGTAAGTGCGTTGCTTCATGCGGTTGCCGTCGTCAAGGTGGGTGCTTTCAGCATCTTTCGGGTGATCACCGGTGTCTTCGGAATCGAACTACTCACTTCTCTGGATTTGGGTATGGTCGTAACGTATCTTGCCGCGTTTACCACGATCGTGGCCTCACTGATCGCCCTGTCTCAAGACGGCCTGAAACGGCGACTCGCCTTTTCAACCATCGGGCAACTTTCCTACATCGTTCTGGGGGCGGCACTTCTGACGCCCTATGCGCTGGTCGGCGGCATGACACACATAGCGATGCACGCCTTCGGCAAGATTACGCTCTTTTTCTGCGCAGGGGCCATCTTCGTGGCGACGGGAAAGAAAAATATCAGTGAAATGGTAGGTATCGGCAAACGTATGCCGATCACCATGGGGGCCTTTTTCATCGGTTCTCTCAGCATCATCGGTCTGCCTCCGTGCGGCGGGTTTATAAGCAAATGGTATCTGGTACTGGGAACGCTACAGGCGAACCAATGGCCCATGCTCGTGGTACTGCTCACCAGTTCGTTGTTGACCGCCGGATATTTCCTGCCGGTTGTCTACAAGGCCTTCTTCTGCACGGAGGAAGAGGCCATGTTCGGGAACCGGGTTCAGGAGGCCCCCCGTTGGTGCGTGGTCCCTCTTGTTGTGACGGCGATATGCACGGTCCTGTTGTTTTTCTATCCACAACCGTTTCTGGAGATGGCCAGCATTGCGGCGGATGGCTTCCTAGCGAGGTAACGCATGAACATACGAAGTAGAGACCATGATCCATCTTCATTCCGCACTTCGCCTGTTTTCGACGTACCAAAGCCGCCCTGGTGGGTCTGGGTAAGTCTGTCGGCGTTGGTGGTGATCCTCTGGGGAATCGATTTTCTCTCGGGAGATCATCACATGGAGATTCGTTGGCAATCCACACCGCTGTTCTTTTTCGGGTACGGCGTCTTGTCCTGTCTGGGACTCGTACTCGTAGCCAAGGTGGCGGCGATTTTTCTAAAGAGAAACGAGGACGAATATGATTAGCGCTCTGCCTCCGGGACTTATCCTCATCGTTGGGGCAATCTTCGTTCCATTCATCAAGGGCAGGGCGAAATCCGTCTACATGATGTCGCTCCCTGTGATTTCCTTCCTGATTCTTCTGCAATTGGCGAAGGGCGTTCATGGGGCGGTAACGCTTTTCGGTTTCGACCTGGTTTTCACTCGAGTGGACGAACTGAGCCTTCCTTTCGGATACATTTTCGTCCTCATCTCCTTCATCGGTCTCTTGTTTGCCTCAAAGGTGGATGACGATGTACAGCACGTCTCGGCGTTGATGTATGCCGGCGGGGCTCTGGGTGTTGTCTTTGCAGGAGATCTCGTCTCTCTTTACCTGTTCTGGGAATTGTTGGCGGTGGCCTCCACATTCTTAATCCTTGCCCGCAAAACGAAGGCCTCACAAGAGGCGGCCTATCGTTACGTGCTGGTCCACATCTTCGGCGGTCTCTGTCTGCTGGGAGGCATCGTCTTACAGATCCATCAGACGGGGCACGGGACCCTGGGATATATCGGTTTGGGGGATACGGCAGGATGGTTGATTTTTGTGGGGGTCGCCCTGAATGCCGCAGTGCCGCCCCTTCATCCCTGGCTCAAAGACGCCTACCCGGAAGCCACGGTTACAGGGGCAGTCTTCTTGTGCGCGTTAACCACCAAGAGTGCCGTATACCTCATGGCCAGGACATTTCCCGGAGCGGAACTCCTGATTTGGTTGGGTGCGGTGATGACTCTATTTCCGCTGATTTACGGGATATTGGAAGACGATGTTCGGCGGGTTCTCGCCTATGTGTTGATCAATCAGGTCGGATTCATGATCTGCGGAATCGGCCTGGGTACGACCATGTCCATAAACGGAGCCGTTGCCCATGCCTTTTGCGATATCCTGTATATCGGGCTACTTTTCATGGTTGCAGGAGCCGTGCTCCACATGACCGGAAAGATACGATTTTCAGAACTTGGTGGTCTCTACAAGACCATGCCGGTTACATCGGTCTTCTGCGTGATCGGGGCGGCATCGATTTCAGGGCTACCGTTGCTGAACGACTTTGTGAGCAAAACGATGGTCCTCGGTGCGGTATCCCACGAGAAAATGCCCCTGGTCTGGTTGATCCTGGTGACGGCATCCGCCGGCGTCGCTCTCGTCGCCGGATTCAAGGTCCCGTTCTATATTTTCTTCAGGGGCCGTTCGCACATCCGAGCGTCCGATCCCCCCCTGCACATGCTCGTGGCCATGGGCATGGCGGCTCTCCTCTGTCTGGGTATCGGTCTCTACCCGTCCTCCCTCTATCAGTTGTTACCGTATACCGTTGACTTTTCACCGTACACCGTGTCGCATGTGGTTCATGAGGTAGAGATCATTCTGGGCGCAGCAGTTGCCTTTACGGGGCTCATTCGATTTCACCGGCTTCCTTTCCGGACGGGCGTTGTTTACCTGGATGTGGATTGGTTCTACCGCAGGGGAGGAAGTGCGTTTTATGGGTTTGTGGACAAGACCTTAAACGGGATAAATCGCCTTTCAGAACTCTTTTTCGCCCGGAGGATCCCTGAGGCACTGGCGACATTCAGTAAGAAACCGATCCGGTTTTTGGCCAATGCCTGCACCGGACTGACGGGAAGGAGACCATTTCCGCCGGGGGATTTCCCGGGGACAGGGGGGCCGGAGACAATGACTCTCCTCCCGATGGGTGTCGCCGTTTTGGTCGGTTTGGCAACCCTCTTTTTTCTGATCGTAATCTTTGTCATTCGGATCTGATTCCTTCCGTGGCATTCACTGCGGCGGCGATCAGGTTCCTAAGTGCTTCGATTCGCAATTATGGCGAGGCATTTATTGCGAGCCAACCAGTTGTCATTACTCACTCAGCACTTAGTCCTGAGTGAGTGAATTCGTCACTGAATTTACGAATCGATGGACTAGGGCTGGGAGAGGTTCCATGGGGAAAAAGGTCTTAAGCGTCGACGATGAAGCAGAGACCCGGGAATTCGTAGCAACGGTTTTGGAAGAAAACGGCTATGACCCGCTTGTGGCGGTCAACGGAGAGGAAGCCTTGCAGATCATGCAAAAAGAGAAGCCCGACCTGATTATTATGGACATACTGATGCCCAAACGAAGCGGCATCAACTTGTATCGGGAATTGAAAAAATCGCCTGCATTACGAAACATTCCGGTCATTGTCTATTCCGGGATCGCCAAGCGAACCCTTCTGCGCGCGCAAACGGGTCTTTCGGAGATTAGTGGGGAGAAAGTCCCGGATCCGGAGGCGTATATCGAGAAGCCGGTTTCCGCACTGCAAATGGCAGGTGTCATAAAACGCGTCTTAGAAACGGAGTAGGAGACCCCCGATGGAAGGTGCAAGATCGATATATATCCTGGACGGCGTGTCGTTGAACACCGTTCCGAAGAGAAGGCTGGAGGCATTCAGGTCTATCGGTTTTTCGGAAGTCACCGTCATTTGCAGGGGGGCCTCAGCCCAACCGGGGATGTCTGTTTCGGTTCCGGGGATGGCGGTGCAGGTGGAAGGATTACGGGGAAACGATCCGGAGCTGGCGAAAGCAATTCGAGAGATGGTGGAAAGAGAGTCCGTTTCACTTGTATCCGTGGTGATGAACCGTGACGGACAAAAGAGATTGAGGCGCTCACTCGCTGGACGACTTCTTCTGTCCTCAACAGTGCCGGTGCTACTATGGCCGGGCGGGTACGAGCCCCCTCCACCGGAAGAGGGGACGGTCTTTTCTCATGTAATTTATGCCACCGACTGGTCGACATCCTCCGACAAGGCATTCGAATATATTCTTCGATTCAAGGAAAGCATTACGGCTTTGGAGATTGTTCACGTGGTAAGCACAAAACTTTCCGTCCGCGAAATGCGGGCCGTGAAACGGCGGCTTACGGAGACTCGAGAAAAGTTCGTCGATGCGGGAATCGATGCCGAGAGTCATGTGTATGCCGGGAAACGAGCCAAAGAGGTTGTTCTTGCGACACGCGATTACGACGCCACTTGTATCGTCATGAAAGGAAACGGCAACGGTCGGGTCAGGTGGTGGCTGGGAATGGATTCTGTTTCTCAGGTACTGAAGCATTCGCCGGTCGCCGTCTTGGCGGTTCCCTGAGCCGGCAGGTTCAACAGGCACAAAAAGACCACCATCGCTTGTCGTCGCGCTGAAGCCAGGAAATTCAGGAGGAGCTGTCATGGAAGTGACCTTGTTGTTGGAGGCGACGGAGAACGCCTTTCGGATCATGGAAGACGCTCGCCGTCACGCCATGGGGTTACTGGACACGGCCGTTCAATTCACGGCGGAGGAAACCCATTATGCCGACCGGAAGAAGTATGAAGCGATATTTTCCGGTGCGCAAAGAAAGAAGGCGCGATTTCAGAATTTCATCGGTACGCTGATGATCTTGTTCGCGTTCTGGATCTTGCTTTCCGGACGGTTCGATCTGTTCCACCTCACACTGGGGGCGATCTGTTGTGCGCTGGTTGCCCTTCTCTTCCACGATCTGTTGTTTGCAAATGTGAGGGTGGGAGACATGCGGGTGGTAGCCGCCAGGTTTATCGGCTACATCCCCTGGCTGATCCGCCAGATCGTCACAGCCAATCTACACGTCGCCGCTCTCGCGCTCAGACCGAAAATGCCCATCTCGCCGCAGGTGATCTGTTACCGGACCAAACTGGAAACCGACATTTCCTGCGTAACACTTGCCAATTCGATCACCCTTACACCGGGAACGATCACCATGGATATCCAGGATGGCGTCTACTACGTGCACGCCCTGAGTCGAAGGGTTGCCGACGACCTGAATGCAGGTGAAATGGAAGATCGAGTGGCCCACATATTTATGGAGGCCGATCATCTTTATGTGCAAGACGTATTGGATGCCGCTCGAATCTATAAGGCATTACGGATGTGAAAACCGAAGAGAGGAAGAAGCATGATCAAAGACAGCGGAGACGTGATCGTAAAGACCCTGGCGAGGCTGCTGGCCCCTTTCATTGTGGCATACGCGTTATACGTGGTGATGCACGGTCATCACAGTCCGGGGGGAGGATTTCAGGGGGGCGTGATACTGGCGGCGAGTTTCGTCCTGCTGGCAATCACTCACGGGGTGGGAATGATGCGAAGGAAGCTGTCCGAGAGGGTGGCCGAGGTTCTGAGCAGCGTGGGGGTGCTCATTTATGCCGGAATCGGTTTCCTTTGTATCTTTCTCGGCGGAAGTTATCTCGATTACGGAAGATTGTACAGAGTGTTCGGGGGGAGCGAAGCTGAGGCGCGCTCACTCGGAATCCTCGGCGTGGAAATCGGTGTCGCCCTGGCGGTGATGGCCGTGATGTGCACCATCTTCCTGGCAATCTATAAGGTGGGTGAAGAAGATCCGCGTGATGGGGGCCGGAAATGAAACTCTTCTTTCTCGTGTTCGGTGTAGGGATGTGTGGGCTTGTGCTGCTCTGTCTGTACCGGGTGACCTGGGGACCTACGGTACTGAACCGGGCGGCGGGAATTTCTGCTATCGGGACGAAGACGCTGACGATCCTCCTCCTCATGGGGGTCATTTATGACCGGGTGGCCATGTTCATTGATATCAGCATGGTCTATGCCCTCCTAAATTTCATCGGAAGTTTGGTTTTGGCAAAGTATCTGGAGGGAACGGGAGACGTGTCATGTCAATAAAGGAAATTTTGGCTGTTCTATTCCTGCTCAGTGGCTTTTTCTTTTTCCTTACAGCCACTCTCGGGTTGTTGCGATTTCCGGATTTCTACGCGAGGCTGCACGCCACGGGAAAAGGAGATACCCTCGCTGTGACGTTGTGCCTGATCGGGCTGGCCGTCTATCAGGGGATTTCCGTAAACAGCATCAAAATCGTGTTTATCGCGGTATTCATGTTTCTGGCCCAACCGACGGCTACCCATGCCATTTCGAGGGCGGCGTTCCGGTGCGGTGTTTTACCGTGGACGATAACGGAAGGAGACGAGCAATGATACTTCCCTTCAACATGATCTTAATCCTCTTCGTATTCATATGCGCCATAGCAGCGATAACGACACGGGACCTGCTGAGTGCGGTGGTCATACTGGGCGCATACAGTTTCTTCATGTGTTTGTTGTGGACGGAAATGGCGGCCGTTGACGTAGCCTTTACCGAGGCGTCGGTAAGCGCCAGCGTGGGAACGGTCCTGCTTATCGGGGCAGTGAGTAAGACGCAAAGGAGGTCCAAAGATTGAAAACGACCAGTTTTGTTTTGTTGGTGTTGGTGGTGGCCGTTCTCATGTACGGCACCGCAGACATTCCCAAATGGGGGGACCCGAATGCCCCGGCCAGCAATCACGTCTCTCCTTATTATCTCCGTCACAGTATCGAAGATACGGCGACTCCGAACGTGGTGACGTCCGTACTCGCCGATTACCGGGGGTACGACACCCTGGGAGAGACGACGGTCGTCTTTACGGCGGGAATGGCATGTCTCTTACTCTTAAAGAGAGTCAAGTCCGGGGGCAAAGACGATGTTTGAATATCTTGTGGACTACTACAACTACTGGATGTTCATCGGGCTCATGGCCATCGGTTTTTACGCCATGATGGTCAAGCGAAACTTGGTGAAAAAGATCATCGGGATGAACATATTTCAATCAGCGATCGTCTTTTTCTACATCTCTACGTCGGTGAAACGGGGATCGGTAACGGTGCCTATCCTGGAACATTCAGCGGGACATGACGCTGGCCACGGCATCGACATCATGCATTATGCCAATCCCCTTCCCCACGTGCTCATGCTCACCGCGATCGTCGTAATGGTCGCCACACTCGGTGTGGCGGTGGCGGTGACGATCATGATTTACAGACGACACGGTACCTTGGAGGAAGATGAGATCTTGGCCTCCGTGAGAAGGAGGTAAAAAGATGTTGGATCATGGTCCGGTGTTGGCTGTGGGCATCCCCCTGATGGCCTCCTTTCTATGTCCACTGATCGGATGGTGGAGAAAGCGGGCCTGTTACGCCTGGGCGATCATCAGCCTGTTCTTCTGTTTTTTGGTTTCCCTTCATACGTTGCACAGCGTAATCCAAGGTGGAACCATACGGTATCGGCTCGGAGGGTGGATGCCCCCCTTCGGCATCGAGTACGTGGTCGATCATTTGAATGGCATGATGTTGGTGGTGGTCTCCGCCATCAGTCTTTTGGCGGTCGTCTATTCCGGAAAAAGTGTGGAGCAGGAACTCCCCGATCGGAGGGTCTATTTCTTTACGGTATTTCTCCTTCAGGTGACCGGGTTCTTGGGGATCGTCATCACAGGAGACCTATTCAATCTGTACGTCTTTTTGGAAATCGCCTCATTGGCGGGCTATGCGCTCATCGCCGTCGGGGAGGACGGGGCGCCGCTCGCCACGTTCAGATACATCGTCATGGGAACCGTGGGCGCCTGCTTTTACCTGATCGGCGTCGGATATATCTATGTGAACACCGGCTCGTTGAATATGGAAGATGTGGCGGGAATGTTGCCCAACCTTTATCACTCCAGGGTTGTCGTTACGGCGGCGGCCTTCCTATTGGCGGGGCTCGCGGTGAAAATGGCGCTGTTCCCCGTGCATACGTGGCTCCCCGATGCCTACACCAAGGCGCCGTCGGCATCCAGTATGCTGATCGCTCCCCTGATGACGAAAATCTCCCTCTATGTCATGATCAGAATACTCTATTCCCTGTTTGAACCGAGGTTCTCCGTGACCGTGTTGCCGATCACGGAGATCATGATATGGGCAGGTGTGGTTACCATCTTGGGGGGAGCCCTCATGGCCCTTGCCCAGGTCGATTTTAAACGGATGCTTTGTTACATTCTCATCGCGGAAGTCGGATACGTGGTGGGCGGTGTGGGGTTGGCAAATGACACGGCATTCAAGGGTGCCGTACTCCACATCTTGAATGATGCCGTAATGACGGCAGGGCTGTTCACAATTGCAGGGATTGTCATGTTTAAAACGGGCAGTCACCGTCTGTCGGATTTCACGGGCCTGTTTCGGAAGATGCCCGTCACGATGGCGGCTTTTGTCGTGGGTGCTTTATCCGTTATCGGAGTTCCGCCGACCTGTGGCTTTTTCAGTAAGTGGTACCTGGTTCACGGTTCCATTATCGCCAAGCACTGGACATTTCTAATAGTGCTGCTTTTTTCCAGTTTGGTGAGTGTAATACTTTTCTTTCGGGTGATCGAGATCGGGTATGGATTTGGCGTTTCTCACGGGGTCCATCACGGAGATGGTGATGAAAGGAAGATCCGCTTCGATGAAGCACCTTTAGGAATGTTGATTCCGACGATCGTTGTCGCTTTGGCCCTGATCCTGATCGGCCTGTACAATCAGACGATCTTGTCCAAAATCATCGATTTCACGGTTCCGGGCTTATAGGAGGTATTTCGCAGGGAGTCATTCATACCATGTCCGCTGAAGTCAAATGTTGGGAGATGCTTCAATGCGGGGAGTACTCGTGTCCCGCATATCACGCGACGGATGTGAAGTGCTGGCTGACGCCGGGTACCCACTGCCGAGAGGAAATCCAGGGCCAGTTCCTGGAGAAGATTGAGATGTGTCTGGGTTGCGAGGTATTCAAACAAAACATCGGGCCGGATTCGATCGATGAAACCCTTCGGGCGGTAAATGACCAGTTTACCGAATTCAGAAAGATGGTGGAGGAACGAGACCGGGACCTCGAAAATATCAGTGTGGAGCTGGCGGTCGGTTTGTCCGAGGTGTTCGAAGCGCTGGGCCAGATTTCATCCGGAAATCCCGATGTGGAAATCTGCCCTTCCAAGGGGACGGAATTGGAACTGGTCACCAAGCTGAAGAAGATGGTGGAGCTCACCGCAAAAAATCTGGGAGAGATCGTCAACTTGTCCCATGAATTTGCCATGGGCCTGGCGGAACATTTCAATGTGTTGCACCGAGTAACCAAGGGAGATCTGACGGCACGTGTCCAGGGTTCGTCGGGGGTGGAACTGATCGAATCCCTGAAGACGGTGACCAATCAGATGATCGAGAGTGTTTCTGCGGAAATCAATGAACGGAAGATGGCAGAACACGCACTCAAGATTTCGGAAGCGGAGTTACGGCTATCGGAAGAAAAATACCGTACCCTCTTTGATTACGACCCCAATTCCATCTTCGTCCTGGAGCGGGACACGCTGAATATCCTCGACGTGAACGTTCGTGCCATGGAGGTGTATGGGTATGAAAGAGATGAATTACAGGACATGTCTTTTATCGAACTCGGGGATAGTGGATATACGTACGGGTTATTGTCCAAGTCGGGCAAACAAGAGGCGGCGGTTTCCAGTGTCTATTCGAAGGTCCGCCACCGGCGAAAAGACGGCGCCACGTTTTATGTGAATGTCTACACCCGCCAGACGAGGCAAAGCGGGAAATACGGAATAATCGCAACGACGGTCGACATCACCGAAAGTCTGACGAAGGAAACACAGTTGATTCAGGCGGGAAAAATGTCCACGCTAGGGGAAATGGCGACAGGTGTGGCTCACGAGCTGAATCAGCCGTTGAGTGCCATCCAGATCGGAACGGATTTTTTTCGAACCATGGTAAGGGAACGAAAGACGATACCGGAGGAGGACCTGGTTCTGGTTTCGGAACAGATGGCCGAACAAGTGGCAAGAGCTGTGGGTATCATCAATCACATGAGGGAGTTCGGACGGAAATCCGATATGCATGGAGAGCCGATCGACATCAACAAACCGATACACGGGGTGTTTACACTGCTCCGCCGGCAGTTGGAAGTCAGAGGTGTAGAGATCGTTCTGGATTTGGACGAAAGACTTCCCAAGGTCTTTGCGGACAGCAATCGACTGGAGCAGGTGTTCATAGATCTGGTCATAAACGCCAGAGATGCAATGGAAACCAAAAGAGCGAAGGCAATCGGGTCGGCAACAAGTAATAATGTGCTCACCGTGAGGAGTTACCGGGAGGGCGACCAGGTCGTAGTTACCATCAGCGATACGGGAATCGGAATTCCCAGGGATATTCGAGACAAGATCTTTGAACCCTTCTTTACGACCAAAGAAGTCGGCGGAGGGACCGGGTTAGGGCTTTCCATCAGCTACGGGATCGTAAAAGACTACAACGGAGCCATCGAAGTGGAAAGCGTAGAAGGACGGGGCAGTACATTTACAGTCGCTTTCCCCGCCTGCAACGACATAGAAGAGAGGTTGGCATATGTCGAAAGTTCTCGTTATTGACGATGAAGTCAGCATTCGGACGTTGCTCAGCGTTTCCCTCAAACACAAGGGATATGAAGTGGCAACGGCCGAGGACGGTCAAAAAGGGCTCGATATTTTCCAAACTCAACGCCCTCAAATTGTCTTTACGGACATTAAGATGCCCGGTTTGAACGGAATCGAGGTGCTGAAGCGCGTAAAGAGGATCGATCCGGATGCACGGGTTATCGTGATCACCGGCCACGGGGATATGGAATCCGCTGTGGAGGCCCTGAAACTGGAAGCATCCGATTTCATAAACAAGCCCATAACGGACGAGGCGTTGACACTGGCGCTGAAGCGTTCAGAAGAGGTTTTGTGGTTAAAGCAGAAGCTCAGACAATATACCGGCAATCTGGAGTCCATGTGTGAAGAGGCGACCCAGGAGTTGAAAAAGGCCCACGACTTTCAGAAGAACTTGATAGAAAGTGCCATTGACGGCATTTTTGCCACCGATAGGGAGGGTACGGTCGTCGTGTTCAACAAAGCGGCGGAATCACTTCTCGGCTACAGAGCAGAAGAGGTGATTGGGAAGATGCATATGGACCTGATCCTGTCCCCGGAGCTCAGTTCCTCCATCAAAGAAGGGATATTCAGTGAGGCATATGGTGGGGAAGACCGGATGGTCAATTACGAAGAATTCGTCACATCCAAGGATGGAGAAAGGATTCCGGTACGCCTCTCCGGGGCGGGACTATACCAGAACGGTGCCCAAACCGGCCTCGTTTGTTCCGTGCAGGATCTGCGTGAAATCAAACGCTTGCAACGGGAGCTCATCGAGAATGAACGAGTGGCCGCCACGGGCCAGGCGGTGGCGGGAATGGCTCATTACATCAAGAACATCCTGAACGGCCTTCAAGGCGGCATGTATATCGTCAATACCGGGTTTGAGAAAGACAAGCCCGATCGCCTCCAGAAAGGGTGGGAAATGGTTCAAAAAAACATTGGAAAGATCTCGGACCTGGTCATGAATATGCTTGTCTATTCCAAGGAACGGGAGCCAGACTGCGAGTACTGCCGTCCTGGTGAGATCGCTCAAGAAGTGTGCGAGCTTCTCAAGGAGCGGGCGAAAGAGAACCATATTTCTTTGACCATGGATTCCCGGTTGTCCAGGGAGGAGTGGTTTCTTGATCAACGGGCCATTCATCGGTGTCTGCTGAATCTCGTCGGCAATGCTCTGGACGCCTGTACACTCGATCCCGACAAGGACAAGTCTCGGGCCGTGGTGATCCGTACCTCGGAGGAAAATGGTCACGTGCGGTTTGATGTGGTGGACAACGGGGTGGGCATGGACCCGCAGGTCCAGGCCAAGGTCTTTGATCGGTTCTTTTCAACCAAGGGCGGAAGAGGGACAGGACTTGGACTCCTGGTGACCCGCAAGATCGTGGACGAACTGGGCGGTCAAATCTTTTTCGAGTCCGCGGCGGGACGGGGAACGACGTTTACCATCGTTTTACCGAACGGATGTTCCGTCAATACCGACCGGGCCGACACTCGGGAAGGCCGTGAAGAAGCTTATGTTTCCGAGTAAATTATTTTTGCGGTTGTCTAAAAAGGAGAAGTCACAGGGTCGTTCGGCCTTTGATATGAACTTGAGCATTCCGGATTACCGGCGTATTGGAAGGAGGGCTTGGCCATGAAACAACAGATATTGATCGTCGATGACGAACTGGAACAGCTGGAATTTGCTTCCGCCGTTTTGGAGGACGAGTACGTCACGCTCACCGCCAAGGACGGTAATGAGGGGCTCCGTATCGCGAGGGAGCAGAAACCGGACCTGATCCTGTTGGACATCATGATGCCCGAAAAGGGCGGCATCGGCATGTACCAGGATCTAAAGCGCCACGAGGGTACACGGGACATACCCGTCGTTGTCGTGACCGGGGTGACTCGCGGAGGGGGATTTGATGCACACATGCTCACGCAGGAGAGCGAACTGCCCGCCCCGGACGGATATGTGGAAAAACCGATGAATCCAGACGAGTTGAATCGCGTGATTAAGACCCTATTATCATAAAAGACCTATCCGATCCGGTACTGATCCCTGTTTTCGGAATGCAGTTATCCAAAAAGTTCAGGTCAGCGTTGCTGCCGGCCGAATGGGGATCGATCCGAAAGCCGGCCTTGACGGCCCAGACAGTTGCCCGGCTAATGGCTCGAACCCATCCGGGCTTCGTTTGGTGTGAACGTGAGCATTCTGGATAACCGCATTTCGGAACAGCTCCAGTTCCGGGTTTCATCGATTGTAATGGCCGGCTAACCACTTAAAACGTTTTGGGTTTCTTGATGTCGAGTTTTGATCTGGACGTTCGGACCCACGGCTCGAAATTTCCTGCCTGTCGATTTTCCAACAAGCCCCCGGAACAAAAATAGATTGACCACCGTTTACATTTATGCTAACTCGCTGCAGGATTTTATGTACAGGTGAAAAGTGGGTCAACACTGTGGTTTCGGTTGGAGGAGCATAGACTGTGACCATGGAAATCGAGTGAGGAGGTTGGGCTTCATGTGTAAGCAAAAGACAGTTTTACTGGTTATGTTATCTATTTTATTGCCTTTTGTTGCTATGCCGGCCTTTGCGGGAGGGCATGGAGCGAAGAAGGCGCAAGAAATGGTCCACATCGAGGGTGGAGACTATGTGACCGTTTCCGGAATGGTACTCGATTCACACAAAGAACCCGTCGGCGAGGCGGTTATTTCGATAGAAATGAACGGCCACACCGTTTCCCACTTGGAGACCGGGGCCAACGGCCAGTTTGTGAGCCAGTTCATGGTCGAAGATGATGCCATGGAAACGGCATCGTTTGAAATCGTCGTCAACAAGACCGGCTTTGGAGATAAAGGCATTGCCCTCCCTGCCAGCGAATTCGCACAAGAGGGTAAGCATTACTATGCGGGAGCGGAAATCTTTCTGGATCGTGTACTGGGACCTACTTTCTGGATTGCCACGGTCGTATTTATCCTTGCCTATGTGCTGATCGCCTTCGAACTCCTGCATCGTACCATTGCCGCCATGCTGGGTGCGGCGCTGATGATGTGTATTTCCTACACCATCGGCACCATCAACCCGGATTTTCGGATCTACTCCTTTCACAGGGCCATCTCTGCCATCGACATGAATGTGGTGTTTTTGCTGATGGGAATGATGATCATTGTAGGGGTGCTCAAAAACACCGGCGTATTTCAGTGGTGTGCGTATATTTCCTATAAATTCGCCAAGGGGAAGGTCTTTGTCTTAACCGTTATCTTGATGATATTTACCGCGATTTCGTCAGCGTTTCTGGACAATGTGACCACCATGCTATTGTTGACCGGCGTGGCCATCGAGATTGCCGTTTCCTGCAACTTGAACCCCCTCTATTTGTTGATTCCGCTGGTTCTGGCATCCAACGTGGGAGGTACGGCTACGCTCATCGGCGACCCGCCGAACATCATGATCGGCTCTTATGCCGGGTTGAGCTTTATGGATTTTGTCGTCGCCCTGGCGTTGTGCTGCGTGTTTTGTATGATGATCATGTTTATTTATACCAAACTGGTGTGGGGTAAGGCATTTAACGAGGCCCAGGCGACGGTATCCAACGTGGCCGAGTTCACGGCGGAACTGAAAGAAAAATACCAGATCTACGACAAGACATTGTTGACGTATGGATTGGCGGTACTCGGTTTTACCATATTTCTCTTCTTGTCCCACGGGTATTGGCATATGGAAGTGAGCATTGCTGCTTTGACGGGAGCGAGTATCTTGTTTACCATCGCCGTGATAACCCAAAAAGTCGATATCCTCCATTTGATCGAAAAGGATATTGAGTGGCCGACCCTCATGTTTTTCATCTTCCTGTTTATGCTCGTGGGGGCGGTGGAAGAGGCCGGCCTGCTGGCGGTGATCGCCGACTGGATTATGGATCTTTCCCGCGGCAACTTCATGCTCGCCATGACCTTGATTCTCTGGGTGGCGGCCATTATGTCGGCCTTTGTGGACAACATCCCCTTTACCGCCACCATGCTTCCGATCGTCGCCTATCTGTCCAAGGAGATGCTTCCCGGAGGAGAAAATACCCTCTGGTGGGCGCTCGCATTGGGGGCATGCTACGGGGGCAATGGAACCATCATCGGTGCTTCGGCAAACGTCGTCACCATGGGTATCGCCGAGTCGAAAGGATACAAGATCTCCTTTATTGGGTTTATGAAAACGGCATTCCCGTACATGATTATCAGTGTTGCAATTGCCCAAGTCTGGCTGATGCTCTTTAGACCGGCCTAAACCGGCATCTTTAATCGCAAGCAAGAAAAAAAAGCCCGGCCTTCCTGTCGAGAGGGCCGGGCTTTTTTGTGCCTAGGAGCCTGTCGGAAAACTTCCATGGAAGTGACTTTGATGCTTTTTTTACTCAGCTTTCGCTTGGCATGTAAATTGCTCTTTGGATAGGGCAGGGCCGAAACGCCTACGGGTGTTCGGTGGATCCATCGTTTCGGGAGGTGGTGAACATGTCAACGCTCTGGGAGGTTCGAACAGATGCCTCTCACATTGTCTTCGGAGAGCGTAAGCGAAAAAAGCTCAGGCCTTCCGCCTGCAATGAACCCTTCAAAGGATATTTCTGGTGTCCCAGCAAGAAATGGTTTTTCAAGGAACCGTGTCCGTTTATCAACCGAAGGGAATGCCGAAATTATCGTCGCATGTGTAGGCAGTTGTAACGGGACTCGGCGGTATAGGGTTGGAGACCTGGGTGAGCACTAGCGGGCTCGTGTGTCGAATTCTTGCCCAAGTCCTTGCCCCTGTAGGATCTTGCCGGTTGGCTTTTCTTAGAAACCCCCTCCGCTATCGTACTGATGTGATTGCGGCCAACCAAACCCAACATTCCAATATTCGGATATCCAGAAAGCTCACGTTCACACCCAACGAACGGCTCGATGCCCATTCGGCCGGCAGCAACGCTGACGTGAACTCTTTAGATAACCGCGTTCCAATACTCCTTTACTCGCGAGCAAAGCCGGTAGACAGCCCCTTCCAGGGAAGCTAGGTCCTCTGGGGCGGGTTGTCCACAAGAGGATTGACAGAAGATACAGGGAGTTGTAGGCTCCGCCCTGTGCGAGTGGGTGGGCCATCATGGATCCCTTTGTCGCTTGATCGGCTATCAAGGCGGTGTTTGAGGGTTTTGAGAAGTCAGGAGAGAGTACAAAATGGCTGGAGGCGCTGAGGAACTTGTATATTGCCGAAAGACCCGGAAAGATCCTGATCTTGCGCCTTCCGCGGTCATGGTCTCCGTGGGGCGGGACCTCGACTTGCTGAAAAAGCCTCTAGAGGCCGACAAGAGACCGGTGGCCCGATTCTTTTCCAGCCGGATCTATCAAGTGACAACCGGAAAAACGAACGTCAGCCTGATTGGTCCTCTTCTGGGCGCCCCTTATGCGGTGATGGTTTTGGAAAAACTTCGGGTCCTTGGGGTTCGGGAGGTCCTGTTCCTGGGGTGGTGCGGGGCCATTGTTCCGGGAGTTCACATTGGAGACGTGGTGATTCCGAATCAAGGCGTCATCGGTGAAGGGACCTCCGCTTATTACGGAGGAGAGAAGTTGTCCTCTCCCGGCCCGAAGATGCTGGAATTGATCGAGGCCTGCTCACGAAGACATTCCCTGGTGGTTCATAAGGGGGCCATATGGTCAACGGACGCCCCGTACCGTGAAACCCGGCAAAGAGTCATGTCTCTTCAGCGGGAAGGGATTTTGGGCGTGGACATGGAGACGTCGGCCCTGTTTACCGCCGGTAGGTTTCGGAACATGTCCGTGGGGGCGTTGTTGGTGGTGTCGGATGAACTCGGTACTCTGGAGTGGGTGCCCGGATTTTCGGGAGACGGGCTGAAAAAGGCGAGACGGATTGCGGCGCAGGTTGTGAAAGAGATATGTCAAAAAATGAAGTAGGGGATCGGATCCCGGAATTACGGCGGCAGCTGAACCGGCATAATTACTTGTATCATGTTTTGGATGATCCGGAGATCTCGGACGCCGAATACGACCGCCTGATGGCTGAGTTGGTGTCCCTTGAAACCGAGCATCCGGAATGGATCACCCCCGACTCGCCCACGCAACGAGTGGGTGCCCCGCCGCTCGAGCGCTTCGAAACCGTTTCCCATAACGTTCCCATGCTCAGCATTGAGAACGCCTTCCATGAAGAGGAAGTATTCGCTTTCGACGAGAGAGTGCGAAAGTTACTCCAGGCGACACAGGTGAGCTATATCGCCGAACCGAAAATGGATGGGGTGGCCGTCGAACTGATTTACGAAAACGGTGCTCTCGTAGCCGCCTCGACTCGCGGCGATGGGTATACCGGTGAGTTGGTGACGGAGAACGTGAAAACCATCCGGGCGGTTCCGCTCTTTTTGGTTCCCCCTTCTCAGGAAATTCCCCGATACCTGGAGGTGAGGGGAGAGGTGTTTATGAGAACCCGGGCATTCAAAACACTGAACGCCAAGCGTCTGGAGAGGGGAGAGGTTCCTTTTGCGAACCCGAGAAATGCGGCGGCCGGGGCGCTCAGGCAACTGGACTCCAGGGTAACGGCGCTACGCCCGTTGGATATGTTTTGTTACGGAGTCGGTTTGATTAACGGTTTCGAAGCGGAATCTCACGGGGAGCTGCTCGATCGGATCAAGTATTTCGGATTGCCCGTTAATCCGGACATAAAGGCCAATCTTCGTATAGACCAGGTGCTGCACTATTACAAAGAGTTACTGGGGCGACGCCACTCCTTCGACTATGAAATGGACGGGATGGTCATCAAGGTGGATAGCCGCGTCATGCAGAAAAGACTGGGGGATAAATCGCGAAGTCCCCGCTGGGTGTTGGCCTACAAGTTTCCCGCCGTTCAGGAAACCACCCGTGTCCGCCACATCGACGTTCAGGTGGGTCGAACGGGAGCGCTGACCCCGGTAGCCCACTTGGACCCCGTTACCGTAGGGGGTGTCACGGTGGCACGGGCAACCCTGCACAACGAAGACGAAATCAAGAAGAAGGACGTACGCGTTGGGGACACGGTCCTGATCCGGCGGGCAGGGGATGTGATTCCGGAGATCGTCAAAGTCATTCCAACCAGACGGACGGGAAATGAGATCAGTTTTAGAATGCCGGAAATGTGCCCCGTCTGCGGTTCCAAGGTGGTTCGTCTGGAGGGGGAGGCGGTGCGACGATGTGTCAATCTCGAATGCCCGGCGCAAATGAAAGGTCGGATCAGACACTTTGCTGCAAAGGGGGCATTCGACATTGACGGGCTCGGTGACAAACTGGTCGGGCAGTTGGTAGAAGAGGGCCTCATACGCTCCTATGTGGACCTGTTTACGCTCAAAAAGGAAGATCTGATACGTTTGGAGAGAATGGGTGAAACGTCCGCCCGAAACCTGGTCCACGCCATTGAGACAAGCAAGCGGATTTCCCTGGCTCGCTTGATCTATGCCCTGGGTATTCGCCATGTGGGAGAACACATGGCACGGGTGTTAGCGGCGAGATTTCAGACCTTGGATGCCATGATTTCAGCCACACGTGAGGAGCTACTGGAGGTGAACGAAGTCGGACCTCAAGTTGCCGAGAGCTTGCAGGCCTTTCTCACCATGCCCGAAAACCAAGAAAACCTGGACGAACTCTTTGCGGCCGGCGTAACGGTGATGGCCGAGGAAAAAGAAGCGGAAGAGACGCTTTTTGCCGGAAAGACGATCGTTCTTACAGGAGGGCTGGGCGGCATGACTCGTGCCGGAGCCAAGGAGCGGATAGAAGCCGCAGGAGGCAGAGTGAGTTCGGCGGTGAGCGGCCAAACGGATTTTGTCGTTGCGGGGGATAATCCCGGATCGAAGTTGAATAAAGCGAAAGCGTTAGGGATACAGATTCTGGATGAGGCGGCGTTTAGGCAAATGTTGGAAGAGGAAGGAATCTAGACGTCGAACCCTTTGGCGATTGAAGAATTGAGAATGTGGACATGGATCAGTAGGCGATACGAAATCCCTCGAAGTCGCCGGAGGGGGGTTCGTCTTCGACCTCCACGCGGGCAACGCGCGCCAAAGAAGGACCGGTTTCACACCATTGCAGCATCGATTGGACGTCCGATTCATCCCCTTCGAATACCGCTTCCACTTTTCCGTCAGGCAGATTTTTTACCCATCCTTCCACACCGCGCTTTTCGGCGGCACGACGTGTTTCCATTCGAAACGCGACACCTTGTACGCGGCCTTCTATCCGCACATGGGCTCGTCTTTTTCCCATACAGCCTCTCTCACATACCTTTCCGAAAAGGGTCTACTGTAACGTACAAATCTTGATCCGTTCGGCCAGGTCAGACTGCTCCCGGATGTTTGACCATACATCTACAGCCGTGGGATGGCAAAACTTCCTCGGCGGGTTTATCGTTCCCGCTTCGGTGCCGGGAACGATAAACTTTCCCCGTAAAATCAGACGGCCTCTTTGAGACCCTTACCCGGTTTGAACTTCACCGTGTTTGAGGCTTTGATCTTGATCGGTTCTCCGGTTTGCGGGTTTCTTCCCTTTCTCGCCTTGCGCCGGGTCTTCTGGAACGTACCAAACCCGACCAAGGTCACCTTACCGTCTTTTTTCTTCAATGCCTTGGTTACGTTGCTCGTGAACGAGTCCAGCGCTGCTCCGGCTGCGGCCTTTGTGATGCCCGCGTCCTTGGCCATTTGTTCAATGACTTCCGCTTTGGTCATAACTCCTCTCCTCCCGCTTGATTTTAGTGGCTCCTCCGCATCCATTCATGAAACGGTGTCTGTTTCCCTTACATGGATACGAACTGTTTGTCAACACGGGTAACATGTTTTTTTACATTTTGTTGCCCTGAATAACCAATCGTTGGGGTTCTGGAGGCGCAGCACCCTTGTGATTCCCATGGAAGCAGCCTTTAAGGATCTCAAGGCGGACAAAAATATTTCCAGAGGCCTCTGGAACAGGATATTTACCGATGTGGTTATCTAAAAAGTCACAGTCAGTGTTTCTGCAGGCCGAACGGGCATCGATCCGGCCAGCTTTTGCAGTTACTTGAGTATTCTAGATAATCGCATTTACCGAAATGGAGGCAAAAATCATCACCAACAACAGTCAGAGCGAAAATGGGGTTGTCCGGCAGATTTCTAGAACAGGGCTTGGATAAATTCATCGGCATCAAAGGTCTGCAAATCATCCACTTTTTCTCCGATTCCGATGTATTTTAGTGGAACCCGCAAACGTTCACATATGCCGACGACGATTCCGCCCTTTGCAGTGCCGTCCAGCTTGGTTAAGGCAATCCCGGTGAGCTCCAAGGCTTCGTCGAAGAGTTCCGCCTGGGAGATGGCGTTTTGCCCGGTCGTGGCGTCGAGAACGAGGAGGATTTCATGAGGGGCGCCACTGAGTTGCCCGGCTATGGTTCTGCGGACCTTTTTGAGCTCTTCCATGAGGTTTGCCTTGGTGTGCAGACGGCCGGCGGTATCGATAATGACCATGTCCGCGTCTCGTGATTTTGCCGCTTGTATCCCATCATAGGCCACCGCGGAAGGGTCTGATTTTCCCGTATGCTTAACGAGGTTACAATCGATGCGTTCGGACCAGATCTGCAGCTGTTCTACGGCGGCCGCCCGGAATGTGTCTGCAGCGACCAGCAGTACCTGTTTACCTTCCTTCTTGTATCGAGCGGCCAGTTTCCCGATCGTAGTGGTTTTGCCCACACCGTTTACGCCCACCACCATAATCACGTGCGGCTTGTGGGCCGTCGCTGTGGCTTGGGGTGCTTCCACTTGGAGAAAACTTCTTATCTCCGACTGCAGTGCCTGCCTGAGCTCTTCAGGACTATTCAAGTCCTTTCTTTCCACCCGTTCCCGAACCGATTCAATGAGCCGCATGCTGGTGTGAACGCCGATATCCGATGTGATCAGAATCTCTTCCAGCTCCTCCAGAAGCTCCTCGTCGATCTCTTTCTTGCCAAGCAACAGCTCGTCTACACGGGTAACGAATGCCTTTCGGGTTTTGGTGAGTCCCGTTCGAAGCTTTTTAAAAAAGCCTTTTTTCTCTTTCCCCGGTTCTTCCTCTCCCTCCTCCTCAGCAGGCTCGGCGGCTTTTTCCGCCTCTTCTCCTTTCGGGGCCTGAAGAGATGTGTCCGCTCCCGTTTCTTCTTCAGTTACCGGCTCTCTTTTGACGAACTTCTCCCAGAATCCCTTTTTTTGCTCTCCCGTGGGGACACCGCTTTCAGATGCCTCCTCCCCAGAGGCTGCCACCTCTTGAACCGCTTCGACGATTTCTTCTTGCGCATATTCTTTTTCGGTTGTTGTCTCCGGTCCCTCGTGTGTCTCCTCGCTGCTTTCGCTGGTTCCTTGTTTCGACCGCCTCCTGAACCTGGCAAAAAATCCCCTTTTGTTCGTTGCGCCTTCGGCTTCTGCGTCGTCACGCTCCGAACCGGAGTGATCGACAGAGCATATCTCTTCTTTCGCTGAGAGATCAGCGGTGAGCTGTGATTCCTTCACGGAATCGGGTTCCTGAGGGATTGCCGTATCGATGTCGGCGTCGCCCTTTTCGGGTTTTTCTTTTTTCTTCTTTTTGAAGAGTTTCATTACAAAGATCCGTTACTACATATGCTTATGAATATTGAAAATCGATAGAGACAAGCTTGGAGATGCCCTTTTCTTCCATTGTCACCCCAAAAAGGGCGTTGGCACTTTCCATCGTTTGCCGGTCATGTGTAATCATGACGACTTGAGAACGGCTGCCGATTTCTTTCAAGAGCTGGTTGAAACGGGTGATGTTGACATTGTCCAGTGGTGCGTCGATTTCATCCAGGATACAAAAGGCCGTGGGTCGAATCAGGAAAAGAGAAAAAACCAAAGCGATTGCGGACAGGGCCTTTTCGCCGCCCGACAGCAGACTCATACGGGTAAGGCGTTTCCCCGGGGGCCTCACCAGAAATGAAACACCGGAATCGAGGGGACGTTTCGGATCGGTCAACGCCAATTGGGCGGTACCGCCTTCAAACAGCTTCGGAAAGACAGCCTGAACCTTTTCATTCACCGCTTTAAAGGTCTTCATAAACCGCTTTAAGGACACACGGTTAATCTTTCGAATAATGCGGTGAAGGGCGTCAATGGCTTCGTTTAAATCATCTCGCTGAGATGTCAGTAAGGTATAGCGTTCCTGAAGCGAGTCGTATTCTTCTATGGCCGTGAGATTGACGTCTCCGATTTTGAGGATGCGCTGCCGACAGGCCTCCAGTTTCTCGTTCAGTTGCTCTACCGATAGATCGCTCTCTTGATTCTTCCGGGCCAGAGTGGGAAGTTCCAGACCGTATTTTTCCAGAATACCGTTTGTCACGTGATCCCGTTTCATCTTTCTTTCGGAGAGCTTGAATTCAAGCTGTTGAATCTTTCTAAATGTTTCCTGTTGCCGCGATTTTACTTCGGATAGAGCCTGGTCGTTTTGTTGTAATCGACTTTCGATTGCCTGATACTCGGCTTCTCCTTCGGAAAGGACCTTTGTAACGGTCTCAAGTTGGGAATAGTATTCACGAAGGTTTGCTTTGTCGGCGGCCAGCTGCGCCTCGGTGGCCTCCTTGTCCGCTTGCGCCTGGGTCCTGTTTTGTTGTAATTGAGAGAGGCGCCTGTCGCTGTCTTCTTGAAACTGTTTCAAACGACGCAGCGTATTTTCACATCCCTCATACTCGGCCTGTAGACTCGTCAAATTCATCTTGAGATCCACGACCTCGGAATTGACGGTTTCCTGTTGCGCCGAAGCGTTTGAGATCTCTTCCTTGATTCCTTCGATATCCGATTCTTCCTGGCTGATTTGCGATTCGAGGACGCTGAGCCCCTTCTCGTGTGTTGAAACTTCCGCGTCGATGTCCGACCGTTCTCCCTCGATTTGTTCCTGTTCCAAATCGAGGATTTCCAGATGTTGTTGCGTGTGGGAGACCTTTTCCTGGAGCCGGAAAAGCACCTTTTCCGTTTCCACAAGTTCCTCGTTTGTTGCCTTCTGGCTATGTCGTGTTTCCTGCACCGCCGTTTCCAGCCGGACAACCTCCTTTTCCAGCTCGGTCTGTCTGTCCCGTTCCTTCCGTACCGAAGTGTCCAGCGTTTCCATTCGGGCCTGAAGCTCGCGAAGTTCCTTTTTCTTCGTGAGGACTCCTCTGGCGGTGCTGGGAGAACTGCCCACCGTAACGGTACCTTGCATGCAGATTCGGTCACCTTGGGGGGTGACGATGGTTTGTACGTTTCCGTTCCGGTTCCAGAGGGCCATTGCGGACGGCAAATCATCGGCGACCCGCACATGGCCGAGCAGGGAGTTCACCAGGTCCTGATAGCCGTCTTG